>Ga0206900_1117_pt1 | contig 20742 bp, 17 predicted proteins | sample Alteio_BWOrgHeat_46_FD_153235 | JGI IMG/M metagenome (GOLD analysis project Ga0206900, IMG submission 153235) | Enriched cells from forest soil in Barre Woods Harvard Forest LTER site, Petersham, Massachusetts, United States -... | ecosystem: Environmental > Terrestrial > Soil > Temperate forest >... | reverse complement strand
CCCTGTCGATGCTGCTCTGATTGCTGCGCACGAATTAGGTAATCCTATTATCGCCATGACTATTGTGCTTTTAGCCGTATATGTTCCTATAGGTTTTCAGGGTGGTTTAACCGGTGCGTTATTTTCCGAGTTTGCTTTTACATTAGTTGGCGCAGTTACGATATCTGCTATTGTAGCGCTTACTTTATCGCCAATGATGTGTTCACGATTATTAAAACCTCATAAATTTGGTTCTAATATTATAGATAGAACTTTTGATAAATTACGAGATGTTTATAAGCGTATATTAACTTCAAGCCTAGATACAGTTAGTGTCGTTGTAGTATTTGCGATTATAGTTTTGGGGAGTATTTATTATTTGTATACTACCTCTAAAGCAGAACTTGCGCCGCAGGAAGATCAAGGTATTATTCTTGCATTTGCAACTGCGGCACCAAATTCAACGTTACAACAACGGCAGCTATACGCACAAGCAGTATATCGAGAGTTTGTATCTTTCCCAGAAACTGATCATGTATTTCAACTAGATGAGCCTGGTGTTTCTATTGCTGGACAAGTTTTAAAGCCTTGGGATGAAAGAAGCGTTACCTCGAATAAATTACAGCCTTTAGTCCAACAAAAATTAGCACAAATTGCAGGGCTGCAAATTGCTGTATTTCAGCCGCCGTCATTACCTGGCAGTAGTGGTTTGCCAGTACAATTTGTAATTCAAACTACAGATTCTTTTTTACGCTTAAATCAAATAGCTATTGATTTTTTAAAAGCAGTTCAAGCTAGCGGATTATTTATGTTTGTTGACAAAGATTTAAAGTATGATAATCCGCAAGCGGTTATAGATATTGATCATGATAAGACCGCGCAGCTTGGTCTTACAATGAATGATGTTGGGAGTGCATTATCTGCGATGCTAGGTGGCGGTTACGTAAATTATTTTAGTCTTGATGGACGTTCATACAAGGTAATCTCTCAAGTCGATCAGCAATATCGTTTAAATAGCGATCAATTAAAAAATTACTATATTCGTACCAAAGATGGTGCTTCGGTACAGCTTTCAACAATCATGAAAATCATAACTAAAACCGTGCCGCAATCTATCAATCATTTTCAACAATTAAACTCCGTTACTATTTCTGGGGTTTTGATGCCTGGTGTGGATACCGGACAAGCGTTGACCAAAATGAAAGATTTGGCAACTACGACGCTGCCAGATGGATATTTAATAGATTATGCTGGGCAATCGCGGCAATACGTTCAGGAATCAAGCGGGTTTTTATTAACCTTTGGTTTTGCTGTAATAATTATATTTTTGGCATTGGCCGCACAATTTGAAAGTTTTAGAGATCCATTGATTATATTAGTATCGGTGCCTATGTCGATCGCAGGTGCGATGATGTTTATTTCGCTTGGTGTCGGCGGTAGTAGCTTGAATATTTACACTCAGGTTGGTCTGGTTACGTTGATGGGATTAATTAGTAAACATGGTATTTTGATCGTGCAGTTTGCCAATCAATTACAACTCGACGGGCGTTCCAAGCGCGAGGCCATTGAGGAGGCGGCAGCAATTCGGCTTAGGCCAATTCTTATGACTACCGCAGCTATGGTTTTGGGCGTGGTACCGTTATTGCTGGCCACAGGGGCTGGTGCGGTGTCACGGTTTAATATGGGACTAGTTATTACTACCGGATTGTCAATTGGGACTTTATTTACGCTATTTGTTGTACCAGCTGTGTATATGGTTTTAGGTACGCAGCACAAACAACTAACATGCAATAGAGCATCACGAGTTGAACAGCCGCTCACTATACAGTAAAAGCGCCACAGTCACCTACCACTGACCAACTGCGATGCTGTTACACCTAACATTTTAGCCAAAAATTCTATTTTTTGGCTAAGGATAGGGGTATTTTTGAAAGTTAGTGTCCCAATTACAGTTTTGTTATCTATCTTGTTGACTTAGTATAAGTAAATATATACAATTCGACTATGTGTATTAATGGTAATCAGTAAAAAAACATGAAGTTACACATAAAAAAGATAGAAATAACACATTTAGATTTCAATTGTAAGGAAAAATAATGACAAAACCAAGACTACCTATTCCAATAAATGCTAGCATAGAGGCAATAGATGCAGCATATAATACTTTCATGCTTGAATTTGTTGAATTTCGAAGACAATTTACCAACCAAAGATATATTTTATGGCATAGTGGAGGCAACTTTCTTACTGAAAAAAAAGATATGTATATAGTAGAGTCAATAGAGAAAGATATAGAAAACATTGCTGAAGTATTTCTTAAGTGGGAAACTTGTGCACTGCTTGACGGTACGCCGGTAATGCTGAATGAGCACATAAATCGCACATTACCGCTAGAATTACCACATGTATACGTTGAAAAAACAGGCGAAAAAAAAACATATAGTCCAGATGCACTAAGGATTGAGATAAATGCGCTTATGGACACGCATACAAAATTAATTACTGACGTTGCACAGTTAGAGCAAAAGCTCCCTATGAAACAATTCTGTATACTTTACCTATTTAAGGCGGTTGGTTTTTTAGATAAACTCTGTACCGCCGTCACAAATTTCTTGAGGGGAGTCTCACCTAACAAAGCAGCACGTAATTCTCTTATTACTCCTATGGGTGAAGCAAAAATAGCTACAAATGAAAAAAAAGCTTTACAGGCGGCTCTTGATAAGTTAATCGAAGCAACTAAAGAAGCAGAACTAAAAGGCGTTATCCGTCCCCAGTAGATCAAAGTACACATATAAACCAGCTTACAATGGCAGTGTATGTATTCGCCCTGCTCCTACGTTGGCCTTATTTAAATATTCGTGTAACATGTGCAATTTATCGTTAATGGTTTATTGTATGGCTATCGCATCTGGTTCTTCCAAACGCGTCCTGAGCGTTTTCTCATTGGTTATGATTAACGTCATCGCTGTGGATAGCTTGAGAACCTTGCCTTTTAGCGCCAAATTTGGTTCAACTTTAATATTTTATTATGCCTTTATCACGATTCTATTCTTTATTCCCGTAGCTCTAGTGACCGCGGAATTGGCTACGACATGGCCCAAAATTGGTGGGATCTATGTATGGGTACGCGAGGCGTTTGGCCATAGCTGTGGATTTTTAGTGATCTGGTTGCAATGGGTTTACAATTTAGTTTGGTATCCAACGATACTGGCCACTATAGCAATTATTTGCTCTTATTTAATCGATCCTTCTGGTCAAACCAGTCCTGCTGTGACTGTTGCAGTAGTATTGGCAGTTTTTTGGTTATCTACACTTGCCAATTTTTTTGGTATGCAAGTATCAAGTTTGATTAGCACTATTTGTTCTCTGGTGGGTACGATCATTCCTATGTTTGGAATAATTTGTTTGGGCGTTTGGTGGCTAATGACTGAGCATGGAGTGCCTCAAATTGATCTAAGTTGGAATGCAGTAATACCAAAAATAGATAGTATTAGTGATTTGGCGCTTGTAACGACTATTATATTTGGTCTGATGGGTTTAGAAATGTCAGCAGTGCATGCGCAAGAAGTAAAAAATCCGCAGCACGATTATCCTGCGGCTATTAAATATTCTAGTTTGATCATTGTAGCCACTTTATTATTTGGATCATTGGCTGTGGCGCTAGTAGTTCCTAAAGCTGAGTTAAATATAGTAACTGGTGTAGTGCAAGCTTTTGATTATTTTTGTCATGAGCTTAAAATTCCGTGGTTGTTACCTGGCATAGCTGTAGCTATTGTAATCGGTGCAGTGGGAAGTATTGCGGCATGGATTATAGGGCCTACAAAGGGATTATTAGTGGCGGCACAGGAAGATAATTTACCAAAGATTTTTGCACGTACCAATTCAAAAGGTGTGCCGATTACAATTTTGATATTGCAGGGGGTAGTGGTATCGTTGCTGTCGTTACTATATGTATTATTGCCGACGATCGAGACAGCATATTTGATTTTAACTCAGCTTACTGCGATTTTAGCATTACTTATGTATGTGTTAATGTTTGTTGCGGCGATCACCTTGCGATATCGTAAACCAAATATAACTCGTCCGTATAAAATTCCTGGTGGTAATTATGGAATGTGGATAGTAGCTTCTGTAGGTGGTGTTAGTAGCTTTACGGCGATGTGTCTTGGTTTTGTACCGCCATCACAATTATTGACCGGGGATCCTGTGGTATACAAAATGTTGCTTATTTGTGGTGTGGCATTATTCTGTTTACCGGCTATATTCATACACAAAAGAGCTAGATCTAAAGCGCGTTCTTACAATTAGCTGGTACAAAGTCAAAAAATGTCGACGCGACTGAGCAGGTCCAGGTTATATTATTGTTTACTATGGTTGGAGTAAATACTAGATTAATTTGTCTGCCACCTAAATTGTCTGGGTCCCCAGTGACAGTAATTATGCCGTTAGTTACCGTTATACTAGTAATAAAATTGTATTCTGAAGTTAAATACGGCTGACTGTTGGCTGCAAAATTGCTGTTACTAAAGGTATAGCCTTGGTTAAAATAATCATTTGCTACTGCTAATTCTGCAGCAGATGCTGCGTTGATCATCGCAGCTACTTTGGCGCGAATACGATAGTTGCTATAAGATGGAACCGCCACCATAGTTAAGGCGATTAAAATACCAATAGTTACTAACAATTCAATTAATGTAAATCCAGATCTTTTGATCATAATGTCGCATTCCTAGTTACATGCCGTATCACCAGCAAATTGATCGGTAGCGCTGCCTTGACTGCAATTAGCGGCAAGGTTGCTTAAATATGCTGCTGTATCTGCAGAATATAAGCAACTCCAGACTATTGATCCTGTAGTGGTGCTTGGTAGCCATGAAATCCATATATTTTTATTGGAAAAGCTGTTAGGGTCGCCGACAATCGAGACCGTGCCACCTTGTATAGTTATGCACTTTACATGTGAGTCAGTGCTTGTAGTATATTCAGCTGTGCCTGAGTTCACAGTTATGGTATTTACGGCTGCGTTTTGTTTGATATACTTACTTTCAACCGCTAACTTAGCGGCCTCTGTCTGTTCCCATAAGGCAGCAACCCTGGTTTTTGTTACATAAGTCATATAACTAGGTACGGAAAATGCCGCAATAATTGCGACTATAGTTACAACCACTAATAACTCTAGTAATGAAAAAGCTTCCGCCTTGTGAGGCAATAATATTTTATTCATGTTTTAAATTTAGTATACATGCCGAATCCGCGCCATAGAATGGTATACTGCCGTTGATTTGATACGTTTTATATTATTAGGTTTAATGATGCTAAAGAAGTTATTTAGATGGGTTAGAAAAGACAAGCTGAAGCTGATTGTCGTTCCACGTGCCAAGCACAATATTAGTCGTGATGATATCAGCGCTAATGCCCTAAAAGTTCTCTACCGTTTACATCGTGCGGGCTTCAGCGCTTATTTAGTGGGGGGATGTATTCGAGACATTTTGCTGGGGCATCATCCTAAAGATTTTGACATTGCGACTAACGCTAGTCCAGAGCAGATTAAAGATCTATTTTCAAACTGTCGACTTATAGGGCGTCGTTTTAGATTAGCGCATGTTCACTTTGGGCGTGATATTATCGAGGTAGCGACTTTCAGATCCTATCATGCTGCATCAGCGGTGCAAAATGTTCACGGTATGATTCTGCAGGATAATGTATATGGTACTATAGAGGAAGATGTATTGCGTCGTGATTTTACTGTAAACGCACTTTACTATAACATAGCTGATTTTTCCGTAGTAGATTTTGTATCCGGCATGCGGGATTTACATAATAAAGAGCTTAAGTTGATTGGCGATCCGCAAGTACGTTATAGGGAGGATCCAGTGCGTATGTTACGCGCGATACGTTTTGCCGCTAAATTAGGATTTAGTATTGCTCCGCAAAGCTCTAAGCCGATTCATGCTTTAGGTAAATTATTAGCTAATGTCCCTGCAGCAAGATTATTTGAAGAGTACTCAAAATTATTTTTAACCGGGTATGCTTTAGCTACATTTAAGATGCTTTGCGAATATGGCTTGTTTAAACAGTTGTTTCCACGTACTGATAAATTTTTATCACACAGCAGTTTGTTTATAGAAAATGCATTACGTAATACAGATGCACGTGTTATTGCAGGTAAATCTGTAGCGCCAAGTTTCTTATTAGCGGTATTTTCATGGCATCCGTTATTAGAACAAGCTAAGAGTTTAGAATACAATGATGCTATGGATCGAGTCCTGAGTGAACAGCAACGTGTTTTAGCTGTGCCACGCAGATTTTTGGGCATGGTGCGTGACGTTTGGGAATTACAAATGCGTCTAGAGCGCCGCCGTTCAACGCGACATGTAGAATCTTTATATGCGCTAAGCAAATTCAGAGCTGCATATGATTTCTTATTGTTGCGTGCTGAGTCTGGCGATATTCAAGCTATACCTGCTGCAAAATGGTGGCAAACCTATGTTGCAGCAGATGACGTTACTAAAATAAAACTTGCTGCTAATATTAAACCATTTAATGGGAAACGTAAAAAGAGTGTGTCATCATGAGTAAAAAAAATTCCTCTGCATGGCAGGCATTAACTGCACATCGCCAGCATATTGCAGATGTTACAATTTCCGAAATGTTCGCTGCGGATAACGACAGATTTAATAAATTTTCTTTGCGGCACCACGATCTATTGTTAGACTATTCTAAACAACAAGTAACTAAAGATACTGTACAGTTATTGTGCGCGCTAGCCGAAGAATCAAACTTGCAGCAAGCCATACGAGATCTGTTTAATGGTGCGATAGTAAATCAAACTGAACAACGCCCTGCATTACACATGGAGTTACGGAATTCTGAAACTAATAGATCAGAAATTGCCACCGTTCTAGTACAAATGGCAGAATTTGTATCGAAGATGCAATCTAGTGATTATACTGATGTGATTGTATTGGGTATAGGCGGTTCAGATCTTGGACCACGATTAGTATGTGAAGCACTGGCCCCATATAAAATATCTTCTTTAAATATACATTTTGTAGCTAATGTCGACAGTGATACATTAACGCCGTTGCTGAAATCTTTAGATTATAACACTACCGCATGTATAATTAATTCTAAAACTTTTACTACCATAGAAACTTTGGCTAATGCAGCAATAGTAAAAACGTGGTTAGATAGTAATGCCACATCTAGTATTTGGGCGGTAACCGCGCATGTTAAAAATGCCACTGCATTCGGGGTTAAGCCAGAGCATATATTTGCATTTTGGGATTGGGTCGGTGGCCGTTATTCAGTATGGTCGGCGGTAGGATTACCAATTGCCTTGAGCCTAGGTATAGATAATTTTAGACGTGTTTTAGCTGGTGCACATGCGATGGATCAGCATTTTTATGCAACTGAGCTGTCCAAAAATATTCCTGTTATGCAGGCTTTAATTGGCATTTGGAATATTAATTTCTTAAATTATAACACCCTTGCTATACAACCATATGCAGATGGCCTGCAATTGTTGCCGGCCTATTTACAACAGTTAGAGATGGAAAGCAATGGCAAAGCTGCTGAAAATTCTGGTGGTTTCGTGGATTATCAAACTGCGCCAGTAATATGGGGTGGTGTGGGTTGTAATGGGCAACATGCTTATATGCAAATGCTGCACCAAGGTACACAAATAGTACCCGTAGATTTTTTAGTGGCACGTCGCAGCTGTAATGAACCACAAGAATTGCAACAATTACTGATCGCAAGTTGTCTAGGACAAAGTCAGGCATTAATGACAGGACGTAAAGATCCACTTTATTATAAAGTTTGTCCTGGCAATCGTCCCAGCACTACAATTATGTTCGATGTTATTACTCCAGAAATTATTGGGACATTAATTGCAATGTATGAACATAAAGTATTTGTACAGGGTACTATTTGGCAAATTCAACCGTTTGATCAATGGGGTGTGCAATTAGGTAAAGATTTAATTACTGATGTTTTAGGGTTATTGCGTGGTGGTGAGCTTAATCAAGTAGACAATTCCACTGCTGGTTTGGTGCGATATGCGTTAACGCGTTAATGGTGTCCCGGATTTAGATAAAAAAGAACTGTACATTGTATGCACGGTTGTATCATTCGGGAAAATTTTGACTGCTTGTTCAAAAAATTTAAGCATTTCATCAGTTTTATTTAACTGCAATGCGAGATCCTGCATTTGTTGTAAAACTTCATGATGGTTCGGAATGTGACATAACAAATACGCTAAATCGCCCCAAGCATAAGCCATTTGCCCATTCTTTAATTTAATTTGTGCTTGTTGGAGATGAAATTGTTGCATCTTTAATAAATCTACGCTTAAGTATTGAGCGCGGTAATCGTGATATTTATCTTCGTGAATAGTTGCAAAACTACTATGGCAGTTAAGCAATACTAAAAAAAATATAGTTGTAATTACTTTAAAGCTCTGCATAATTTAATCCAAGTGACTGGCACGTTGACTTTGTTGATACTACATCAGAAAATGCTTACATGATAATGGGTGTTCCTAAAGAAATCAAAACCCATGAGCTTATGTTTTGTGGCTAACTTATGTATTGAATGGCATTATTCACCAATGTACCACTAATTTGCCCTTTGCAGTACTAAGAACCCTTGCTTTTGCATTGAATAATGGCACTGTGCCGTATATCATCGAGTTAGCAGAAAAAGGCTTGCTTAGACAACCCTAGTTTGTTAGCTGGGTTAAATATTTGACAAGGAGATTGCTATGGCGATTACCTCTATGATTAATTTCATGAGACCCGCGCCTTACCAAACTGAAATTAGCGATAAAGCTACGATTGATCGCGCCTATAGATATTGGCGAGTTAGAATATTTTATTCTATTTATGTAGGCTACGTATTTTTCTATTTTACTCGTAAAAGTTTTACATTTGTAATGCCAGAAATGGTGCAAGACTTGGGATTAAGTTATAGCCAACTTGGGATCCTCAGTACCGTACTTTATTTAAGTTACGGGATTAGTAAGTTTGCCAGCGGTGTTATTTCAGATCGCTCTAACCCGCGTTATTTTATGGCGGTAGGTTTAATCTTAACCGGTGTATTAAACGTGTTCTTCGGCTTAGCTTCTTCTTTAGTTTGGCTAGCAGTAATCTGTGCTTTGAATGGCATATTTCAGGGATGGGGGTGGCCGCCTATTGCCAAGCAATTAACATATTGGTTTAGTAAAAAAGAACGTGGTACTTGGTGGAGTATCTGCAGCACGTCACACAGCGTTGGTGGTGGTTTGATTCCTATTATTGTGGCTTATGCAGTAATCTATAATTTTACAGATATTTCTGGTTGGCGTTATGCAATGATGTTACCGGGATTTACTTGTATTGCAGTAGGTATATTTTTATTGAATCGTCTGCGTGATGTGCCGCAATCTTTAGGATTGCCACCTATAGAATTATATCGTGGTGAACAAGAAGAATCGCGTCAATATATAAAAGAAAGCAACGAAGTAAGATTAACCGCCAAACAAATTTTGTTTGAGCGTGTTTTGAATAATAAATTTGTATGGGTCATGGCATTTAGCTATTTCTTTGTATACGTAGTACGAACAGCTGTTAATGATTGGACAATCCCATATTTGGTTGGCTTAGGTTATGATCGTGTTTTAGCTGGTGCCAGCGTTATGTGGTTTGAGATAGGTGCTTTTATTGGCACTTTAGTTGCTGGTTGGTGTTCCGATATTTTTTTTCAAGGTCGTCGTGTACCATTTATGTTGATCTGTGCAGTGGGCATGGCCATTACATTATACTTCTTTGCTGATTTACCAGTAGGTACCGGAAGCAATATTAAGTATTGTTATGCTTTAATGGCATCGATAGGATTCTTTGTATTTGGACCACAGATGTTAATCGGTTTGGCTGCAGCTGAATATGTAGATAAAAAAGCTGCATGTACTGCTAATGGTTTTGTAGGTTGCTGGGGTTATGCTGGTGCCGCAGTAACAGGTTACCCCTTAGGCTTAATTATTGATTATTCATGGGGCGCGTATTACTGGATTTTAGTAGCGTGTAGTTTGATCACTTTTTTGATCCTGTTGCCGTTAACGTTTAAAAGAGATAACGCTGCGGCAACAGTACACCCATCCTGGTCTGAGGCTTAGGCCATTAACAAGTACCTGTACCAGTATAAATAAAAGCACCTACAGTGTTACATGTACAATTGGATGGCAAATAACTCATTGGGATATCATCATCCGGGTAACCATCGGAGTCGTAATGGCCGCATACTGTTTTAGTAACTCCGTTACCAAGATCGCTAACTGCATACGCCATTATTGAATGGCCACCACTAGGATTAACAGATGCATCAGTAGGTGTTATATAATTGGGTATGCTGTCAAGGCCGGTTGTACTGATATTCACCATTACCCCGTTTGAAGTGTACTCGTAAGCAATGCCCTTGATTGAACCATAACTAACGTTAGTCCATGAAAGAGCTGGAATTGTGACACCGTTTACTTCTATGCTAGGTGGAAACACACCAGTGCGAGAATAATAAGAAAACGCATCTTTTGTAATTGCGTCTACGACAGCAAGGTTTGTTGCAATTTTAGATTTAATTTGATATGTTGTATATGCAGGGACCGCTATTGCTGCTAACAGGCCAACCACTGCCATAACAACCAATAGTTCAATTAAAGAAAACGCTTTATAACGGCACATGATAACCCACCCCTACATTCATATAATCATAATTATAGTGCACAAAACTCACAAATACTTGTCTCTTTTGTCCATAGAAACATAAGGTCGTTCCGTATTTCCAGTATATAATTGCCGCGGTCTGGTAATTCTTAACGGTGGCGTATTCAACATTTCTTTCCAATTAGCAATCCACCCGGCAGTTCTGGAAAGGGCGAATATAACGGTGTACATGCTCTTAGGTATTTTTAATGCGCGCAACACGATGCCAGAATAAAAATCTACGTTAGGGTACAGTTTTTTCTCAATGAAATAAGGATCTTGGAGTGCAATACTTTCTAATTTCAATGCTAATTTAAAAATCGGATCATCGGTTAAATTTAAATGATTCAAAACTTCATAACAAGTTTCACGCATAAGTTTAGCGCGTGGGTCAAAATTTTTATAGATTCTATGTCCAAAGCCCATTAATCTAAAGGTGTCGTTTTTGTCTTTAGCGCGGGCGAGATATTTAGGAATATTATCTGCCGTAGCTATTTCTTCCAACATATTTAAAACCGCTTCATTCGCACCGCCGTGAGCTGGCCCCCACAATGCTGCTATACCAGCAGCAATACACGCAAATGGATTAGCCCCTGATGATCCTGCAGTACGTACCGTTGATGTTGATGCATTTTGCTCATGATCGGCATGTAATATAAATATACGATCCATGGCACGGACTAAAACAGGATCTGGTTTTTCGGTAGGTTCTGCAGGTATATAGAACATCATATGTAAAAAATTTTCCGCATAAGACATGCTATTGTCAGGATATACAAATGGTTGTCCGATAGAGTATTTATAAGCCATTGCTGCAATGGTTGGCATTTTAGCAATTAAACGCAGTGCAGTAATATTACGATGTTCGGCGTTATTGATATTTAAAGCATCATGATAAAACGCGGATAAGCCACCCACTACACCGCACAAAATTGCCATAGGATGTGAGGTCCGTGGAAAGCCACTAAAAAAATTGCGGAGCTGTTCATGAACCATTGTATGTTGTTTTATTAATCCTGTGAATTCTTGCATTTGTTTTTTAGTAGGAAGCTCGCCATAAAATAATAAATAACATACTTCTAGATAATTAGAATTTTCAACTAAATCAGTAATTGGATAACCGCGATGCAATAATATCCCCTTATCTCCATCTATAAAGGTAATCTGCGATTCGCATGCTGCTGTTGACATAAATCCAGGATCAAATGTAAAAAAATCTGATAATCCCAATTGTTGAATATCAAGCACATCTTGACCAAGGGTGCCATGTCTTATAGGTAGTTCAATTGGAGTAACGCCAGGTATATTTAGTATGGCTTTTTCGTCAGTCATATGCGCCTCTTTTGTTAGAACTAATAAAAAACGGTTTCTAGCAGATACATTACCTATATGACTAAATATACACGATCTCTGCAAAAATTAGTGGCATGTATCAAAGATATCTTTGGTGATACCAGTATTTCTATTGATACTAGACTCATCGTATTATTTCTAGCTGGTATTATGCCCAATTTGAAGTTTAACGCTTGGATTGATCGTCTGCCACAACTAGATCAACTCAATGCTAGATATAAAGAAATAAACTCGTTAAAAAACATGCTGGGAAGCGTTTGTTCTGGATATATCATATTTTCTATAGTTAAGATTTTAGATCATAATCTTAACAGTGACGAGCTACAACAATTCATTGGCGATAGTTCTAATGTCGAACATAATAATATTATTGGGTCTGCTCTTACAACATTCGATTTGATTGCGCCGCCGGATGATATTGCCGTGGCTACACAGGTTGCTACAAGGGTGCTGGTTAAAAAACTAGAAAACATTGAAACCATAAATTTAACAATCTTATTAGATACCTACGTTAGCTGTAGAGCATTATTAGATCCATGTACTGCTTACCATGCTCTAAAGGCCGCAATAATGGACATTCTGGTTTGTAGTGGCATTTCTGAATCCGAGGCTCAAGATTATAGCAATAGACTTGTTACATCCAGTCTCGTTGATTTAATAAATACAAATGATCAAAACAAAGGTATGTTGAGCGCCTATAAACAAGGGGCTGTCTTGCGCTAACAAATTATGCGTGCTAGATTTACTATTACTTCGCAAGCTTAAGGATGAGTCTGTGCGTGATAAGCCAGTGTACTTAAATCCGTTTACTTTTGCCTTTCCAATTACAGCTGTAGTTTCTTTGTTGCATCGTGTGTCTGGTGCTATATTGTTTTTTTTGATTCCTATAATTTTATCGACATTAGCAAGCATTTTGTATTATTCATTTGATATTTCGGTTACATGCAAAATTACAATTTGGATATTATTGTCTGCTTTGGTATACCATCTATTAGCCGGAATAAGACATTTGATAATGGACAGTGGTTACGCAGAATCAAAATATCAAGCCCGTATTACATCATTTCTAGTATTATTTATGGCAATATTATTTAGTTTATTAATTGGTTATCGCTTATGTTAAATCTTACTACGGCATTAGGACGTAATGGCTTTCAAGATTGGATCCTCCAACGTGTATCGGCTGCAATACTAGGATTATACACGATTGCTTTATTATTATTTTGGTTATGTATACCGTGGTGTAAAAATTTATCATGGCATGGTTTGTTTAATAATCAAACTATGCGTTTAATAACAATTATTGCATTAATATCTTTAATGATGCATGCATGGATTGGGATGTGGACGATTGTCACAGATTATATTAAAACCCCAGCGTTAGCATTTTTTACTAAAATATTCATATTTTTATCACTGACGTTCTATTTATTCTGGGGCATACAAATATTATGGAGTTAAGTTGATATGGATATTCCAGAAGCAACATTTGATGTTGTGATTGTTGGGGCCGGCGGTTCTGGAATGCGAGCTGCTTTGCAACTTGCAAAAAAGGACAAAAAAGTTGCTTTGGTTTCAAAAGTGTATCCCACACGATCACATACAGTATCTGCACAAGGTGGTATTGCTGCTGCACTAGGTAATGTTTCTGCCGACAAATGGATTTGGCATATGTTTGATACTATAAAAGGATCAGATTACTTAGGGGATCAAGATAGTATTGAGTTTATGTGCAAAATGGGGCCTGAAGTCGTATATGAATTAGAACATATGGGACTGCCGTTTTCACGTTTAGATAATGGTAAAATTTATCAACGCGGTTTCGGTGGCCAAATGCAAGATTTTGGTAAGGGTGATCCAGCGATACGAATTTCTTCAGCTGCAGATCGTACTGGACATGCTTTGTTACACACTCTATTTCAGCAAAACCTACAGGCCGGTGTAACGTTTTTTAATGAGTGGTATGGTTTGGATCTAGTAAAGGCCGTAGACGGTAGTATCGCTGGTATTGTTGCGCTACGAATGGAAAGCGGCGAGCTTTTATATTTACGTGCGCCAGCTGTTATTTTGGCTACCGGCGGTGCTGGGCAAATATTTAATAATACTACCAATGCTAAGATAAATACTGGTGATGGGTTAGGAATGGTGCTGCGCGCTGGTCTGCCGCTGCAAGACATGGAAATGTGGCAATTTCATCCTACTGGGATTGCTGGGGTAGGGATCTTAATTTCTGAAGCGTGTCGTGGTGAGGGTGGTTATTTACTAAATAAAGACGGTGAGCGTTTTATGGAGCGTTATGCACCACATGCTAAAGATTTAGCGTCTCGTGATGTTGTTTCACGTGCCGTTGCAATGGAAATTCGCGCTGGCCATGGTATAGGTGCGACACAACCATATATAAATCTAAAAATAGATCATTTAGGTGAAAAAATTATCAAAGAGCGTCTTCCAGGAATTAGAGAACTGGCAATGACATTTGCTAATGTTGACCCAGTGTATGAATCCATTCCAATTTTACCAACTGTGCATTATATGATGGGTGGTATTCCTACTAATAAGTATTCACAAGTTTTAACAGTTAATAGTAACGGTGAAGATGTAGTTATTACTGGTTTATATGCGGTTGGTGAATGTTCTTGTGTTTCGGTACATGGTGCAAATCGTTTGGGTGGTAACTCGTTATTAGATTTAATTGTGTTTGGACGCGCCGCTGGCGATCATATTGCTGAACAATTAAATGCTGGATTGCATTTACAGCCGGTGCAACAAGAAGTTATTGCTGCAGCAGCTGCTCGCGTGACAGAATGGAATAATCGAACTGGTAAATATACAGTTTCTGAATTACGAAAAGCGCTGCGCTTTACCATGGATGAGCATTTTGGGGTATTTCGTACCGAAGCGGTCATGCTCGAAGGTTTGGCCAAGTTACAAGATTTACGGAAACATTTAAACAACACAGTTCTAACCGATAAGAGTCAAACTTTTAATACCGCAAGAATCGAGGCATTAGAACTTGATAATCTTATAGTCATAGCTATAGCCACAGCATTAAGTGCTGTAGCGCGCAAAGAGAGTCGCGGCGCGCACGCGAGAGAAGATTTTCCTAACCGTGACGATGAACATTGGATTAAACACAGCATAGTCTTTGATAATGATAAAGTTGTGTATCGCGCTGTAAATATGTCGCCAACTACTGTGCCGGCTTTTCCTCCCAAAGAGAGAGTATATTAATTATGAAATTCTCAATTTATCGTTACAATCCTGATGTTGACTCTAAATCGTATATGCAAGACTATGATTTGGATACTGCCAAAATTAAAGGTGTAATGCTGCTTGATGCACTATGCGCAATTAAAGACACACAAGATGAATCATTATCTTTCAGGAGATCTTGTGGCGAAGGTGTTTGTGGCTCCGATGGCATGAATATAAACGGTAAGAATGGTTTAGCATGTATCACACCATTAAAGTTATTAAGCGATGGTTCCACGATTGTATTACGACCACTCCCTGGTATGCCTATAATTCGTGATTTGATTGTTGATATGACTAATTTCTTTAAACAATATCAAAAAGTGCGGCCATTTTTGGTTAATTCTGGACCAATTCCTGCTGCTGAGCGGTTGCAAACTCCCGAGCAACGTGCAACGCTGGATGGTTTATACGAATGTATTCTGTGTGCCTGTTGTTCAAGCGCTTGTCCATCTTTTTGGTGGAATCCAGATAAATTCGTGGGCCCTGCTGCTGCTTTACAAGCAGCACGGTTTATTGCAGATAGCCGTGATGACGATACTCAAAGACGCTTATCTGAACTAGATGATGCGTATAGTATCTTGCGCTGTCGTACTATCATGAATTGTGCTGATGTTTGCCCTAAAGGCTTGAATCCAGGTCAGGCAATTGGTGATATTAGACGCACAATGATCGATGACACCTAATAATTAAGATATACTGAGATATATTAATTATATAAAAAGGTAGTTAGGTACACAGGGAAATGACCAGCGAAATGCAGTCACAATGGAACTCATCTTGGTTAGATAGTGGCAATCAGAGCTATTTAGATAATCAATTTGAAACTTTCCTAAAAAAACCATCTCAGCTATCGGATGAATGGCGACGCTATTTTCAAGATTTATTAAGTGGTAACCAGAGCTATATGGATGTTTCTCATGCCGACGTGCGTGAGTTTTTTAAAAATTTTAGTTATAAAACTCACAAGAGCATTGCGAGTAATCCCGATCAAAAAGCGCTGGATGCATATCGTTTGCTTGGTCATCTACAAAGCAATACTAATCCCATCGCATTAGAGCCAGTGCGGCAATTACCAGGTTTAGATCCACAACGCGCGGATTTACAAAAAATTTACTGTGGTACCGCGGCTGTTGAATTTATGCATATAGACAATACTGTTGAGCGTGAATGGGTACAACAAAAGTTTGAAGCTGCAAGATCAAACTCTGTTTTAACTCATGCCCAAAAAGCACAAATTTTAGAATTAATTATTGCCGCGGATGGTCTGGAAAAATATTTAGGTGCTAAGTATCCTGGCGCAAAACGTTTTAGTTTAGAGGGGTGTGATAGTCTTATTGTAGGCCTAGACCAGATTATTGCCGTTGGTAGTAATAATGGAATTGAAGAAATAGTTATAGCCATGACGCATCGTGGCCGTTTGAATGTATTAGTAAATTTGTTAGGAAAAATTCCACGTGAATTATTTGATCAATTTGAAAACCGTCATAATATTTTATTAGAATCAGGTGATGTAAAATATCATCAGGGTTTTGCTTCAGATCTAAAAGCACCGGGTGGTAATGTGCATGTCTCATTGATTTTTAATCCGTCACATTTAGAAATTGTTACGCCAGTGGCAATGGGATCCGTACGTGCACGGCAAGAGCGTAGAGGAGAAAAAGGGCGTGCACAGGTACTTTGCGTGGCAATCCATGGTGACGCGGCTTTTTCTGGACAAGGCGTCGTAATGGAGTCGCTTAACATGTCAGAAACTCGTGGCTATGGTATTGGCGGAACTATACATATTATTGTAAATAATCAAATTGGTTTTACTACGAGTAACGTACATGACGCTCGTTCTACCGTATATTGTAGTGATGTTGGTAAAATGTTATCTGCGCCTATATTTCATGTTAATGCAGATGATCCGGAAGCAGTAGCCACAGTATTTAAGATTGCTTTAGAATACCGTGTTTTATTCCAACAAGATGTAATTATTGATTTGATTGGTTATCGCAGAATGGGACATAACGAGGCTGATGAACCATCGGCAACACAACCATTAATGTATAAAATAATTCGTAATCATCCCACTGTAAATGCTATTTATTCAGAAAAATTAATTGCAAGTAAAGAATTTTCTAAAGAAGAAATTACTTCTCTTAACAATGCTTATCGCGATACGCTTGATCAGCGTGATCAAACCGTTGTTAAACGATTGGCAAATGACGGTTGGAAAAGTGCTTTTGCTACCGATTGGAAGCCATATGCAGTTAGAGACTGGCGATTTCCAACTACTACCAGTATTTCCTTAGAAATACTTAAAACACTGGCTACAGCGCGTGACGCTGTGCCGGATGGTTTTGTATTAGATTCTCGTGTGCATAAAATTGTCGAAGCTAGAACAAAAATGACAGCCGGTGAAGTTGGCATCGATTGGGGTTACGCAGAAACACTAGCATATGCTTCATTATTAAATGATGGTTTCGGTGTACGTTTATCCGGGCAAGATAGTGGTCGTGGTACATTCTTTCATCGGCATGCCGTTTGGCATGAACAAAATACTGCTGCAACTTATATATCTTTATGTCATCTGCAACAAACCCAGGCACATTTTTGGGTTATTGATTCATTATTATCCGAGGCTGGAGTATTAGCATTCGATTATGGATATTCTACTAGTGAGCCACGTACCCTAACTTTGTGGGAAGCGCAATTTGGTGATTTTGCAAATGGGGCACAAGTAGTTATCGATCAATTTATAAGTTCTGGTGAACAAAAATGGGGTCGTTTGAGCGGCTTAGTCATGTTATTGCCGCATGGTTATGAAGGACAAGGTCCGGAGCACTCTTCGGCACGTATCGAGCGCTATTTGCAATTATGTGCGCAACAAAACATGCAGGTTTGCATTCCTAGTAGCCCAGCACAAATATTTCACTTACTTAGACGGCAAATGTTACGTCCAATGCGCAAACCTTTAATAGTTATAACTCCTAAAAGTTTATTGCGGCATCATCTTGCAATATCTACTTTAGCGGATTTAGCTGAAGGAGAATTTAAAGTAGTAATTCCTGATGATGCCGTAGACTATAATAAAATTTCTCGCATCATAATATGCAGTGGCAAAATATATTATGAATTGCTGGAGGCGCGGTTAAAAAGCAAACAGCGTATCGCTTTGATACGTTTAGAGCAATTATATCCATTCCCGGATCAAGAGCTTACAATGCAACTGCATAAATATGTTAAAACCAAGGATATTATTTGGTGTCAAGAAGAACCGCATAATCAAGGCGCGTGGTTTAGTATGCGGCAATATTTACTGGATGCATTACTGCCAACGCAGCAATTAAGATACGCTGGCCGTCCAGATAGTGCGTCTCCGGCAGTAGGTTATTATCATTTACATGAACAGCAGCAACAAGAGCTGATAAAAACAGCGATAGGCGAGGAGTAGAGCACCATGACGGTAGAAATTAAAGTACCAGTGTTACCAGAATCAGTGGCAGATGCTTTGATTGCAGCGTGGCACAAAAAACCAGGTGATGCAGTTACTAGAAACGAAAATTTAGTGGATATAGAAACTGATAAAGTTGTATTAGAAGTTGTAGCTCCTGCAGACGGGACTTTAGAAAAAATTTTAAAAAACACAGGTTCAGTTGTTAAGGCAGAAGAAGTTATAGGATTGTTTGCATCTGGGGCTGTATCGCAGTCTGCAGCACCAGTGCTTGCAGCACCAGTGCCTGCAGCATCAGTGTCATCAGAAACTGCAGTATTAACACCATCTGAACGGCGGATATTCGGTGAAACCGGTGTTATCGCGCCACAAATACAAATGCCAGATGCCGCTAATGGCAGATTAGAAAAACGTGTTCCAATGACACGGTTGCGTGCAAAGATTGCTGAGCGTCTATTGGCTGCACAACAGAACGCGGCGATATTAACTACATTTAATGAAATTAACATGGCACCTGTAATTGCATTACGCAATAACTATAAAGAAGAATTTTTGCAAAAATATAATGTACGCTTAGGATACATGTCTTTTTTTGTAACGGCTGCAGTGGCTGCTCTTAAGCGCTTCCCGGCAGTTAATGCTTCTATAGATGGCAATGATATTGTTTATCATGGTTATTTTGATATCGGTATTGCGGTTTCTACTGAACGTGGTTTAGTGGTGCCAATATTACGCGATGCAGATGCTCTGAGCATGGCAGAAATTGAACAGAAAATTGCAGCTTATGGCAAAAGTGCTAAAGAGGGCAAATTGACTATGGAAGAAATAACGGGTGGCACTTTTACTATCACCAACGGTGGTGTCTTTGGATCTTTAATGGCAACACCCATTTTAAACCCACCACAAAGTGGTATTTTGGGGATACACAAAATCGAAGAGCGCCCAGTAGTTGAAAATAAACAAATTGTGATTCGCCCTATGATGTATGTAGCACTGTCCTATGACCATCGTATTATAGATGGTGCTGAATCTGTACAATTCTTAGTGGCAATAAAAGAATTGATAGAGGATCCAGCACGATTGTTATTAAGTGTATAATTTTTTTATAAAGGTTGGATGACCATGAATTTACATGAATACCAGGCTAAGCAAATCCTCGCAGAATATGGTTTGCCTGTACCACAAGGCATTATTATTCAAAGCATAGAAGAAGCTGCTGCAGCATTACAAAAGCTTAAATCTAAAAAAGTTGTAGTAAAAGCACAAGTACACGCTGGTGGTCGTGGCAAAGCTGGTGGTGTTAAGCTGGTAGAAAAATTAGACGACTTGGTTCACGCCGCTGAAAAATTGTTGCATAAAAGACTAGTGACATATCAAACCGATGTACAGGGGCAACCAGTAAATTCATTATTAATAGAAGAAACTAGCGATATTGATCGTGAATTATATTTAGGTGCAGTTATAGATCGATCCTTACGTCGTATTGTTATTATGGCTTCAACCGAAGGTGGTGTGGACATAGAAAAAGTTGCTACAGAGTCACCAGAAAAAATAATTAAAGTAGCTATTGATCCGTTGTTGGGGGTAATGCAATACCAGTGTCGTGAATTAGCTTATGGCTTGCAGCTTAATGAACAGCAACAAAAACAATTTAGTAAAATTGTTTTAAGCATTGGGAAAATGTTTACTGAAAAAGATTTTAGTTTGTTAGAAATTAACCCTTTAGTAGTAACCAAAAATGGCGATCTAGTCTGTTTAGATGCCAAAATCAATGTTGATGACAATGCTTTGTATCGTCAGCCGCAAATTAACGCGATGTGGGACCCTAGTCAAGAAGATCCACGCGAAATTCGTGCTAAAGAATGGGGTATAAGTTATATATCACTAGAAGGAAATATTGGTTGTATGGTCAATGGTGCTGGTTTAGCCATGGCAACCATGGATTTAATCAAATTATCTGGTGGCGAGCCAGCAAATTTCCTT
>Ga0206900_1108_pt2 | contig 20794 bp, 19 predicted proteins | sample Alteio_BWOrgHeat_46_FD_153235 | JGI IMG/M metagenome (GOLD analysis project Ga0206900, IMG submission 153235) | Enriched cells from forest soil in Barre Woods Harvard Forest LTER site, Petersham, Massachusetts, United States -... | ecosystem: Environmental > Terrestrial > Soil > Temperate forest >... | reverse complement strand
ATGCCGTACTGCGTACGACTCCCACTGAAATTGTGGATACCGGCGGAAAGACCGCGGATATCTTTCTCACTTTAGTGGAGAGCCAGGAGGAACAGGACAGCGCTCTTCAGTTGTCGACTTCGGTCAGCGCCTCCTATGGCCTTTTTGGTGGTTCCGGGAAGTTCGATCTCTCGCAGGAGATGCACGTCCATGACTTCGCGCTCTCGTTGGTCATACGGGCCACGGTGCTGGACACCTTTACCCAGCTCCGCGACGTCCAATTTGGCAAGGAGGCGACCGACCAGTTGGCGAATGGCCTCGAAGACCGATTCCGGGAGCAGTTCGGGGATATGTTCGTGCGCGGGATCCAAACCGGCGGCGAGTTTGTCGCCATCCTGCAAATTGAAGGACACGACGAGAACGACCAGTCGTCGATGAGATCGGACCTTGAAGCAAGCGGCGTTCTGGGAGGAGTTGCCTTAAGCACAAGCGATTCGTTCTCCACCCACGTGAGCCATGCCACGAGCGGACGCAAGACGAAGCTTCGCCATTTTCAGGTCGGCGGCAATCCCGTTGCCTCGATTGATCCCGGCGAAATGGTGAAACACGCTCTCACGTTTGCAGATGAGGTGAAGGCCGGGCAAAAGGAGGCATTTCAAGCGCTCCTTTTGTCTTACAAAACGGTCGATTCTCCCAAGCCGCCGAATTTTATCGACCTTGAGAATGCCCGGGAGACGATTGAGACCTTAATGCAAATGCGGCGCGATGCCCTGACGCGCTTAACTGCTTTCAACTTTGTGGTTGCCCATCCGGAGCAGTTCGAAATTCCGCCGACCATGGTGCTCAGCGCTATCGTCGGGCGGTTTGAAACTGCGGTGGCGAAGCTGACATCTGCCGCCTCGCGTTGTGTCAACAGCCCGAAGGAAGCGCCGGAGGCGCTAACCAGCGTAGCCGGTCTGGATATACCCACTGACGCACTGCCCAACAGGCGTCCTGCTCCGCCGCCCCCACCGCCGCCGCCCCCGGCGCCGACAGTGGTCGTCGCCGATTTCATCGGAGTAAGTGCGATTATCGTTGAACAAGCGATGATAGCTGCCCAGTTAGGAACTCGCTTGACGAACTTTCCTGCGATTGGCTCCTTTCTCCTGCATAACAACATCAACATAATTTTTCTGCCCCTCGGCGTTCACGGCAACCCGAAGGCAATCAAAGCGCTGTGTGTGGAACAGAATCCAAGCCCTGGAAATTCCATGCCTGTTGGCGGAACGCTGACGCTAACCTTTGGGCCGTTCTGAACTCTTTGTTGCGCGTTAGCGACGGCTACGGTTACGCGAAGAACGCCGCGATCGCCTGCGGGGCGTCCTGGGCAACACGGCTACGAGCCCCGGCAGCCCCAAAAAAGCCGAACCGGCCTTAGCCAAATCGGGCTGGGCTTCGACGCGTCGGTCGCGTTTCATCTTCCACGCCTATGAACCGGCAGCCACCGCTTTAACAAAGCGGTACATGAAATCGACGCATTCATAAAACGAGCTCACGCGCACGCGCTCATCCTTGCCGTGAGCTCGAATATCGTCGTGATCCACCGCGATCTCGCCGATCCCGAAACTAGGCATCCCCGCCGCGTTCGTGTACTTACTATCCGAGGCCCCCGTCTCCATATCGACCACCACGGGCGCGCCCGGCCAAAGCGAATCTGCCACGCTCGTTACCGCCTTCAGGACATCCGCGCGCGGCATCGCCGGAGGGCCACCTGCCTGGGTCGGAGCCGTATCCACCACCTCGTTCGTCTTCGAATCGAGGTAACGAACCTCAACCTTCGGATCCGCAAAAATCCGCACCAGATCCTTTCGAATCTCCTCAGGCGTATGCCCCGGCAGAATCCGGCAGTTCACATTCGCCTGCGCGGTTTGCGGCAGCGCATTATTCGCGTGCCCGGCGCTAAGCCGCGTCGCCACGCAGGTCGTGTGCACCAGGGAATTGTATTGCCGGTTCTCCGAAACGCGCGTAACCGCCGCCATATCGGGCGGCGTGTGCAACATGGCGCGAATGTCATCCGACTTCGGATCCCGCCCCACCAGCTTTTCGAAGTACGGCCGGGTCACGGGATTCAGCTCGAATGGGAACGGCGAGCGCTCCAGCCTTCCCAACGCATCGGCAAGGTGATAAATCGCATTATCCGGAATCGGCTGCGAACTATGCCCGCCCGGATTACGAACCGTCAGTTGGAAATCCGCATACAATTTCTCCGTCGCCGCAATCTCCACATCCAACGGCTTTCCTTTTTCGGTATTGACCCCGCCCGCATCGGCATTCAGGACATACTCCGCGTCGATCAGATTGCGGTGATTCTTCAGCAACCAGTCAACGCCGTTCGCGGTCCCGCCTTCCTCATCCGACGTCAACGCCAAAATCAGATCGCGCGGCGGCTGATAGCCTTCCTTCTTCAGGCGCATGAAGGTCGTCATCATCGCCACGTCCTGCGATTTCATATCCTGCGTTCCACGGCCATAGAAGAAGCCGTCTTTTTCCACAAGCTGAAACGGATCGGTGGTCCAGTCCGACCGCAGCGCCTCCACTACGTCGAGGTGGCCAATAAAAAGAATCGGCTTACGAGTTCCGTTCGCTGGCCCCCGAAACCGCGCGACCAGGTTGCCCTTCTTCGGTCTCCCAGGCGGTACGAGCACCGTCACGTCGGTGGCCGGAAATCCCGCGTCGGTTAAACGCTTCGCCATCGCGTTCGCCGCGGCGGTATTGTCACCGCTCGAATCGGTCGTGTTGACTTCGATCAGTTGCTTGAGAATGTCGTGGGAGAGTCGCTGAGTCGCCTCATCGGGCTGCGTGGCGAAGGCCGTTAATGCGACGAACACAATCGGGAAGCGGAGCACATAGCGATTGTAAGATGAGGTTAATGCTCATTCGAGTTGTGGTACTGGCCGCCATTGCGATCGCCGTGGGAGCCCCGGTTTCAGAAGCTAAAGATAAGAAGCCGGAACCGAACGCCGCTCAGGCCACAGTCCTTGACCACAACGAATACACGTGCGAGAACTGTCTCTTCGGCAACCGCGACTTTTACTTCTGCTTCGATGCGAACCAGAAGATTCTCATCGGTCACGAGAAGGTCCGCACGCAAACCTGGCAGAAGAATCCGGACGGACTCGAGCGCGGCAAGTCCGTTTCGTTGCGCTACGACGACAAATACATGTGGGTAACCGCGCCCGGCGGCAAAGAGCACAAGCTCACCCAGGACTACACCAGGAAAATATTCCTCGAAAACTCGCGCTGCCAGGCCGCGACGAAGTGATATACCAGCCAGGTCGGTCCGCAATACTACAGCGATCAAGCTGTTATAATTGAGTCATATGGAAGACCGTCGAGTAATTAATGACTCTTACTTTTGTGGTCGTTTTCGGCCGGATGGGCCAATCGCAGTCTTGACCACCACCCAGTATGTCGTCGCCGAGTATTATCAGCAGACTGGCGATATGCGGTGGCAAAGAGTCGTGAACGCGAGCCAGAAGGACGGCATTCACAACTGGTTGCGCGAGCACTTTCCGGCCAAAAACGTACAAAAACCGGCTCCTGTGGGACCCTCGCGCCGCAAGACCGCCGTCGCGTAAGTCGCTCTTTTTCTTAGCGGAACACGCCCGTATGGCCGAGCGAGTAGCGCCCCGGCTGCGGGTAGACACACAAACCGTGCGGCCCTTTTCCCACAGGAATACGGGCCAGGAGCTTTCCGTTGTCCGTATCGAAGACATACACTTCACTGTGATACCGACCGGAAAGCCAGAGCTGTTTACCGTCCGCTGACACGCCTCCCATGTCCGGGCTGCCGCCTCGCGGAATCGTCCATTTCGTCAGGATTTTCCTCGTGGCGAGATCCAGCACCGTCACGCTGCCCTCGCCGCGATTTGAGATATAAAGCACCTTTGAGTCGCGGCTCACATAGAGCCCGTGCGCGCCTTTCCCGGTCGCGATGAACCCGATCCGCTTGAACGAATCCGGCTCAATCAGGTAAATGCCGTTCGCCATCATGTCGGCGGCATAGAACACTTTCCCGTCAGGTGACGTCTTAACGTCCTGCGGCATCCCCCCCTTCTCCACAGACACCGTTCCCACCACCTTGTGGTTCGCCACATCCACCTTCACCAACTGCGCCGAAAACTCGCAGCTTGCGATCAGGTAGCGGCCATCGGCCGTAAAGTCCATGTGATCGATGCCCGGGCACGACACTGGCACCGAATCCACCAGCTTCATGGTCTGCGGATCCAGGAAATTCAGCTTCTGCTTCCGTTCCGCGACTACAATCGCGAACTTGCCGTCCGGCGTGTAATACATGTTGTACGGATCTTCCACCGGAATCGTCTTCCCGCGTTTCCCCGTAGCGGGATCGATGTCGGTCGCAGTGTCGCCCAGGTCGTTGATCACCCAAAGGCGTTTCATATCGTACTGCGGAACCACATGCTGCGGTTCCTTCCCGCCGCTCGGAAAATGCGCCACGATTTTGAACGTCTTCTGATCGATCACGTCCACCGAATCGCTCTTGCTGTTCGGCACATAAACGAGGGCGGGGAAGTTGCGCACTGTCGCGGCGACTTCTCCCGCATGATCCGCGGCGTATATATCGCCGGGGTTCAGAACCGGGGGCATTCCGGGAAGAGGTGAGGAAGATTGCGCGAGAGCGGCAGTGGCCAATCCGAAAGCGCCCAACACGCGCAGGAAACCAAGTGTCATCTGAATTCGATTTTAGTAGGTGGTCGGCGCTATATTCGATTTTGTGCGGGGAGTTCCGATCGCGATGGCATTTGCCGTTTTTTCGGAGACGCTTTTGGGTCAGACCGACTTTGACGTCGCATCGATCCGGCCGAATTCCCACCCTGCCGGACCCGAGCGCGCGGGCGCATCCCGATCAAACCGGCACGAATCAGCGCGCAAATTTACAATAGCTGCCCATTGCGAACCCAGGCCGCAAGCCCGCATAGTCATCAACCCACGCAACTCGCTCGTCTTGCAGAACGACAACAATCCGGTTCGCGATTCGGAATATCCGGGTTAGCAGGATTCCGCTTCACGAATAGAAGTTTCGTTCCCAGGCGTGCGCCTTGAGAATCTCGAGCGAGCGGTCCGGTAACGGCCCCTGCCCCGAAGCCATCGCGTTGCCCTCGACGCTCGAAACGCTCCGCATCCCCGGAATCACAGTCGAAACTGCCGGATGCGAAAGGCAAAACCGAATCGCGAGCTCCGGCATGTGGGATGCATCCGGCAATTTGAGATCGCTCACGATTGCTCCCACCCGCTCCCGAACCTGTTTCTTGCGGTCGCCGCGGAAATAGGACGCGCGGAAATCTCCTTCCGGAAACACGGTGTTTTCATCGATCCGTCCGGTCAGCGAGCCCTCGTCGAACGGCACGCGCGCCAGAACCCCGATATTGTGCTTCAGGCACGCCGGAAAAAGGTTGCGTTCCGGTGACTGGTCGAAGATGTTATAGATCACCTGCACCGTATCGACCAGTCCGGTCTCAATAATCTTCAGCGCGCTGTCCGGCTGGTGATCGTTGATCGAAATGCCCACCGCTCGGACCTTACCCGACGTCTTCAAGGTCTCGAAGGCGCGCCGCCATTCATCGCGGTCGATCCAGTCCGGGTTCCACACGTGCAGTTGTTGCAAGTCGACGGAATCCACTCCCAAATTCCGCAGGCTCTCTTCCGTTGAACGAATCATGTAGTCGTATGGGAAAACCTCGTCGATTCCGATGCCCGGCCGCGCCGGCCAGAGGCGGTTTTTCGGAGGAACCTTGGTCGCCACGTAAATGCGGCCCATGTATTCTTTCACCGCCCGGCCCACCAGCGACTCGCTCTTCCCATCGCCGTACGCCAGCGCCGTATCGATGAAGTTCACGCCCAGGTCGATTGCGCGCTGCAGCGCCGCAAGCGACTCCTTGTCTTTCGCGCCGATCCACTGTTTCCCGCTGATTCCCCATGCGCCGTACCCGATCTCGCTCACTTCGAAGCCAGTACGTCCCAGCCGTCGGTATTTCATCGCCCACCATTATCGATGAACCGGCATAAATTTCTCGCAAGAGCGCGTAAAATTGAATACAGAGGCTTCCGTGCGAAAGCTCCTCTTTCTGATCCCCTCCCTCGCGATTTCCCTCCTTGCCGCCAATCTCAAGCTGTACATGAAAGACGGCACGTATCAGGTCGTCCGGGAGTACAAGGTTGACGGCGATCGCCTGAGCTACTACAGCGTTGAGCGCAGCGATTGGGAGGAATTACCCGTATCTCTGGTGGACCTGAAACGCACCGACGAAGAGGCGAAGGTACGTCAGGAGCGGATCCAGCATCAGGCGCAGCAGATTTCGGATGAAGACGCGGTCGCCGCCGAACTTCGCAAGGAGATCCAAAAGATCCCGCAGGATCCCGGCGTTTACCGCCTGCACGAAGGCGATCAGCTTCAGATCTTCAAACTCGCCGACGCATCGCTTCACGGCAGCAAGGGACGCACGGCGCTGAAAATCCTTTCGCCGGTTCCGATCGTTCCCGGTAAAGCCACGCTGGAGACGCCCGGACAGCACGCGACAATCGCCATCAAGGAACCGCGCCCTGAATTCTACCTTCAGCTCTCGAGCCCGCAGGACAGTCTGGCAATAGTCAAACTCACCCCCAGGAGCGGCTATCGAATCGTCGAGCGAATCACCATTGAGCCGGTGGTCAACATACCCGACGAAGAGCGTGACACCGTGGAAACCTTCACCAAGCAACTGACGGACAGTGGCCTCTACAAGATCTGGCCGCAGGCCGATATGTCCAAAGGCGAGTACGCCGTGCTCGACTATACCGAAGGAAAGATCGACGCGCGCATCTTCGACTTTCGAATCGAATAATTCTCACCCCAGTGCGAAACTCAAAGGGAAATGCGTCGCTCTTCCCGAAAACCCGTGCGCGTCCGACGTGTCGATGAATGCGGGTCTGTTCACGAGATCTTTGAGCATTGCCTTCCCGCGTTTGGCGGAGCGATTCTGCGCCGCGTTTATTCCATACTCGACCGCGCGATCTCGATGGGCTGCCCGATCACTCTCTCGATCTCCGGGCCCGTTACCGTGTCGGGACAACATCAGGCCTGGCTGATCCCGCTGCTCGAAACCGGATGGGTCGCCTATATTAGCACCACCGACGCCGTCTGTTATCACGACGGTCACCGCAGCCTCAATGCCCACACCGAAGACCCCATCTACGAAGTCCCTATTTTCGGCGATGACGGCGCGCTGCGCGACGAAGGTGTCATCCGCGTTACGGACATGGGCTTTGCCGAGGAAGTCCTGCTCGATCAGGACAAATTCCTCAGCGCGATTCTGCAACGTCCCGAATTTCAAACCCGCATGACGGGTACCGAGCTTCGCTATCGTCTCGGAGCGTTTTACGCCGAACAGGAGTGCCGCAACGGCGTCGCCCCCGGGTTACTCTCCACATGCCATCGCCTCGCCATTCCGGTCTTTGTTGGCGCACCGGCCGACGGCAGCGTCTTCCTCAACTCAATGAAGCTCTGGGCGATGAAGCAATCCGGCCTCATTCCCGATTACGCCTTCGAACTCGACCTTCACGCCGAAGTGTTCGAAGCCTGCGCCTATCACTACTGGGGCCTCTTCGAAAGCGAAGCCAAAGCCCTCGCCACGCTGATCCTCGGCGGAGGGGTGCCAAAGAACTTCAACCTTCAGCCAGAACCCGCTCTCGGCCAGGTTCTCGGGCTTCCCAACGTCCGCGGCTACGAGTTCGACGTCCAGGTCACTACGGCGCCGGTCACCGACGGCTCTCTCTCCTCCTGCCCCCCCGCCGAAGCGGTCACATGGGGTAAGGTCGACAAAGAGACCTACCAGCAATCCACCGAAAGTCTGCCCGCCGATTACTCAACGATGATGCCCTTCCTGGTGAAAGCGCTGCTCGAAAAGCACGGCCCCCGCGAGCAGGCGCGCCTTTACGAGAAGCGCGAACACCTCGCCGAAACGCTGCGCGGAGCCGTTCGCGAAAACCGCGAATGGCTGATGGAGTCACTGAACTATGCGGTGGCGCGCCCGTGAGCCGTGGCGTCGCGTTCCTCATCCTTCTGTTCTGCGCGTTCGTCGAAGCGGCCGGCGATGCCCTGATTCGCAAAGGCATACACACGCCCGCGTTCCTTCAGCGCCTTGCATTCTTTGTGCTCGGCGCTGCTGCCCTGTTCGCCTACGGATGGCTCGTCAATCGACCCCCGTGGTCGTTCGGCAGCCTGCTTGGAGTGTATGTCACGCTTTTCTTTGTCGTCGCTCAACTCGTCGCATTTGTGGCGTACGGTGAGCGCCCCGGCGCGCCAATCCTCGTCGGCGGGACTCTGATCTTCGGCGGCGGCCTTCTGATTACCTTCTGGCGCTAGCCTTCATTAGCGAACGGACTGCGCTTCATCGCGTAGTCGACCGCTTCCTGAGGCACGCTGAAACTCGATAGCGCCTTGTTCCCCATGTAGCCGATATCCTGCACGCCTACAGGGCTCGTGTAGTAGGCATCCACCACCATGTTCCGCGCCCAGGTCCAGAATCTCTGTCCCGGCGCATTCTCGGGAGTCGCATGTTTCTTATATGCCAACTGATCGAGCAACGCCGTCTGCTGTTCGGTCCTGGCTGACAGAAAATCCGCTTTGTAGCGCTTCAGCATATAATCGTCCATCCATCCCAGGCCGCCGTTGAAGATCGCCGCCAGATCCTCGTTCCGGCTCGCGAGGAAGTCGATATACTCCGCCGCGCCCGCGTCCGTCGAGCCCGGAATGATGTACTCGCCCAATCTCCGTAGCGTCGCGAAATAATGCTGCGTGAGGCATTTCGGCTGATAGCTCGCTCCGCCGCTGAGCGACTTCGCTTCCGACAACGCCACGTGAACGTGCTGCGCAAGCGCGGGCGTAAGTACGCCGACCCCTGCCGTCGTCAGCACCATCGAATTGCCGATTACCCGCAGCAGATCCCGCCGCGACGGCTCTTCTCTAAGCAATTCGTTCATGACTAAACATTTCCTTTCTTCATCTCGTCCGCCAGATGGTCTGCCGCACGCCACGAGTTCGCCACGATGGTCAGCGTCACATTCTTGTCGGGGTTCCCGTTGAAGGGAGCAGCGTCCGCCACGACGAGATTCTTCACCTCGTGCGCCTGCGACCACTTGTTCAGCACGCTCGTCTTCGGATCCGATCCCATCCGTACCGTGCCAGCCTCATGGATGATCTCGCCGCCCACCGAAACCGCCTCGGCGCCTCGTTCCGGATAATCGCGCCCCGTCACCCTTCCGCCCATGGTTTCGATGAGGGCGCGGAACGTCTGGTCCATGTGCTTCACCATCTTGATCTCGTGCTCGCTCCAGCGGAAATGGAACCGCAACACCGGAATTCCGAACTGATCCACAACGCTCGGATCGATCTCGCAGTACGAATGCTCGTTCGGAATCATTTCGCCGCGGCCCGCGAAGCTCACGGTGCTGCCGTAGTATTTGCGGATGCTGTCTTTGAGGCCGTTCCCGTAGCCTTCTGCCCGCGCCGCCACGCCACGGAACGACCCAATCTGCGGCATCCCGAATCCGCCGCCGATCTCAATGTGATAACCGCGGGGGAAATCCTTGTTTTTCTTGTCGAGTTCCCACCAGGGCACGTACACATGCATGCCGCCGATGCCGTCGCAGTTGTGCCGCGGCATCCCCTCCAGCGCCGGAACCACGCCGCCCAGCGAATAACCGACCGTGTCGGTCAGGTTCCGGCCCACCATCCCGGACCCGTTCGCTATGCCGTTCGGAAACTTCGGCGATTTCGAATTCAGCAGCAGGCGCGCGGATTCGCACGCGCTCGCCGCCACAATAACCGCCCGGCAGCGAATTTGCTTTTCGGTCCGCGTGGACTTGTCGATATAGGACACCGCCGTGACGGTCCCGTCATCGCCCACCAGAAGCTCACGCGCCATCGCGTTGCTGATGATGTTCAGGTTGCCCGTTTTCATCGCGGGCATAATCATTGCCTGACTCGACGTGAATGCGGAAGCTGTCCGGCATCCGCGCCCGCATTGTCCGCAATAATGGCATGCCGCGCGCCCATGAATGGATTTCGTCAGCATCGCCATACGCGACGGGATTACGGGAATGTTGAGCCGCTTCCCGGCCTTCACCACAAGCTGCTCGTGAACGCGCGGAGGAACCGGCGGCAGGAATTTCCCGTCGGGAGCCGATCGGAACCCTTCCCTGGTCCCGGTTACGCCGACCCAGTCTTCCGCCTTGTCATACCAAGGCGCCATCTCCTCGTACGTCAGCGGCCAGTTGTATCCCAATCCGTCGAAATCGTTGGGTTTGAAGTCGTAATCGGAAAAACGCAGTGAGATTCGTCCGTAATGGTTCGTGCGTCCCCCCAGAATGCGCGAGCGGAACCATTTAAACTCGCTGCCTTCCGCCACCGTGAACGGCTCGCCAGGAACATCCCAATATCCGTTGGGGGCCTGGAAGTAACCGAAAGGATAGATGTTCTTTCCGAAATAATTTTCCGCGTTCGGGCCGACGCCGCGGTGATCGACTTCCCACGGCCACACGTGCTCCTTGAAATCCTTTGCGGGATTGAGCATCGGACCCGCTTCGATCAGCGTTACCTTGATGCCGAGATCGGTCAGTACCTTGATCGCCGTGCCGCCGCCCGCGCCCGATCCGATAACGACAACATCATGGACTTCGGGTCCCCGTTGAACCTGGAACATGCCTTGAAGCTTATCACCTGAATAATGAAAATCCGCTGATACAATACCGCGCATGCGAATCGTAGCCGCTCTCGCGCTGGCCCTCTGCGTCCTCTCTCAGGCGGCCGACGCCCCAGCCCGCCATGCCACCAAAGCCGACGTTGAAAAGTGGATGAACGACCTCTCGAATTGGGGCCGCTGGGGGAAGAGCGATCAGATGGGGACTGCGAATCTCATCACGCCCGCCAAGCGTCGGGAAGCTGCCGCGCTAGTCAAGGACGGCGAAGCCGTGTCGCTCGCTCACGACGCGCTTCTCGAAAAGGCCGCCGACAATCCCGACCCGTTCGTTCGCAAGATGCTGTACACCGGAGCCCACCCGAACGGTGACTGGTTTATGGATCAGTACACCGTCCTGTTCCACGGCCTCGCCCATACCCATATGGATTCTCTCGCCCACACAGCGTGGCACGGCAAAATGTATAACGGCTTCCCGCAACTTGACGTTACCGAGAACGGCGCGAAGGAACTCGCCATCACCAATTACAAAAACGGATTCTTCACACGCGCCATTCTGATTGACATCCCGCGCCTCAAAGGTGTCCCGTATCTCGAACCCGGCGTCGCAATCTATCCGGAAGACCTCGAAGCCTGGGAGAAGAAAGCCGGCGTCAAAGTCGGTTACGGAGACGTGATCCTGATTCGCACCGGCCGTTGGGCTCGCCGCGCCGCGAAAGGCCCCTGGGATCCCTCCCGCGTGGCCGGACTCCACGTCTCGTGCGTGCCGTGGCTCAAATCGCGAGATGTCGCCGTCGCGGGCAGCGACGCTTGTCTCGACGTCCTGCCGTCACAGGTCGATGGCGTAATTCAGCCTGTGCATCAACTCCTGCTCATTGCGATGGGTACTCCCATCTTCGATAACTTCGATTTCGAAGCCGTCAGCGAAGCCGCCGCCAAGAAAAATCGTTGGGCGTTTCTGATTTCGGTCGCGCCGCTCGATGTGCCCGGCGGCACGGGTTCTCCTGTGAACCCGGTCGCGATTTTCTGATCGCGTTTACTCGACCTTGAATTCCGCCTTTTCGGTGACGTTTTGTTTCCCGATCGCATCGCGAGCCGTGATCGCAACTGTATACGTTGCCTTCAGCGTACCGGGTTGCAGCGTCAGGCTGAACGCTCCCGGTACCCACGGCTGCGGATAGAACGCCTGGTTTTTCTCCACCGCAGCGTTTTCCTGAGCGAACAGCTGCTTTCCGGCCGCGTCCGTCACGGAGACGTCATACGTCACGTCCATGGCGTTCTGCTGTGCGTGTTTGTATCCGGTGACGAAGAACTTGACCCAGATCATGTCTCCCGGCCGGTAGGCCGCGACGCCGATTGGAACCTCGTCGTCGGCCCCGCGATAGAACGCCATTTGCTGGATCGCCAGCTTGTCGCTGGGCGCCACATTCGGGCCGTCCACCGTGAATGACGCGTCTCCGGACGCATTTTGATGCGATTGTTCGTCCGTCGCCTCGTAGTGGACTCGGTAATTACCCGACGGCGCAATACCCGGCAGTTGGAACTGCGAGTGAAAACGTGGGCGCCAGTCCTTGTCCTCTTCGCTTAGCGCCGTCGCGATGGCCAGTTCATCCACCGGAGCGATGGCCGTTCCGCGCGAGTCGAACACCTGCACCTTCGCGGAAAGCTGCACCTTGCCGGCGTCGGAAACCTTATAATTCACCGCCGCGAACCGGAAGAATCCAATCTCCCCCACGATCAGATGCTGCCCACCCTCGAGAGGAGTGCCGTCCTCGAACTGTGAAACGACGGGTGAGACGAGTTGAAGCGGGGGCCCTGCGGGGGCAGCGGGAGGCTTCGGTTTGGGTTTGGCGGTTTGTCCGGCAAGCAATCCCGCCACGATCGGAACAATCGCGGCAACGCGGAAAAGCCTCAGGCGTCTCACTCCACGATCTTACTTACTTCTTCGGAGGCGCGGGCGCCGCCACTTCCGGAATGGGCGTGCCCGGCGTCTCGCCAACACTCTGGCTTGCCTGCTCGTGAGCGAAGCTCAGCGGCAAATCGACGTACGCGTCGCCGTTGTCCGTGTCGTCGGTCAACTTCAGCCGGTAGTGGCTGGCCGGCGCATCAAAGACCACGGATCCGCTCGCGGTTTGGTTCGCAGGGACCCGCCGTATGACGCCCAGCCATTGATTCACCCCGGAGCCGTCCGTGAGTTCCTCGTAGGTCTTTCCCGAATCGTCAACCAGCGTCAACGCGGGAAGGTTCGCCTCCTCCGATCCGGCGTTCGCCACGGAAATCCGCACCACGTAAAACCGATTCTGCGGGATCCTCTGGTTCGGCCCGTCTCCCAGACGCGTGAGCATCTGCGTGCCGATTACCTTATAGGTCAATTGATCCAGGATCGCATTGTCGCCCGGCTGATAAATCACGGACTTGCGGGCGGAAGCTCCGGAGCACCCGGCGGCGATCAGAGACAGAATCAGCGCCGCGGATGGCGCGAGTTTTGACATATCGACTTTCGCGGTACGTCAGTATTTTTTCACACTGGACGAACGGATTACCGGCTGTGGTCCTGAAGCAGTTTATGTTTCCGGATCAACTCTTTGAAACGCGTCTTCTGATCGTCGTTGAGGATCGTCATGATTTTGGCGCTTCCGAAGGACAGAACGTCGTCGTAATAGTGCGAAAAGTCGTCGAGCAGCGATTGCATTTGCCGGGTCTGCTCATCGGTCAGATTCAATTGCTCCTTCAGCTCATCGACCGACATGTTCATTGCGCCGCCGCTGGTTCGAACGACGTGAACGGGACGGTGGCGCGTCCAGTAGCTCATCGCTACAGCGCCCAGCCCCGCCCCACAAAGAAAAACCAGAAGCAGGGAAATAATCGCCACCCGTTCAGCCCGGGGAGGAAGGGCGGCTGGCGCTGCGGTCGTCATCGACTTTTATTCCTGGTAATTCGCCAGCGTCACCAGCAGTCGGTCGCGATCTGAACTCTCGGAATGCTGCGCTGTGGAGTCGTGCGATGCTATGACCGCCGCCGCATCCTGCCCTTCGGCGGGCTGAGTCGATTCACGGTCGATCAGAAGGCCACCGACAGCCGCAAGCGTCAGCAACGAGGCGAAAGCGATCCGCCGGAAAAATGCGGCGCCGGGCGAAAACAGTCCCCACGCTTCCTTCCGCTGATTGTCGACAATCTGGTTAGCGACCCGGTTGTAAAACCCGAGCGGCGGCGTAGGCGCGGAATCCTCGTTGGCCCGAAATTCCCGCAGGTAACCCGAAATTTCATCCATCTCAGCGACCGCCGAGGCGCAGCTCGGGCAAGTCCTGAGATGTTCATGGAAAGCCGCCGGAGCTTGTCCGCCGAGGTGAGCTTCCAGATTTTCCACTACAATGTCGTGTGCTTCAACTCGTGACATTCGATTAGCCCTCACGCCGTCTCTGATGTCGCCTTTTCACCCTCGAACCCACTATCCTCGCTATTTCGAAGCCGCCGGAGCCTTTTCCAGGCGGTGCGCTGCCTTTACCAGTTTCTGGCGCGCCCGGAACAGCTTCACCTTAATAGTATTCTCATTCATCCGGAGCATTCCGGCGAGTTCTTCCACCGAATAGCCTTCCACTTCCTTCAGAAGCAGAAGTTGTTTCTCCTCCGACGAAACTTTGTCCATGAGCTTAACGATATAGTCGCGCCGCGCCAGCGTGGAATCGGCCCGCGCGCCCCGCTCGACCACCGGCTCGGTATTCTCCACCCGCCGGACCTCGTCTTCGCTCATATCGCTTTCGTAAACGAGCTTCCGGACCTTCTTCTTCCGAAGATAGTCGAAGCACTCATTTACGGTGATTTTGTAAATCCAGGTGATCAAAGAGCTCCGAAAATCGAAGTTCCGGATCGAAAAATATACTTTTGAGAAGACTTGCTGCGCGATATCCTCCACGTCGTTCCGCTGCCGGACGATTCCGTGAATGATCGAGAAGACTTTCGACTGGTACCGTTCCACGATCTCGCGGAACGCGCTCTCGTCGCCGGACTGGGCTCTGCGGACCAGCGAACCTTCTGGAGTGTTCTCGTAATCCACTCGCGTCCTGATCGGAGTCTTGGTCTCAAGCGCCGGGAGTGTTAGGGTGCCGCTCAGTGTCCCCATGGACTTTCCGACGTGGCGCGGTCGTGCTCGGTTTCACGCCTTCGGGACGTCCAACTCCTGTCGCACAATGAACATAGCAGATTGACCGCCTCCGAATCGCCAGGGGCCTTTTCGGCATCCTGTATAATAGACGCAGGTTTTAAGCAGGAGAGAAGCAAACAAATGGTACAGTTGACGCCGACCGCAGTTGGAAAAGTGAAAGAGATTCTGGAAGCCCAGGAGCCGAAACCCAGCGGACTGCGTATCGCGGTCGTCGGCGGCGGATGCTCCGGCTTCAGCTACTCGATGGCCTTCGAGAACAACCCGGGTCTGCTCGATAAGACCTACAACTACGAGGGTCTTAAGATCTTTGTGGACCAGGCGAGCCTCCTTTACCTGGACGGCGCCGAAGTTGATTATGTCGAGACCCTCGAAGGTTCCGGGTTTAAGTTCAACAATCCTCAGGTGAAATCCACCTGCGGATGCGGCAGTTCCTTCAGCGCTTAAGCGCTTCACACAAGTTTCAAATGAAAGGGGCGGTTCGTCCAGGCCGCCCTTTTATTTGGCGTCCCGCCAGTTCGCGCCAGCCCCGACATCCACCAGCAGCGGCACTCTCAACTCCCGCACGCCCTGCATCTCCTTCTTAAGCAGTCCCTTCAACGCATCTACCTCATCGGGAGGGGCTTCCAGCACCAGCTCGTCGTGCACCTGAAGCAATAGCTTTGCTTTCCAGCCCGCCAGCGCCTGGTCAATCCTCACCATGGCCAGCTTGATCAGATCCGCCGCTGTTCCCTGAATCGGCGAGTTCACCGCGGTGCGCTCCGCGAATCCGCGCGCGCTCGGATTCCGGCTGTTCATATCCGGAATCGGCCGCTCACGCCCGAAAAGCGTCCGCGCAACCCCTGTCTCCCGTGTCTTCGCGACGGTTTGATCGATGAACCGCTTCACGCCTGCGTAGCGCTCGAAGTAGCTCTTGATATACGCATCGGCCTCTTTGCGCGAAATCCCCAGATTCGTCGCCAGCCCGAAGCCACTGATCCCGTACACGATCCCGAAATTGACCGCCTTCGCGCTGTTCCGCGCTTCTTTCGTCACCAGCATCGGCGGCACGCCCAGCACCTCCGCCGCGGTCCGCGTATGGATGTCCTCGCCGTTCCGGAACGCGTCCACTAGCACCGGATCTCCTGACATATGGGCCAGGAGCCGCAGTTCGATCTGCGAATAGTCTGCAACCACCAGTTGCCAGTTCTCGCGCGGCACGAATGCCGCCCGGATCTCGCGGCCCAGTTCCGTCTTGATCGGAATATTCTGCAGGTTCGGATTCGAAGATGAAAGCCGTCCCGTCGCCGCGCCCGCCTGATTGAAGCTGGTGTGCAGCCGGCCGGTGTCGGGATCGATCAGCTGGGGTAGGGCGTCCACATAAGTCCCCTTCAGCTTGGTGATCTGCCGGTATTCCAGCACTTTCCTCACTACCGGGTACTCACCCGCCAAACCTTCCAGAACGTCGGCGGCAGTCGAGATCGTCTTCCCCTTGCCGTACTTCACCGGCGCAGGTAAGCCCATCTCCTCGAACAGCACCTTCCCTAGTTGCTGCGGTGACGCGATGTTGAACTCCCGCCCGGCCAACCCATGGATCTCCTCCGTGAGCCGCGCCACATCGCTATCCATAAGAGCCGAAAGGCGCGCTAACTCCACGGGATCCACCCGGATGCCGGTATGCTCCATCCGCGCCAGCACGCCCGTCAGCGGCAGTTCGATCTCTTCGTAAAGCTGCTGCAATCCCCGGCGCGCGATTTCCGGCCGCAGCAGTTCGTTCAGTTCGTGAATGAAAAGCGCCTGCTCGTCCGCTCGCGGACCCGCCCGCAGATCCAGCCGCCGCTGGACCATCGCATCCAGGCCGCAGCCGCTGGGGTCCGCATCCAGCAGAAACGAATAAACCGAAACGTCATCCCGAAACCCCTTCGCCTCAACGCCTCTCTTGAGTAAATGCAGCGTCAGACTCTTCAGGTCCGCCGTCGCTTTGGGAAGATCCGCATTCTCCAGATCCGGCCGCAGTTCCGCCAGCCTCGACGTCATGAGGCTTCGCGCTTCGCACGTCCGGCACGCCAGCCCGTACTCGCCCAGTTCCTCCGACCACGAAACCGACAGCGCCGCCTCTTTCGGAACCCCACCCACGTACGTCCGCACCGCATCCGCGTCGGCCAGGGCCGCGAAATCCCGTGTGCGCGTGTCCTCCGAAGGCCCCAGTTCCTTCAGATGCGAAAAGAATTCGAGTTCCTTATAAAGAGGCTTCAGCGCCTCGATATCCGGATCCAGGACGCGAAACGTCTCCAACGCGAACGGCACGGGTACCGCGCAATCGATCGTCGCGAGCTTCTTGCTCATCAGGACGCGCTCGCGATTGTTCTGCAGGCTCTCGCGATACATCTTGCGCACCACTTCATCCGCGCGATCGAGCGCCGCTTCCACCGATCCGAACTGTTCCAGCAGATCCTTCGCGCCTTTGTCCCCAATCCCCGGCGCGCCAGGGATGTTATCGATCGAGTCGCCTTTGAGCGCCAGCAGATCCGCCACCTGCTCTGGCGGCACGCCCATGAACTCCTTCACCTTCGCCGGGTCGTACCACGTATCGTCCTTTGCAGGGTTCAGCATCGAGACGCGCTCGGTCACAAGCTGCAGCATGTCCTTGTCGCTCGACACGATCACGACATCGCACTTCGTCTCCGCCGCCTTGCGGCTCAACGTGCCGATCACGTCGTCCGCCTCGAATCCCTCGTACTGCACGATCGGAATCCGCAGCGCTTCGATCACCCGGCGCACATACGGAATCTGCTCGCCGAGATCCTCCGGCATCTCCGACCGGTTCGCCTTATATTCCGCGTACTCCGCTTCGCGGTGCGTTTTCCCCAGGCTCTCGAACACGGCCGCCATATACTTCGGCTCGAACGTGCGCGAAAGCTTCCGCAGCATGTTGGTGAAGATGAACACGGCTTCGGTCGAAAGCCCCGCCGTTGTGCGCATCGGCGGCGCGCCGGTCCGTGCGCGCGCATGATAAGCGCGAAAGATGAAGCCAAATGTATCGATGAGGAACAGCCGAGGCGCCGTCACTGCCGCCATCTTAGCGGATCAACAAATTCTGCGCCCCGCGTCAATGCGCGTGAAGAGCGCGGCCGCGATAAACGCCATGGCGGACATCGCGAAAAACGTCGAAGGCCAGCCGAAGTATTTCACCAGATACCCCGACGCCGTAGTCGCGACCGCGCCGCCCATGTTTCCGAAGGAATTCATCACCGCCGAGACGGATCCCGCGTAGTCACCGCCGATGTCCAACGGCACCGCCCAAGCCACCCCTACCGTCAGTTCCAGCCCGAACATCGCCTCGCAGGACCACGCTACGCTTACTAAGGCATTCGCCGCAAGACACGACGCCAGCATCCCCGCGCCTGCGGCGATGAAACCCACGATCGCCACTCGCTTCCGCGCTGTGCGCAGGTCCGAACGCCGCGCCCAGATATCCGAAATCCAGCCGCCCGAGAGATCGCCGAGCACGGCTGCGAACAGCGGCAGGCTCGCGTAAAAGCCCATCTTCTCCAGGCTGAACCCGCGCTCTGCGTTCAGATACTTCGGAAACCAATCCAGATAAATCCCCAACGGATATGCGTAACAGAAATACATCAGAGAGAGGATCCACATCTGCGGGCTCGAGAGAATCTTCTTCCACGGAACACCCTGCGATGGATCCGCGCGTTTGCCGATCGATGACGCGATCAGTTCCCGCTCCGCCTGATTGGTCCGTGGATGCTCGCCAGGCGTATCGCGGTAGTACCAGAACCAGGCCGCAGCCCAGACCAGGCCCAGCGTTCCGAACGAGACGAAGGCTGACCGCCATCCGAACTTAGCGATAATCACGCCTACAATCGCAGGGGTGAGCGCCGCGCCCAATCGAGACCCCGCATGCGTGACGCCCTGCGCGAAGCCGCGTTCCGAAGGCAGAATCCATCGCGACAGCGACCGAGTCGCGATGGGAAACGCGCCCGCTTCTCCTGCTCCGAACAGAAACCGGATCGCGATCATCGATGCGGCGTTCCATGCCATCGTCGTAGCCGACGTCAATATTGACCACCACACCACGATCGCCGTCAGAGCCCGCCGCGGACCGTACCGGTCGCCGAACCACGCCACCGGAATCTGGAAGACTGAATAAGCCCACCGGAACGAGCCGAGAATCCACCCCATAGTCACGATGGAGAACCCGAACTCCATCTGTATGGATGGCACCGCCGACGAGATCACCACCCGATCCATGTACGTGATCATGTAAGCCGCGAACGTCAGCCCAAGGACGGCGTGACGCACATGGGTCGGCCGAGCCGTCGGCGCGCTCGCGGGAGAGGCTTGCATCGCCGTTCATCATACATGCGGCCTAACTGCTACTCTCTTCCGCGCAGGATTGCGGCGATCACTCGCGGGCTGCGCCGCCTGCGGATGAAGGGCGTAACCCCGTTCGCCGGTCACTGAGGCGTCGGCTTCTGAAGCAAATCGTCCTCGCGGCGGCGAAGGTCATCGAAAAACGCTTCGCCGTCGATGGGTTGCACTCTACCGCTTTTCAAGTCGTCACAGCGGCTGTCGATCATCCGGCGCGTAAGGGCGAGTTCCTCGAAATGACCGATCATGGCGTCCTCGATGAGTTCGTCGGGGCCGCGCCCGGTTTCCGTCACCCAACGGTCCAGCTTCGCCTGTAGCTCCGGATTCGTAACGTGCACGTCCATGTCCCCACGATACGGGAAAAAGCAGCCTCCGGGCAAATGGCAGCGCTTCCTACTCGTCCGTAACGCAGCCTTCGCTCGCGCTCTTCACCAGCCGGATATACTTCGCGAGCGTTCCCCGTTCCGCTTTGAACGGCGGCGCAACCCAGGCTTTCTTCCGGGCTGCCATCTCCCCTTCGGTGATGTCGACCGAAATCTCATTCTTCTCCGCGTCGATGGTCACGATGTCGCCGTTCTTCACCAAAGCAATCGGGCCGCCCACCTGCGCCTCCGGCGTCACGTGTCCCACGATGAACCCGTGTGAGCCACCCGAAAATCGCCCGTCGGTCAGCAATGCGACATCCTTCCCAAGCCCGGCGCCCATAATCGCGGAAGTCGGCGTCAGCATCTCCGGCATGCCCGGACCGCCCTTCGGCCCTTCATACCGAATCACCACTACATCGCCCTTTCCGATCTCCTTCCGCTCGAGGGCGTGCAGGATCTCCTCTTCGCTGTCGTAAACGCGCGCCGGCCCGGAGAACCTCAGCCCTTCCTTACCGGTGATCTTCGCGACCGCACCCGTAGGAGCGAGGTTCCCACGAAGAATCCGAATATGGCCGGTTTCTTTAATTGGCTTGTCGAGCGCGTGCACGACCTGCTGTCCCGGCGTAAGCCCTGGCAAATCCTTCAGGTTTTCGCGCACGGATTTGCCCGTCACCGTCATGCAGTCGCCGTCGATCATCCCCGCATCGAGCAGCATCTTCATCACAGCCGGAATCCCGCCCACCTGATGCAGATCTTCCATCACGTACTGCCCGCTCGGCTTGAAATCCGCAAGCAGAGGCGTCTTGTCGCTCACGCGCTGGAAATCGTCCAGGCCCAGTGGTACGCCCACGGCGCGCGCAATCGCGATCAGATGTAGCACCGCGTTCGTAGACCCGCCCAGCGCTGTCACCACTACCATCGCGTTCTCGAAAGCCTGTCGAGTCATGATGTCGCGCGGTTTCAGGTCCATCGCCAGCAAATCCCGCATCGCCTCGCCAGCCCGCACGCACTCCTCGTATTTCTGTCGCTCTTCAGCGGGCGTCGAAGCGCTGTAGGGCAGCGACATTCCCATCGCCTCGATGGCCGACGCCATCGTATTCGCCGTGTACATGCCCCCGCATGCGCCCTCACGCGGGCACGCGTGCCGAACGATGGACTGCCGTTTCTTCTCGTCGATTTTCCCCGCGATGAAC
>Ga0206900_1116_pt1 | contig 20954 bp, 11 predicted proteins | sample Alteio_BWOrgHeat_46_FD_153235 | JGI IMG/M metagenome (GOLD analysis project Ga0206900, IMG submission 153235) | Enriched cells from forest soil in Barre Woods Harvard Forest LTER site, Petersham, Massachusetts, United States -... | ecosystem: Environmental > Terrestrial > Soil > Temperate forest >... | reverse complement strand
TTTTTTAGATCACGATTCGTCGCGGCGATGATGCGGACATTGGCCTGGCGAGTGACGTTTTCGCCGAGGCGTTCGTATTCGCGCTCCTGAAGGAGGCGAAGGAGCTTGGGCTGAATTTCGATGGGCAGATCGCCGATTTCATCGAGGAACAAGGTCCCGCCGTCGGCAGCGCGGACTTTGCCCCAATGGTCACGAATGGCGCCGGTGAAAGAGCCTTTGACGTGCCCAAAAAGTTCGCTTTCCAAAAGCTCCTTGGAAAGGCTGGGGCAACTAACGGTGACAAATGGTTTATCGGTCAGATGGCTGTTTTGGTGGACGGTGCGGGAGGCAACGGTTTTGCCGGTGCCGCTTTCGCCGAGAATAAGGATGGAAGCGGGGGTGGCGGCGGCGCGCATGAGCACATCCATGGTGTTGCGAATGGCGGGGTTGGTGAAATCGAAGATGGGCTCGATGCTTTGGGCGCGCGTTTCGCTCACTTCCTGTTCGAGGCGTTTGATTTGCTGGCCCATTTTGCCGAGGCGCTGAATGCGGGCCAGGACGGTGAGGAACTGCTCACGTTGAAACGGTTTCTCCAGAAAATCCGCGGCGCCCCGCCGCATGGCTTCGACAGCGGTTTGAATGCTGCCCTGGGCGGTAATGATAACGACGGGCATTTGCGGGTTCTGCTTTTGAATTTGTGCGAGGATATCGAGGCCGCTTTCGGAACCGAGGTTCATATCGAGGAGAACGGCGTCATATTTTTCGTCTTTGAGCCAGGCCATGCCGATCTGGCCGGAGTCAACGCCTTCGGCATAATGACCTTCGTCCTCGATCAGGAAGCAGGTGGCGTCGCGGAAGGTCTTATCATCATCAATTACAAGAAAGTCCATAGGATTTATTATTTAGCTTTTGGCAGGCGAAAGGTAAAGGCAGCGCCCTGCCCGGCGTTGCTCTCGCAGGTTAGTTCTCCATTCATGGCCAGGACAAGTTTGCGGACAATGCTAAGTCCCAAACCGGTCGAGGTTTCTCCGCCGGTGGGTCGCGCGGAAAGGCGTCCATAACGGCGAAACATGCGGCCTTTATCTGTTTCCGTGAAGCCGGGGCCTTCATCGCGGATGGAGCATTCCACATAACGGCCATTGCCGCGGACAGCGACAAAGACTTTTTTTCCGGGCGGTGAAAATTTAACGGCGTTGGAAAGCAAGTTGCTAAAAATTTGGTCCATAGCGTGAGCATCCGCGAGGGCAATTACTTCCCCGCCGGGAAGGTCGGTTTGGAGTTCCAGTTGTTTGCGCCGGAGGCGATCTTCAAAAAGGCGAACGGTCGTGGTGGCGACGGCGACGGCGTCAACGGTGGTCAATTGAGGCTCAAATTTGTGCTCAGCAGCGGCATTGGCAAGGAAGTCCTTTACAAAAGAGAGCAACTGGCCGCTGGTGTAAAAAGCGTTTTCGGCCAAACGCTGGACCTTTTCGTCGTGAGCGCTGCGGATGCGCTCCAGGAGCAATTTGGTGCTCATGTTCAGGCCGCCGAGGTGATTTTTTAAATCGTGGGCGAGAATGCCGAGCAATTCGTCCTTGTCCTCGGCGAGTTCCTTGAGCCGGTCGCGCGCCGCTTTGAGGGCCAATTGGGTGCGAACGCGCGAGACCAGTTCGGCCTGATTAAATGGTTTGGTGATATAGTCCACACCGCCGGCGTCGAGGGCGCTGACGATGAGGTCCTTGTCATCGGCCGCGGAAAGAAAAATAACGGGAATGTCAGCCCAGTCAGGATTTTTCTTTATTTCCAGGCAAACGTCACGGCCACTCATCCCGGGCATGAGCAGATCAAGCAAAATCAAATCGGGAAGGAGAGCGGCGACGCGTTTGAGAGCAGTTTCCCCTTCGGACGCGGGAATGATTTCATAGCCGAGCCTGCCGAGGATTAGCCCGACCATTTGAACATTCGAGGCCTGGTCATCGACGACGAGAATGCGAGCGTGGGAAGCGCTGACTTTGTCAGAAGGATGCATGACCACCCCGGTGTTCTCGTTTGAATTCATCAGTAATTTTGTGGCGTCTCGTAATCCTCGAGCGCAGCGGCCTGCAATACAGCAGACAATCTGCACCTTTGATATCCAGGCATTACACTATTTTCTCTCCTTGTCTTGAGCAAATTGTTCAGCCAACGGGGCAAATGCAATTTACCGGCGCAGGCTCTCAATGGTTAATAATGCCACTGTTCTGCAAGGATTTCAAGCCCTCGCGCAAGGTTTTTGTCTTATTTACAGCCATAGTATTATAGAGGTCCGGCCATGATTTAGCCGGTAAATGGCGTAATTGCGAAAGTAATTCGGGAAGGGGAGGAGTTCGGCCGCTTTATTTAACAAGCCCGCGCCGGGAAAAAGGCTTGCGGGGACAGGGAACAAACAGTTAATCAAATTCATGCCGGAATCGTCTGCCGAAAATCCAGTCCCGCTGGTTGTGGATTTGGACGGCACGCTTATCAAAACAGACCTGATGTGGGAATCGCTGGCGTCGCGACTCCAACGAAATCCGTTTGCCATTTTTGGCATTTTGTTTTGGTGGACGCGGGGACGCGCGTTCCTGAAGGAACGACTGGGAAAACGAGTTCGATTAGATCCGGCCACCCTGCCCACCAATGAGAAGTTCCTGGCGTGGCTGCGTGAACAAAAAAAATCCGGCCGTAAAATTGTCCTGGCAACGGCTTCTGATTTTCAAATGGCCAAACCGGTGGCGGATTATTTCGGAATCTTCGACGAAGTTTTGGCGAGTGATGGGCGAACTAACTTGCGATCAGAAAACAAGCTAAAGGCGCTGACCGCAAGATTTGGCGAACGGGGGTTTGATTATGCCGGCAATTCATCCGCGGACCTGGCGGTGTGGCGCGGGGCGCGCAGGGCAATCGTCGTCAACGCCAGCCGCGAGGTCCAAAAAAAGGCCAAAGAGGCGGCGGAGGTGGCCATGTCCTTTTGCGAGGCAAATTCGTCGCTGGCGACTTTGAAACGCTTTTTAAATGAATTGTTTCTTCGGAGCGGTTATTTATTGGCGGTTCTGGCGGGGCTACTGCTAGCGGCGTCGTTTCCGAAGGTGGATTTTGCAGGAGGCGCATGGATTGCGCCGGGCCTTCTGGTTTTCGCCGCACAAAACAAGCGTGGCGGTGATGCCTTCCGGGTGGGTTTTATCGCGGGGCTTTCATTTTGGCTGGCGTCACTGTACTGGCTTTTGGATATTCCATATCAGTGGCATTCAATCCCGCTGGGGCCGGGGGTCGGCTGGCTGGCTTTATCGACGGTTCTCTCGCTTTTTTTTGGAACGTGGACCTGGCTAGTTTCCAGCCAGCGGGGAATCAGCCGTTTTTGGGCGGGCCGGCTGATGTGGTCGCTGGCGGGCGCGGGTGCGTGGGTGGCGCTGGAGATGATTCGGGCCCGGCTGCTGGGCGGATTTCCCTGGAGTTTTTTGGGAGCATCCCAATTTAAGATGATTCCGCTCATTCAAATCGCCTCCGTTACCGGCGTTTATGGGATTTCGTTTTTGATCGTGTGGACTTCACTTTCTCTTTATTCAGCCGTGCGCATGGTTTTCGCCATGCCCCATTCAAGGTTTGCGTGGCAGCCTGAAGTTTTTCCGCCACTATTTGCCGTAGTGGTTCTTTTTGCCTGGGGTGAGATCAAGGTTAATGAACCCGTGTCAACGACGACAACAATACGAGTCGCTTTGATCCAGCCATCGATTCCGCAAGATTTGATTTGGGATGAAAACGCCAATTCGAATCGCTTTCAACAAATTTTGGAACTTTCCGAGGGGGCGTTAACCAACCAGCCCGATTTATTGGTCTGGCCTGAATCAGGGGTGCCAAACTTTGATGATTCGACTTATGCCGCTATCACAAACCTTACCGGCGGGCACCATGCCTGGCTAATTTTCAATGCGGACGACGTGATCCCACGCCCAAACGCAACGAACGAATATGACAACGATTATTTTAACGCCGCATTTTTAGCGGGACCTGATGGGCGATTGCGTTTCAGGGAAACTTACCACAAACAAAAGCTGGTGATGTTTGGCGAATACATCCCGTGGGTGAACTGGCTGCCGTTGGTGAAATGGTTTACGCCGATTACGGGCGGTTATACGCCCGGCAGTTCAGCAATGGAATTTAATTTAGAAAATCTGCAGGCCACAACTTCGCCGCTGATTTGTTATGAAGATATGTTTCCACAAACTGGCCGCCAAGCGGCGGCGAGCGGAGCGGATTTTTTAATCAATTTGACCAATGACGGCTGGTTTGGCCAGAGCGCGGAACAATGGCAGCATAAAACATGCGCGATTTTTCGCGCGGTCGAGAATGGGATTCCGCTGGTGCGCTGCTGTAACAATGGAGTGACGTGCTGGATTGACAGCAAAGGGCGGCAACGGGAAGTTTTTCGAGATGACAATGGCAGTGTCTATAGCGCCGGGACGCTGATATTCGACCTGCCCATAGAGAAACATGTCACGACATTTTATACGCGGTACGGAGATTGGTTTGGATGGACCTGTACCGGAATCGTTTTAGTCCTTCTAGGATTCAAAATGGCACAACGATAATCGTTTCTTACCGAGGTGGCCGGAAATATCTGTTTTTATGCCTGAAAGACGGTTTGGGAGCTTCAAATTCCTATTAAACGCGACCCATAAAAAAACAAATTCAGGCCGGTCTCAAGGACCGGCCTGACAACAAAGAAGAATGTTAGACCAACCGCTGATTAAGCGGTGCGTTCTTTGCGGAGGGCGCGGACGGCGCCGATACCGAGGGGCAGCAGCATCAAAGCGCCGGCCACAACGGTGTTCGCCTCAGGAACCGGAGTCGCCGGGGCCAAAATATTGCCCTGGGCTGAGAAACCGTCCTGGATCTGGCCGAAGTTACCAGCGAAAGCTGTGTCGGTAGTAAGAACCGCCAGGAAATAGCTGGTATCGCCAACGGGCATGTTACCGTTTTCAAACGTCACCGTGCCACCGAAAACTGCCGGGGTCGGGAAAAAGCCCGCGATCAGAGAAGGTGCCGCGCCAAATCCCAATCCGAGGGTAAACAGGTAAGCCTGAGCTGAGGTAACGTCGGGGCCGGGGAAACCGGTAAATTCGGCGTTGTCGATGGGACCGAGGCCGTTGTTCACGTCTTGATAGACGAAGATAAGACCGTTCGGGTCAGCGGCAGCGCCACTGATGACCCATGAGGAGACCTGGCCGTTGTTCGCGCCGACATTGCTGCCGGGGGCGATTCCGGTCAACTGCTGATTAAGCAGTTTGCCGACAATCGTTCCGCCGGTTAAATCCAATTGCGCCTGAGATGAAACAGCCGCGAGGGTCAAACCCGCAACAGCTGCACCAATTACTGTTTTATAGTTTTTCATGTTAACTCTTCTTTGTCTTTTGTTAATTGTTTCGTGTTTGAGCTCAACCAACGTGACTGAACTCATTGTCAGCCTCTGTTCTATCAAAAGAAGGGGTCTTATATCTATCCCATGTGGAGACATCTATACTCGCATTTGGGACATAGCCCGTTTTACCAAAAAACCAACATTGCCGGTCTCCACAGACACAACCCACTTCTTCCGACTGACAGGATATTTTTACCACAGGCAACAGGGCACTTCTACGGAGCGGTGGGACAAGCGCATACAGTTTCCGGCCTGATTTAGGGCAGAAAAAAGGGCCGATTTTAAGAAATCGGCCCGGGCGAAAAGGCTTGGGAAATTGGCTATTTTACGAGGTTTTTGGCCGGATCAAGACGTCAAAGGCCTGCCAGAGCTTGTTGAAAGAGAGCCCGTTCTTCGGGAAGGAGTTGACCTTTTAAAGAGCGTTTTAAGTAGACGCCGGCCTGATCGTTGTCACCAGCGGCTTTTAGAACGACACCGTAATACCCTGCGGTTGAACTATTTTCGAGGGTTTTGGGAGGGAGTTGCTGCATGATTTTCAGGGCATCAGCGTTTTTACCCTGAAGGTGGAGGGAGAATGCGTAAGTGCATTGATAGAAGGAATTTGTGGGTTCCTTTTGATAGACTTCCTGCGCGAGCCCATAGGGGTTGATTTCCTGGGCGCGCAAAAGCATCGCAACAATGGCGAGGTTATTTTTGGCAGCCAAGTCGGAAGGTTTCCTGTTTACCTGCATGCTGAACAGTTGCATCAACGGCCGGGTGCTGCCGTGCCGATATAATATTCCTTCCAAAGCTTCCTGGGCCCATTGTGCCTGAGGAAAGTTCTGCACAATGCTCCAAAGCAATTGCTGGGTTTCATCGGCCCAATTCCATTGGGCGGCGGAGCCAACCAGGGTATTCATTTTATCCAACCGCCCTTGAGCGTCACTTACGGCGATGTCCCATTCAGCCCTGGAAGATGCGGTAGATCCTTGCTGGCGCATGGCATAAGCGATGTAGGCATGGCGCATAAATTCCATGTTACCCCAATTTTCCTTTGAGGCGGTTTTTTGCACGGCATTCCATTGCTGTTGAAGGATTTGGCATTGCACGAGAAATACAGCGGCGGGCGGATTTGTCTGGATGTCCGGAGGCAGGCTTTGGAGCCAGAGAAGCGCTTGATCCGACTGCTTGTGCTCCATGAGCCAAAATGTCATTTGGGTTAGTTTGGTGGTATTTTTTGACGCCTCCTCCTGGCAGGCGGCCAAGGCAGGATTGTATTCATCACTGTTGGCGATCTTTAATACCTCGAGGCGCAGAAGTTTATCAGGGAAACTTGCATTTGGCTGCTGCACCAAATCTTTAGAAAAAGAAAAGGCGGTTTTATAATCCTGGTTTCGCAAGGCGTCATAAACCAAGGTTCTCTGGGCCTGGCTGCGGACGAAAGCGTTTGTACAATTCATACTGATTCGCTTGAGGTTGACGCGTGCTTCATCCATGTCCAGCGCGTTGGTGCCGCGCAACTCGATAAAGGCCAGACTGAATTGTGAGATAGGGTTTGAAGGGTCCACGCGGGAGGCCTCAGCAAAATCCGCCTCAGCCTCGCCTGGATCGCCGGAGGCAGTGGCCAATTCGCCGGCAAGGTCGAGATAAGTGGCCGTTTTTTTATCGGAGAGGCTCACGCCGGCGAGCGCATTTGACGCAGTATTATAGTCGCTGGCAAGCATGGCCGTCTCGGCAAGCGCCAGACGGTCATCAAAAGAGCCGGGATCCAACTCAACTACTTTTTCACGCAAAGATAAAGCGTTGGGGGAGCCCGCGGCGGCGGCCAAATTTGCGGTCATTCGGTAGGCTTCCACATTTCGGGGATTGGCCTGGAGCGCCTGTTTGAGGGCGATCAATTCATTTTGGGTATCGTTTTTATCTGCGTATTGCACGGCCAATGTCATCCAATGGCCCTGTTTCCACACTTCGTAGGCGCGATAGCCGCAATAGCCCAGCAGCAACAGGACGGTGCAAGATACAAGGATAACAATGATTTTACGCATATTGGATTGATAGTTTCCTGGAAATTACGTTCAAGCGCTTTTATGTAATGTTTCGACGATGTCGGATTTTGGGGATTTTGCGAGGTTAATTTCGTGTTCCTGCGGGAACCATTCACTGAGGCAAACTCGCTCCTGGATGGCGATTTCACGGATCGTTTTCCAGCTTTCGGGAAGAAGGTCGGCCACGACGATAATGCGATTGATTTTCCATTTAGAAATCAAATGGGGCAATTCTTTGGTTCCACCCAGCACGAGATAGCCATAAGTCCATTGATAATGGAGCGCGGATTCGTCATCAATGAAACCAACGATGACACGGCGATCGGGATTTTTTGCGTTGGTGGCAGCGCAGTCTTTTAAAAACAACTGGGCCCGGGTGCCACAGCCATAGAGGAGGATCCGTTCCGTCGCACCGGAATGTTCGCTTTGACCCCTGACCCAGATGGCAAGTTCTTCGATGCAACGGTAGATCACGCGGGAAGCGATGATGGGGGGATGACTGATAGCGATGACCCATAAGGCTCGATAGATACTTTCCCGGCTTTCTGAGGGGTTGACGAGCAGCGCAAGCCCCAAGCTAAAAAGAATGCCGCCGAAGAGCAGGAAAATGATGCTAATAACGTCCCGGAGCCGGGCCCGCGGCCAATAGGTGACATAGCTGCGGGAAATGGCGAGCAGGGAAAAGGTGGGCGTGACCCAAACCGGCAAATCAAAAAACCAAGTATGCCAAAAATCGACTCGTTTCTGCTCGACGACCCACATGATCAGGGCGAGCGAACCGGAGAGCCAAATCATATCCCAAAACGGATAAAGCAGCGATTTGACAGCGGAATTGGTCGGGCGGCGCAATCCCATCAAAAAGGCACTGCCGGTTTCGCGCAGTTCGATCACGGCGAGATGGCGCATCAACACGTACACGCCGGCGAGCAACGCGATAAGAAAAATTCCCGCCGCTTGAGATTGGAAGAAGGCAATCAGCAGGCCAACCATGACCAGCGTGCCATTGATCACATAGAGATACATGGCGACACGCTGGGTGCTCAGTCCCGAGAATCTCATACGATGATGCAAATGCTCCAAATCCGGTTGCATAATGCCGCGTTTGACACCGTGGGTTTTTTCGCTGATCCATTTCCGGACGGCGCGCCGCCAAATCGCCAGCACGGCATCGTAAATGGGCACCCCCAGGACCAGCATAGGAATGGTGAACGAAATGATGAATGAATTTTTGTTCAGGGTTTGAAGGGAAACGACGCCCAGGGTAAATCCGATGAACATGCTTCCGGTATCGCCCAGGAAAATGCTGGCGGGATGAAAATTGTAGCGTAAAAACCCAAGGCAGGCACCGATGAACCCGACCAGGATTAAAACATCCCCTGCTTTATGCTGCATGGCCAAAATACCAGCCAAACCAACGGCGGAAATAATGGCCAATCCGGAGGCCAGGCCGTCGAGCCCATCGATGAGGTTAAAAGCATTGATGATAGCGATAAGCCAAATGACGACGAGCAAATGGTCAAGGGGAGCGGGAAGATTGTATCCTAAAAAAAGCCCGAATTTCGTGCCGGAAAGGGACACGACCAGCGCCGCCAGGGCCTGTCCGGCGAGCTTTATCAACGGCTTCATCCCACGGACATCGTCAATAACGCCGACCACGAACAGGATTGAAGAAGCGATGGCGAAGTGCCACCACCAGTTGAAGCCAAATTCCCCGGCGAGTTTATTGGGCCAGGGGAAAGTGACGGCCAGGAAGCAAGCGATTTGCACGGCAATAAAAAGGCCTACTCCCCCACCCCGGGCAGTCGGGCGTTGATGGGGCCGGCGCGCATCGGGCCGGTCAATGACACCAAACCGGAAGGCCATGGATTTGACCACCGGGGTCAGGAGGTATGACACCACCAGTCCGGTGAGGAACACCATGATATATTTGTCAAAATTGCCGAACATGATGGTGTCTAGGATTTTTGAACTTTGATCATCTTCTGTAATTCGCGCACCAATGCCTCCCTTGCGGCATCAGAATCTTTATACCCGGAGATGACAATTTCAATTACTTTCTGCCCTTTATTGCCCCGGCCCGCCCAAATGCCACGAATGAGACTAAACCGGGAGGATTCGTCAGCGTAGGTTTCGTCTTTGATGCCGGGTTCCCAATGACATTGAAAGACCTGAAACGTCCCACCCTGACCGGTGAAAACATAACTGCGGAAGGGCAACTTGAGATTATCGATATCCAGCACAGTCAGCGTAGGGCCGGCGGTCATTTTCAAGCCGACCGCAGGAAGACAAATGTCCGGGGTATGCCGCTTGGCCAAATACCCGGCCACACGCCCGGGCAACCAATCGAAATAATAAGTCTGCCAGAGTGTGCCATCCGACTCCTGCCACTGGCCCTGTTTGTTATCGTCGAAACGAAGCAGGGTGTGTTCTTCCGCAGTGTCAGGAAGCGGCTTAAACGTGGGGCTGTCTTCCGGCAGAACCAAAGACCAGGAAGGACCGGGCTCGATTTTGGATTCACGAAGATGATACCATAGTTGAACGCCGACTTCGACGACCACAAACCAAACGATTAAACTTAGAGCGAGGCACCGGACCGCCGAAAAATTTCGCGCCCCACTATTTTGATGGCGGGGAACATCAGCAGTTTGCCCGGCTACCGGGGAAGGTTTGGGAAAGATACTGGCCAGATAGCTCACTCCCCAAAGAGTTGCGGTACAAGCGAGGAGAACGGTCATGCCGGTTTCGTCGTGGTATTGGGCAACCGCATCAATTCCTTTTTTGGCGGCGATGCCAGTCAGGATGGAGGTACGGCAAAGGTTGAAGAACATGGCCACAACGAAGCCGGCCAAAACCAAAAAAATTCGGCGGGGCCATTTCATTAAATAAAATTCCCCAAGGAAAAGCGAAATCATCAGGCTGGATTGAAGAGAGCGAATGCCGCTGCAGGCATCGTTGATTCCGACCATGCCGGTGCTGACTTCGATAATATTTCCATGTTGAATCGCGGGAACGCCGATGAGGCTCAGGACATTGACGACCATCGCGGCGTTGATGCGGCTGAGTTGCTGGATGATGGGCTGCTCCAGAAGGGTCGGCCAGGGAACGGCCGTGAGAAAGAAACAAATGGGAAAGGCGTAGCGAATGAGACCCACCCTGCCCTTCAAAAGAAAAATTCCATAAAGGGTTAAAACAATGGTCTCGACGGCCAGCAACCAGCCGATGGGCCGCCATTCGGGGACGGCCCCCTCAAGGAGGCGGGTGGGGAAATAGAAAAGAACGAGGAAAACGACCAGAACGGTTATCCCAACAGGCGTTTTAAATTCGCCGGCCGGCACTGAATTCCCGGACGTGCGCTGCCAGCGGCGCAGGAGCAATCCCGCGGCAAGCAACGGCACGACAAGGCCGTAGCTGTATTGGGGGTCCGTAGTCCATTGCAATCTCAGGTTGTCAATCAAATGAAACCAAAGCCAGGCAAAGGGCAAGATGATGAGAACCCACTCGAACGCGGAATGTTTCACGTTTGCCGCAGAAGGGGATTCGATTTGCATTGGCGTATCCATACTCGATTTCAATTAATCCCGAGAGGTTTCTCCTGAGCACTTGGATGCGATGTTTCCATCGTGCGGCGTTTTACAAAGGCGGCGGGGTTTCCCTGGTAAATCCCCCACGGCTCCATATCACTGGACATCATAGAACAAGCGGTGAGGATGGCATGGGAACCGATTTTCACACCCGGACCGACCCAACAACCGGCACCGAGCCAGGCGCCGTCTTCGACCGTGATGGGTTTAACGATCAAATCAAACGTAGGCCGGCGGTAATTGTGATTGCCGGTGCAGAGAAAGGCGCGTTGGGAAATGCACACGTTATTGCCAATGGTAATGCGATCGAGGTTTAGCAACCAGCATTCTTCGCCAAGCCAGACGAAGTCGCCGATTTCGAGTTTCCAGGGAAAGGTGATTTTGACCTGTGGCTTAATCGTAACGCCTCGACCGATTTTGGCCCCGAAAGCGCGCAGCACGGTTCTTTTGAGGGGCGACAAACTGACAGGGCACAGGCGGAAGAGGAGCAAACTTACGAGCAGCCAAAGGCTTTCGCGGAGCCTGCCGGCGCCGCGATCGAAGGCAGCGGAGGAATAGGATGAAAGATCAACGGGCATTTTTATGAAAATTAGACCGTTGAGGTGTCAAAGCGTTAAATTGTATGGTTTTTCCCAAGTTTAGATATAAAAGCAAAAAATGAGCCAGAGCGAGGGCAAAATCTACCTTAAAAGAGCACTTAAAATCAATCGGGGGGGTAAGGAAGTGAAGGTCAGAAGTGGTTTCATCATTGGAAATGATATATTCGCATAGAGAGGTCAACAAGGTCTACAACGTTGATAATCAGTTACTTAAATGTCAACACCGAGGTCAACATTCTCAAACAAAGGTCTACATTGTTGATTGCCAAAGACTTAAAGGTAAACATTAACGTTAAAGGGCACTCTCAAACGACTTTCAGGGTTTCGGGCATTGGGGCTGTTCCCGTCATCCAGTCGTAGACGCGGCACATTTGATCGGCAATCGCCGGCCAGGTATAGGACTTTTTGATCAGTTCATGGCCGCGTTGTCCCGTGGTCTTCCTTTGTTCATCGGTAAGTTCGAGGGTTTGTCGCAGGCCTTTTTCTATTCCGGCAGCATCGGTGGTGATTTCGATGGCGGCGTTGGATCGGGCCAGTTCGGGGAAATTGCATTCGGGCGTCAATAACACCGGTAGACCGGCGGCAGCGGCTTCCAGAATGGCCATGCTAAACCCTTCGCTGAATGACGGGAGAATAAAAACATCTGCCGCAGCCAGGATTTGTTTTTTATCTTCTCCCTGAACCTGGCCCAGGAAAACGACGCTTTTATTTGAAAGCTGCTCTTTGGAGAACGCTTTCAATTCCTGTTCATAGGCCTGATCGCCGCTGCCGGCGATAAGCAATTGCCAGTCTTTGAAATCCGGGGCCATCTTTTGCCAGGCTTGTAACAAGTTTCCCAATCCCTTTTTGGGATGAAGCCGGGACAGGAATAAAATCCGGCGGCGCCCTTTAATTTCCGGGAATTTTTCAAAAATCGCGCCGCTGGGCGGCACAAGTTCATCCAAATCAACACCGTTGGGGATAATGGCGATGGGATTTTTCAGACCAAGACGCCGGATATTTTCCGCCTCGGGCAGGCAAAGCGCGTGAAGGCAGTCCGCTTTTTGAAGGTTTTTATTTTCGAAGAGAATCCCGGCGGCTTTTTTTTTCCAGTTCGAACGATTGAGGGCCCAAGGCTCAAGCATGCCATGGGGAGAAACCAACAGGCGGGAACGGTTTTGCCCGGCAGATTTTCTGGCGGCGAGTCCGGGATACATCCATAGCCCATGACTGTGAACGATGCCCTGCGGTTGCACCAGCTACTGCAATTGTTTTCGCAAATCCGGTGAGTAGCCGAACGACCGCGGGCCGACGATTTCACCAGACATAAATGTGAAATTCTCTTTTTTGCAATCGGCATTAACCCATTCGTCTTCCAACCCGACTACCGAGACATTTTGACCGCGCCGGGTGGTTTCACGGGCCAAAGCCCAAATGACGGGCGGGATTCCCCCGCCGAGCCGCGAAAGCCATGAAGTAACGTGGACGATATTCACTAATTTATCTCTTCGAGAGGAATTGCAGGAGCTGACGGTCAAACATTCCCAATTTGACGCGAGGAGCAGCCAGGGCCGCTTCGGTGGCCTGACTCATCCCCTGGGCAAAACGGTCCGGAGACCAATTGGCAATGACACGGGTGCTGGCGGCGCCAAAATCAGAAAGAGGAAAGGCGGCATCCGAAACGCGCAACATCAGGCCGGCCATGAGTTCCGGGCTGAAGGGGTCAAAGGTAAATCCGTTCACACCTTCCTGCACCAGATCGCGCGCGCAACCGCAACGATGAGAAACCAGAACGGGCAAACCGGAAGCCATGGCTTCGTTCACGACCAGTCCCCATTGCTCGACAGTACTGGGGTGGATAAAAATTTTTGCCAGGGCGTAATAGGCCGGGAGTTCGCCGTATTGCTTGAAACCGGGCAACATGACGGATTCCTGCAAGCCGAGACTGGAAATCAGCTGGGTAATTTCGGGCTTGAGATGGCCGTCGCCGAGCAGGACCAGGTTCCAAATTTCGGATTTTGGCCGGTTGGATTTTTCAGCCTGGTTGCGGTAGAGCGAATACGCACGGATGAGGTTAAGAAGATTTTTTTTCTCGACGAAACGGGCGCTGGCCAAAAAATAATTTTCCGGCACTCCGAATTTTTTCCTCAATTCCGGGATTTGAGTCCGGGCCTCCTCGGCTTTTTGCATGAAGTACTTATTGTCCACGGCATCGTAGCCTTGAAAAATTCTTCCCGGGGACATACCGAGCATGGCGAGGTAATCGGCGTGGGGCTGTCCGCCGACCAAACCGGCAGAGCACAGTCTTAAAAGACGCCGTTTCACCCATTCCTTCAAAGGGCGGCGCGGTTCATCCCACTCGGTCGTTTCGGACATGACAATGGCAGGAACGCCATGGGCCGCGCACCATTGGATGGCGCTAAAAGCCAGCGCATCGCCCCAACCGGGAACGGCCACGGCATCGGGACGGCATTGGTCCAGGGCCGTTTGGACACTGCGAACCAATTCATCATTCGATTGCGAACTTTTTTCCAGCAAGGTTACGCGGGCAAAGCCATCAGCGCCCGTGACCAGGTCCCATTGGTAGGTATCATCGCTTTTAAAAGCCTCGATCAAAGTGGTGTCCATCACTTTGGCCGTGGCGCGTGCGCGGGCAAAATGATAAGGACCGATCCGGTGAAAAATGATGGCGAGTTTTTTCAAAGCAAAAATTCCTGAACCGTATTTAGCGCGATGAGACTAAATGGCCGGCGACCGGGATTATGAGCGCCGTACGCTACCAGGGCGCCTGTGCGGACGCAGGCCGATTCCGACCCGGCGAACCCGCCTCTGGATGGGCCGCCCACCAGGAAGGCCTGCGGCCGGGGAGCCGGCGGATGGATTCGGAGCCGGCGGATTGGCTACACGGGGCGGATGCCGGTCCAACCACCAAAGTAAAGCGGTTCCGAAAACGAACGGATAGAGGGTAATAAGGGTGATGTCGCGCCCCAAATTGAATGTCAAAATCAGACCGAGAGCATAGAGTGGAAGGCGGCCTAATTTCGAGATATTCAAATCCAGTCGCGCTAAAACAGCGACCCAAAAACTCATGAGGAGCGCCGCGGCGGCAGGCCCTAAAATAGTGCCGAAGTTGACCACGCCCTGACCGATCATGCCGGTGGAAATAGTCGCATAAACTCCCCCACTTCCATCTCCGCCATCATTCGCACTTTTGACCCCCTGGCCACGGGCGATGGCGTAGTCAATACCGATGAGCGGTTTGTTGTGCCAAAGGGCGCGCGGGATGGGGTTGGCCAGTTCGGCAAAGTAACGGGCGCCCCAATTGGGGTTGTAGGTTCCTTTTTCGATGAAAGTATTAATCCAGCATAATTCTTCATACATATTCAGGCCTTCATGGTGCACCGACGATTCTCTCTTAAAATTGAATCCTCTTTCTTTAAAGGCGTTGGCAATGCTTCCGCCGGAGCGGTTTTCAATAATAAAAGCCATCCAGGCGCTAAGGACAAGATAGCAGGCTCCCAGGATGGCGATTTTTTTCAGGAGGCTGCCGCGCAATCTCAAAAAAACCCAGGTCAAAATGGCGGGAAGGATGACAGCCAGGATGTAATTGCGGGTGCGATCAAAGAGATAATAGGGCCAGGCAATAAAGCATAAAAGGAGTGCCAGGTATCGGGTACGGCGATTCGTAGAAACTGCGGCCATGACGCCAAAGACTGCCGAGACCATCATTTGAACGTACTCGGCAAAACTTAAAGCCGCGTCAAAGCCGGTACCAATCCGGCCGCGGCCCCATGGCTGCGGTTTGTATCCCAAATAGGGGAAAAAGAAATAGTACATTTCACCTTTAATCCGGATCGCCGCCACCAGGACCAAGATGGCGTAGATAAAAGCACATCCTATGAATAAAATATCCAACTGTCGTTGAAGGGATGGCTGATCAACCCCGAAACGGGCCAATTGGTAGACGCCGCTTTGCTGACGAAGGTACCGGGCATTAAACCATCGGTTGACATAGGGCGCTGCAACCAGAAATACGATCAAAAACCAGGCAACTTCCCACCAGGCATTTTGAAGCACGCTGTCTTTAAACGTTTGAAGAAAAATTCCATAATCATTGTAGAAGACATCCCCGACGTACCAGGCAGTCACAGTGCCAATCACCGCCAGCATGGGGATGCCCGTGCCGTCCTTAATGCGCCTGAAGGACCAGATGCCTCCGGCGATGAGGACGCCGACAACGACCCAAAACGAAATGGGAAAACCTGACATAAAAAACAAAAAAGTGAGCAGGCACTATACCGCTCCCGTTATTTCGGCGATCGTTGTTTTCCTTTCATTAAAGTGAATATAGCGTGGTTCATGCGGGCTTCTACTTTTCAAGTGAGCGCAAATTTGCCGCAAGATGATTTAAAGTGAACTGTTTTACTTTGGCCAGGGCGGCGGCGCGCTGGCGGCGCAATAATTCCGGGTCGGCCAGATACCGCTGAAAGGTTTTGGCCAGGGCATCCACATCCCGTTGGGGCACGATAAAGCCATCAAGGCCATCACTGACGACGGCCCCGCAGCAGGGCGTGGCGACGACCGGCAATCCATAAGACATGGCCTCCAACTGGGTGAGAGCGAAGCCATCCGAAATGGTGGGCAGAACGAATAGGTCGCCCTGCTGGTACCATTCAGCCGTTTGATCACGCGTGGCACGGCCATGGAACGTCAGGTTGGGCGGGGCGCAGGCGATTGCGGCGGCAGAAATTCCGATTGGCCCGACGACATCAAATTGAATGGGTTCTTTTTCGAGCAGCTTCGCCGCCTGCATGAGATATTGGATCCCTTTGCGAAGGATGACCTGGCCCAGATAGAGTACTCGAAGTTTGTTTTTTGCTCCCGAGGCATTGCTCTTTGCACCCGTTATTTCCGGTTCATTATTCGAGGTTTCGAAGCACAGGGGGATAATCGATAATTTTTCCGGTGGAACACCTTGCTGGATAAGCGCCTGACGGCAAAAATCTGAATTAACCACAACGCGGTCGGCCAGCGTCCATTCCTGCTCGCGCCGACGAAAATATTCTTCCGGGACTTCGAGTGATTGCGTACTCCAGTCCGGCCAGCGTTTTTCCTCTTCGCGAACCATCTGGACTTCGACACGGTTGGGGTCCATTTGGTTCAGGATGCATTTGAGGCCGTGTTCGCGGCACCATTCCATGGCTTCCAGGGCGCCCGTGTCATAAGCAAAGAAAATGCTCCCGGAATCCAAGTCCCGGCGGCGAGCCATCATGCTGCGAACGCAGGAAGAAAAGCTGGCGCCGATTTTTACGAAACTTTCGTAAATTTGGCCGCTTTTTTGATTTCGCCGATCGCCTTCCCAAAGGAGCGAGCGGGCGTTCCAGGAGGTGACGGGCGCCTGTGCCAGTTCAGGATGAAACCGGGCCGCAAAAGAGCGAAGCAGTTTTGCCCGTGATGGCCGGGCCATCCCGCGGATCAGCGGGCCCGCCCAAAAATCAGTATAGAGGGCACCCAACTGTCCTTCCCGGTGCAATACACGGGGCACAGCATAGTGCTCGCGCGCGCCAATTTGAGAGCAAAACCACATTGAAATGGGTAAAAGAATTACAGACTAAAAGGACGCGAAGGAAGGAAACTCCTCCTTCGTGGAAACAAATTTGGCTATTGGGACAGCCGGAAAAACATCTGGGGAGCAGAGACAGAATTCGTCACGACGTTCTGCCCATTAAGAACGGCGGGCGGTGAGGTGACATTTGCCCAATTTAACGGCGGTATCAAATTCGTAGTGAATTGCAGAGTATAGGCGGAGGCATTCGTGGGCCAGGACAAAGCGGCCACTCCGTTGGTTAACGTGACCGACAATTGAGGGCTTGAGGCAATTTGGACGCCGGAGTTGCTTTTGGCAAAGATGACCGGGCCGGAACTGGTCGGGACCAGTCCAAACGCATTCGTAACGGACAGGACAGGATGATAGGTCGCGCTTTCGGTGTAAGTATGGGACGGATTTTGCGCCGTGCTGATGACGCCGTCACCAAAATTCCAATACCATTGCTTAATCGTATTGTTACCGCTATCCAAGCTGGGGCCCTTGAAGAGGACAGTCAATGGCGCGAGGCCATTGGTAATATTCGCAGTAAATTTAGCCAACGGATTGGTCACGGTTACAGTTGATCCTGAAGTGACAGGAAATAATCCGAGGGTATTGGTAACCGTGAGAGCCGGATGATAGGTCGCGAGATTGGTATAGGTATGGGTCGGGTTTTGGCCCGTGCCGAACGTGCCATCGCCGAAGCTCCACCACCAACCCTGGATGGAAACACCCGCACTGTCCGTCGCGGGAGATTTGAATGCGACGGTCAAACGCGAGACACCATTGCTCGGACCGGCGGTAAATTGCACCGTCGGATTGCTGACTTTAATTGCCGGGCCTGAACTGGCCGGCACGAGGCCATACGCGTTAACCACGGTTAAAACGGGATTGTAAGTCTGTACGTTGGTGTAAGTGTGGGTTGGATTTTCAACTGTGCTGGAGGTGCCATCGCCGAAATTCCACTGCCAGCTCGCAATCTTGTTGCCGCCGCTGTCGGTAGCGGGTGACGTGAATTGGATCGTCAACAGTGGGCAGGCATTGGTGTGATTGGCCGTAAATTTAACCATCGGATTGGTCACGGTGATTGAACCGGAACTGGCCGCCGTCAATCCCAGCGTATTGGTTATGGTCAAAACGGGAAGATAGGTCCCGAGATTGGTATAACTGTGCGACGGGTTTTCTCCGATGCCGAAGGTGCCGTCACCGAAGTTCCACCGCCAACCCTTGATGGAAACACCGATACTGTCCACGGCAGGAGATTTAAAGGCCACCGTCAACCGTGACACGCCATTGCTCGGGCCGACGGTGAATTGTACGGCAGGGTTCCCGACATTAATCGCGGGACCGGAGCTGGCCGGCAAAAGACCGTATGCATTAACGACGGTCAAAACAGGATTGTAAGTCTGGATGTTGGTGTAAGTATGGGTTGGATTTTCGGCTGTGCTGGAGATGCCGTCGCCGAAATTCCAGAGCCAGTTGGTAATCCTGTTGCCGCCACTGTCGGTCGCGGGGGAAGTAAATTGAATCGTTAAGAGCGGGCACGCGTTGGTGTGATTGACCGTAAATTTCACTGCAGGGTTGGTCACCGTGATCGAGCCGGAACTGGTCGCCGTTAATCCCAATGTATTGGAGATGGTCAAAGACGGAAGATACGTCCCGAGATTGGTATAGGTATGAGTCGGATTTTGCCCGGCGCCGAACGTGCCATCGCCAAAACTCCATTGCCAGGTCTTGATGGAAACGCCCACACTGTCCACGGTGGGAGATTTGAAGGCGGCCGTCAGCCGCGATACGCTGTTGCTCGGGCTGGCCGTAAACTGCACCGTTGGGTTGACGACATTGATCGCCGGGCCCGAACTGTTGGGCGAAAGACCATACGCATTGGCAACGGTCAATACAGGATTGTAGGTCTGAACACTGGAATAAACATGCGTTGGATTTTCCAGGGTACTGGAGGTACCGTCGCCGAAATTCCAAAACCAGTTCGTAATCTTGTTGCCACCGCTGTCGGTAGCGGGCGAAGTGAATTGGATCGTTAACAGCGGACAGGCATTGGTATGATTGGCGGTGAATTTCACCATCGGATTGGTCACGGTAATCGTCACGCCTGAAGTTGTCGCGGTTGCTCCCACGGTGTTGGTTACGGTCAGAAGAGGAAGATATGGCCCGGCATTCGTGTAAGTGTGCGACGGGTTTTGTCCTGTGCCCATCGTACCATCGCCAAAATTCCAGGCCCAGCCTTTGATGGAAACACCGAGGCTGTCCACGGAAGGAGCTTTGAACGCCACGGTCAGGCGGGATACGCCGTTGCTCGGGCTCACGGTGAACTGGGCCGCCGGATTGACCACCGCTATCACCGGTCCTGAACTGGCCGGTGACAGGCCAAACGCGTTAACAACGGTTAGCGTCGGATTGTATGTCCCGATACCGGTATATGTATGAAGAGGGTTTTGCAGGGCGCTAAACGTGCCATCGCCGAAATTCCACAACCAGTTTGTAATGGGATTGCCGCTATTATCAGTGATGGGACAGGTAAATTGAACCGGTAAAAAGGGGCAGGCATTACTCCTGGCGATGGCGAATTTAACCGCCGGGTTAGTCACGTTAATTGTCATACCAGGACTGGTCACCGCAGCTCCCTCCATGTTGGTTATGGTCAGAACGGCAATATAAGGCCCGAGATTCGTGTATGTGTGCGAGGGATTTTGTCCCGTGCCCGTCGTGCCGTCACCAAAATTCCATTTCCAATTTTTTATCGCATTTCCGCCGCTGTCTGCAGGAGGGGAAGTAAATTGAACCGGGAGACGCGAAGCCCCCTGGGCCGGGCTAAGAGTAAATTGAATGCTCGTATTGGTAGTCCAGGCAGTGCCGGTCCAAATGACGACGGCTGAGCCTCCACTAGGCACGGTAATGAACGGCCCGGCATAGTTCGGACCATCCAAATATACCGGCACAGGACTGCCGCCGGAATAGTTATAGGTCGTATTTGTGAAAAAAATCGCGGCGCCTACGGGGATCCTGGCCGCATCTGATACAGTTATATAAGTTTTCACGGATGGACTGTAGGGATATGTCAAATTATACTTTGAGCCCCCGCCATAACTGATGGGGATCGGATTTCCCGCCTCACCATCTTCGAGGAGCCAGGTCCAGTAATTATTATTGGTGCCCACAAAGGTGTAGGGCGAACCCAATGCTCCGCTGGACATGCCCATCTTGGCCCCAAAACAGTTGTTCCCCGTCATCGTCACTTTCCGCGTCAGTCCCCCCACATACAAACTCACAAAGCCCGCACCATACACCATGTTATTGCTGAAAATCACATCGTCCGCCGTGTTGGGATCTCCCGCATACCCGCCCCCGCACGAAAAATATTGATAAAAATTATTCGAAAACGTGTTCCCCACCACCAATATATTCGTGTTGATCGCGCCCGGGCTCCCCGGCTGCGCCCCCGACTCTCCAATCGTGATGGCAATGTCCCCATAAATGTTCCCGGTATAAGGCTCCGAGATAAACACGTTGCTGGCGATCAACACCGAACTGGCCGGGCACGTCGCCACGCAATTGCCATTGATATTACAATAAAACACATTGTTCGAGATCACATACGGCTCGTTCGTCAGCGTACCCCCATTCAACGAAATCAAATTGTGGCTGACGTTCGTCGCGTAATTGTTCACAAAATATGACCCCGCGTTCGTCGGATATTTCAAATAAAATTCCTCGATCTGGTACATGTTCGAGAACGTGCAATCGACAATCGTGTGCGCAAAGTTATAATTA
>Ga0206900_1101_pt1 | contig 21015 bp, 15 predicted proteins | sample Alteio_BWOrgHeat_46_FD_153235 | JGI IMG/M metagenome (GOLD analysis project Ga0206900, IMG submission 153235) | Enriched cells from forest soil in Barre Woods Harvard Forest LTER site, Petersham, Massachusetts, United States -... | ecosystem: Environmental > Terrestrial > Soil > Temperate forest >... | reverse complement strand
TTTGATCCTTGGGAGTTTTACACCTGTCGTATTTATTGGTTCACCGCCCTATACAACGTTTCTATCCTAAAAAGGATAAAGGATTTCTTGTTGCAAGGTTAAAGAGGGTAAAATGATGGCTGAATTTTCGGAGAATGTTCATTTGATAACTACCTGAGCAGGGTCACATTCCCGTAGGCGATTTTGGCGGTTTCATATGCCTTGTAGGTTATGATCCAAATATATACGTCCATCGGCACGGCTTCTTTTCTGAACTTGCCATCCCACCCATTGTTGATGTCATCGCTTTCAAAAATGAGTTCGCCCCATCGGTTATAAACCGTCATTTTAAAGTCATTGATATGGGTGCCTATGGCTTTAAACACTTCGTTTTTGCCATCCGGGGTAAATGCATTGGGAACATACAATGTGGCCTCATCGCAATGCATGGTGAGCAATATCGTGTCAGTGCTCGCACACCCCGGCCCATTGGAAACCATTACCGCATACTTGCCTTCCTTTCGAACGGAAATGAACCGTGTGGTATCGCCACCCGGGAACCATTTATAAAACAGGCCCGGTCCGGCATCCAGTGTTTTTTCAAACAGAAAGCAGGAAACAGTGTCTTTCCCAAGGTTGGGATGGGGCAAAGGTGAGGTGGATACTTGTTTTGCAACGATGGTATCGCAATATCCCAGGCTTACCTTTACTTGGTAAATTCCGGGCACATGAACGGTAATGGTACTTGTTGTATCCCCCGTTGTCCAGTGATATCTGGTGCCGGGTAGGTATCCCACGGATATTACCGCACTGTCGCCTTCACAAAAAGCCGTATCGTGTTTGCCGATATTGATTTTCGGAAATGGATGGAACGTTACGTTGATAGTACCATATACCGTGCAAAGGCCAAGCTTGATTTCCACGGAATAAAACCCTGGTTTGCCTACAACTATGCTTTGGGTAGTATCGCCCGTGTTCCATCTGTAGGATCCACGCATTGGGGCAGTTAGTGTTATGTTTTGCCCGGCACAAATAGCAGTATCCTTGCCGATCCGCACGCTGTCTATTCCTTTTCCAGTCACTTTGATGGTATCGTAGCTCATGCAATAGATAGCATTGGTAGCTACCAGTGAATAAATCCCTGGTTTGGTGATAATGAGGTCCTGGGTATTAAAATGGTTCTTGCCATCGTACCAAGAATAACTGATATAGCCACTGGGGCCGAGGAGTGTGGCTTTGCTTCCCGTACAAAATCCGTCATCGGTACTGATATGGGTACCATGGTCAACGGTTAACTTCACACTGTCATATAAGGTGCAGTTCTCAGCTTTTACCGTCAAATAAAACATAGTGTCCTTAGGAGACTTTGCAATGGGATTGGCTATGTAGGCGTTGTCCAACAACCCTTCTGGCACCCAGTGGTACAGGGCGTTTGGATAGCTGCATGTGGCATGCAGTTGGGCTTGGCCATTGCAGGACATGCCCACGGGGCTAGTGACGCTTAGCGTGACGGGAGCATTGAATACATATACGGGCAGGGTTAGGCTATCTGACCGTTGGTGTACGGTATCGGTCACTTTCAACTTCACATAGAAAGTATCTATCGACTTGATAGGTTTATAGGTAATCGTGGGCTGCTTCTGAGTACTAGTTGTCCCGTTTCCAAAATCCCATTCATACTTAATGGCGTTGCCGGAGGTTGATAGATTGATAAAATTGACTGACTTTGAGTTGCATCCTCCTGTGGTATAGAAATTGGCCAAGGGTTGAAAGAGGTTTGAGGGTTTGCAAGAAGGAAATTTAGGGGGTGATACCGAGGCAATAATTGAAATATCGCCACTGGCCGAAACTGGTTCCGAAACTTGGATATAATAATCCCCTTTGCTCATACAGTCTAAGGTAAAGGAAGCATTGCCATCGCCCACGCACGGACCCGGGGTCATGGCATCGCAATTGCCATAAAGCACCCTATAGCTGATCTGGTTGTTGGGCACATTGGTATGGTTGGTAAGTATAAAGGTAAGGTCGAACCGGTTGGAAGTCTTTTCTGTGAACTTGAACCAAGTGGTTTTATAGGGCTTCCCTTGGTCCAGGCAGGCCATGTTCGATCCATCTTCCCCATAGCTTTCGCCCGTGGTATGGCAGTTCACGGTGGCGGTTCCGGTCACATTTCCATAGCTGTTAAGCTGCATGGGTATGGCATTGCTGCAATAATCCCCCAATTTAGGAAATGCAATGCCGTTATAACTCACGGTGATGTTTACTTTATTGTTAAGTGACCCATAGCTATTGGAAGGATAATATACCAAGGCATAATACCGGCCCGTGTCACAATCTGTTTTGGTATAATAGGGATATCCATTGATCAATATGGTGGCTACCCCCTTAAGTCCCTGGACCATGGTTGAATCCACTTGGTTGTTGGCAACCAATGTGCTGAATGGTATGCTTCCGTTTCGGGGCGTTCTCAAAATATAGGGTTTTTGGCTGTTGTAGAGGTTAGCTCCGCCATAGAAAACATTGGCATCAAAATAACCGGTTCCAGTCAAGGTAAAAGTGTACCAAACATTGCGTTGTATGGGTCGATCCCTATGCGCACCTGATGTATCTACCACATCTGTTTTGTTGTAATTTACGGGCATGGGTATGGGAACACTGCTTTTCCCAAGGCCATAGTACAAGGTTGCAGTATCATAGGCATTGAATCCCGGATCGGAAGCGAAGGCTCCTGTAGTGCACCCTATATCGTCTTCGGCTGATATTACTGCCGATCCATCCATGGGAATCATCCCCATATCTGAGGCGTTTTTGGCATAATCGAATTTGGAGTAGACCGTCTGATCAATATACACTGAGCCTAAATTATATTGTCCGGCAGCAGAGGTGAATATAACTATTGTGAACTCACCCGGCTGTAAACGGCAGTATTGGTTTGAGTTGGCGCAAGGGCTGATGAGCTTGGCCGGATTGCCAAGTATGGATGAATCATATCTTACATTGCCACGGTACAAGAGATAGGGAGCTCCTGAAGAATTGACTATCATATACGATTCATGGTCAATATAAAAAACACAATAGGAAACCTTTGTAAAATTCTTATATTTAGGGAATACGCATGGCTCCATTTTGTTGAGAAAGGGAGTATCGCTGGCGCAATTTTTGCATTCCCTGGGCAAACTGGTACTACCCTGAGGCAATGGGTTGAGATTGTTGATAAAGGCGGCCTTATAGGGTCGGTTATAGCTAGCTTGGCAATATCCAAAAGTATCTATGGCAATATTGTTAGCAGTGATAGCTGGCAACCCGCAGCTATTGCTTCTATATGTTGAGATGACTGTATACCATCCCGCAGGCAAGGGCGAACACCCTGACCTGAAAAAGCAAGTGTCTTGATAATAATCGGAAGAATTATTGTCCTTAAAATCCCCGTTTACATAGCTCAATGTTTTGAGGCCGTCGGTTGCCTTTCCGTATAAAAGATACCCATCCCATTGGGTATTGGTGGCATAGGGTGCTGTTACCTTTTCATTTTTCACTTGGATGTTTGCGGGGTGGCTGAGGTAAAACTGCCTATAAAGCACATAATAGTATAATGGATTACCCATTACAGTATCTTTGGAGGGGAGTGAATCAAAAAAATCCTGTTTGGCATAGGCGATGCCTTTTGATTGAAGTGTCGCGGATATGTCGCCAAGGTCTTCTGCTTTGGGCGGTAGGTAGTATTTTGATACTGCCTGTTTCGCTTTTGCAACAAAACCAATGCTCGTGGTCACTATTTTCCCTAGGTCTACGTCCATACAAAAATCAGGGCTTAAATGCCTGTCAGAAGATCCTACTACTTGGTAGCTATAGGTCCCTGGCTCTATGCAGGTACCTGAGTTGGCATAGCCACTATAGTATTTGGTGAGGTTGCAATCTTTGGTAATATCACCTTGATAGAGATTGTAGTACCGGAGCAAATATTCCGGGTAGTTGATATTGCACGGTGTGACCGTAGTGGCGATCGAGATATTGCCTTCTTCGGCGACTGAAAAGGTGAGCCAAGTCGCGAGGTCCAGGGTATCATGTATGTAGTAGTATGTTCCTGTTGTATAGTTGTATTCAGATATACTGTCAACAAAATAAGGGGGTTGGTCTTTACCACAAGGATGCAGGGACATCCGGGCATTGCAGGCCAAGTAATCATCCACTGCCTTTGTGACACCCGACTTGATATTCCCTAATTGGTAGGATTTGGGCAGGTTTTTTGGGTCTGCTGCCTTCGCGGTATCAAACCCGAAATCTGAAACGATAACGCTGAGATTGCATTGCGATTCTTTCCAGAAGAATATCTGCAAGGTATAGGAGGTATTGGGCTTTACCGTGCAAAACAATCGCGTACCTGCATAATAAAAGCTCGATACATTGCCAGAAGGCATCGTGACAAGGTTGCATCCATTCAAGAGCTTCAAAGGGGTGCCTTGAGCAGAATTGCCTTCATACACATTGAAACCAAAGATAGAGTCGGCCGTGAATTTATTGGTGATATTGAACGAAAAATTGAAAGCATCGGAATAGACAGGGGTTTTGAAACAGACCCAGGAGCTTTGGTTATAATCTTTGGCATTGGCCCCTAGCGAAGCGCATGTTTCCGTGGTATCATCAATACTTAGGCAACCGATATCATAGCTGATGGTTTTGGTGCCTTGTACCACCCCCATGTCATAGGCATTGATGGCTTGGTCAAATTTTGCATCCGAAGCTGGTAAAACCCCAAGGTCTATCCATATACTGTCATCTGCTGATTGTTTGGCACTTACCTGAATCAAATAATATCCAGGCTCCAAACATGTGTTGTTGGAACTGCCAAATTTGCTGAGCACGGGCAGTTGACTGGCTATTTCACCGAGGTTGGGCAGGCAATTGCTGGCTTTATATACCGAAAACCCCACGGCATCTTGTGCGATGCCTGAGTCTTTTTGTCTCAATTGCACATTAATTTGTCTGTGCACCGGGAGGTTGAAACTGAACCAGGCCGTTTTTTTATCGGTACCCGCATAGAATTGCAGCAATGGAAAACTTTCTCCCGATTGGCGGGTGGCATCGGTCATGTTGATTTTTGGAGATGAAAATACCCCCGTGGCATACCCTTTATTGCCAATGGTGATTTGGGTAGCGCTATTGCAGTTATCGTTGATTGGCGCTTGGGCGCTAGCCTCCCTACTGAAAGCACATAGCAATGCCACAAGACAAATATACCAGCCAAAGGAAAGGCTATGACCATACCCTGGTTTGCTGTGACGGGGGTTCATCTGGTTTTATTAGAAACGTAAGCTACTTATCCAACTAATAACTTTATGACGAAGGTATCTGTGAAAGGGTTGTATAGGGTTGGGAAGCATATGGGTGTTCGATTGTTTCACGGGTTTTTTCTTTATCGTAATCCTAAAAAGAAAGTAGTTTTTAGGGATTATAATCCTGGAAAGATGTGTATTATTTGGGATTTGGCTTGGCAAAGTTTGTATTGCCTAGTCATTGTAATCCTAAAAAGAAGGTAGTTTTTAGGGATTATAATCCTCAAAAGATGTATATTATTTGGGATTAGGCTAGACAAAAGTTTGTATAGCTGGTTGCTATAATCCTAAAAAGAAGGTAGTTTATAGGGATTATAATCCTGAAAAGAGCTGCATTATTTGGGATTTGGCTTGGCAAAGTTTGTATTACACAGCCATTGTAATCCTAAAAAGAAGGTAGTCTTAAAGGATTATAATCCTGAAAAGAGGTATATTATTTGGGATTACCTAAGATAAGCGTTGCTTTGCTGGTTAGTATAATCCTAAAAATAAGGTATTTTTTAAGGATTATAATCCTAAAAAAAGGTATATATTTGCGGAAAACATAAAGGAAGCCATGTCAATAATACGTCAAATACAGGCCCTAGTGCTCAAAGATATCCATAAAGGGAAGGCCATTGTGATTACAGGTCCTCGGCGTGTGGGAAAAACGACTTTGATAAAATCCATCCGGGAAAAGGTGAAGGGGGATACTTTGTTTTTGAACTGCGATGAACCGGACATCCGGGCCCAACTCGAAAACGTGACTTCAACACAATTGAAATACTTGATGGGCGACAACAGACTATTGCTGATAGATGAAGCACAACGGGTGAAAAACATTGGTATTACGCTGAAGTTGATAGTGGACAACTTCCCAGAAGTACAGGTAGTGGCCAGTGGCTCATCGGTATTGGAACTGGCCAATGAAATAAACGAACCGCTCACGGGCAGGAAGCGGGACTATATGCTATTCCCCCTTTCAATAAGTGAAATGACAAAGCATGATGGCCAATTGGAGGAAAAGAGGTTGTTGAGCCAAAGACTGGTATTTGGGTTGTATCCCGATATAGTCAATAGTCCGGAAGAAGCGAGAGAGTCATTATTAGAACTCACATCCAGCTATTTATACAAAGATATCCTCTCTTTGAACAATATGCGAAAACCGGCATTGCTCGAAAAATTATTGCTGGCTCTAGCCCTGCAAGTTGGCAATGAGGTTTCTTTTCATGAACTGGGCCAAATCACGGAGTCAGACCCAAAAACAGTGGAAAGCTACATCAGTCTACTCGAAAAATGCTTTGTATTGTTCCAATTGGGATCGTTTAGCCGCAATATGCGAAATGAAATCAAGAAGGGGAGGAAAGTATATTTTTATGACAATGGTGTGAGGAACGCGATCATTAAAAATTTCAACCCGATTGAACTGAGGCAGGATGTGGGCGCGCTATGGGAAAATTTTCTGGTTTGCGAAAGGATGAAAGCAAATAGCTACAACAAAAGATATGTAAACAGTTATTTTTGGAGGACCCGTGAGCAACAGGAAATTGACCTCATTGAAGAAACGGGAGGGAAGCTCTATGCCTATGAATTCAAATGGAATCCAAAAGCCAAAGGTAAGGTTCCCGGGTCTTTCTTGAGAACCTATCCTGAAGCGACGGGAGAAGTGATACACCGGGAAAACTACATGGAGTTCGTGAGATAAAGGGGTATTTTTTTGTCCAAAATTGTCCTATTCTCCAACTATGGTTCGTCATTAGGGCAATGGTACAGAACGCTTATTTTATTAACCACTTAAAAAACAAAGAAATGTCAGAATTTTTATATCTGTTCAGGGGCGGCGATGCCCGGGCAGCATCAGGATCGCCAGAAGCCATGCAAGCACATATGGGTAAATGGATGACCTGGATGGATGACCTGGCCAAACAAGGAAAACTCAGCGGAGGCCTACCGCTCAAAAACGATGGTAAAACCGTGCAAAGCAGGGGGGTGGTAACCGACGGGCCGTATGCTGAGGGCAAGGAAATTGTGGGCGGCTACCTGATCGTAAAGGCCAATGACCTGAACGAGGCCACCGAAATTTCAAAAGATTGTCCGATCTTTGAATATGACGGCACCGTTGAGATTCGCGAAATCCAATCCATGGAGATGTGATCTTAACGAAACGATCAGCAAGATAGAGATAAGGCTGTATTTCCTGTTGCTACCCAGGACGTATGGTAGTTGAGAATGGTAGCTAACTAACTTTAAAGCAAATATAACATGAAAGATTTTATTTATTTGTTCAGCGGTGGAAATGTCATAAACCCTGCTGATTCACCAACGGCTGCCCAAGAGCAAATGGACCGGTGGACAAAATGGGGCCAACTGCTCCATGCCCAAGGGAAATATGTTGGAGGTGACAGGCTCAAAAAGGAAATAAAGACCTTGAAAAGCAGCACTTTGGTCACTGATGGCCCATTTGCGGAAGGCAAAGAGGTGGTTGGCGGATATATGATCGTAAAAGCCAATGATTTGCAAGAAGCTGCTGAAATGGCCAAAGAGTGCCCGATTTATTTGTTCGGCGGCACGGTAGAAGTGCGGGAAATAGAAAAGATGGAAATGTAACCGGCACCTTTGTCCAAAACCGAAGATATACCCATATTGGTTGACCATCTTTTCCGGCACGAGTCGGGAAAGATGGTTGCTGTTTTAACACGGGTTTTCGGATTCAAGGACATTGAAATGGCTGAGGACATTGTGCAGGAAACCATGTACAAGGCATTGCAGGAATGGCCCTTCCATAGAGTACCGGACAATCCCAGTGCCTGGCTGTACAAGGTGGCCAGGAACAAGGCCATCGACATGTTGCGGCGGCAGAAAAAGCTCGTGTACAATACTGATAGCGTGGCTAGTATGGCTATCATGGAAAAAAACGTTTCTGGCAGGATTGACGATCTGTTTTTAGACCACGAGATACAGGACAGCCAGCTCAGAATGATTTTTGCCTGCTGCTCTCCTGAAATCAACCCAGAATCGCAGATTGCACTCACGTTGAAAACCTTGTGCGGATTCAGTATCAAGGAGATCGCGAAGGCTTTTGTGACAGGCGAGGAAACCATAAACAAAAGGCTACTGAGGGCCAAGCAAAAGATCCGCAGCGAAAACATCAATCTTGAAGTACCGTCAGGCAGCCAATTGACCGAACGGCTGCAATCCGTGCTAAAAGCAACATACCTGCTCTTTAACGAGGGGTATAATGCCGCATCGGGTGATATGCATATCCGCAAAGATGTTTGTGTGGAAGCGATGCGGTTGGTCATCCTCCTTACCAACCAAGCCATAACCAATACTTCTGAAACACAAGCATTGTTGGCATTGATGTGTTTCCACGCGGCCCGATTCGATTCCAGGATTGACAAAGAGGGCAATATCATTTTGCTGAAAGACCAAGACCGGAGCAGTTGGGACCCAGAACTTCTTAATAAAGGATATCATTATCTAGATCAAGCGAGTACGGATTTTACCGCTGGAGAATATAATATAGAAGCCGGAATAATGGCAGTTCACTGCTCGGCAAGAAGTTACGAGAAAACGGATTGGGCCACTATTTTACGATTATACGAAGCACTCTTGGAAGTAAAGGATACCCCGATTGTTCGGTTAAATAAGGCCGTGGTAGTGGGAAAAGTGAGCGGCCCAAAAGAAGCGATCAGGGAAATTCTTACTGAGGTTGGTATGGACAAATATTACCTTCGCCATGCCATACTCGGTGAACTGTACCAAGAAGATGGGCAGACAAATAAGGCTAGGGAGTATTTCTTGAAAGCCATGGAATTGACAGAATCAGCAGCTGAGAAAGCATTGATCAGCAAGAAACTGCAAAAGTTGAGCTAAGCACGCCCTTTCTACATTTTCACTATTTTCTCCCTATAAATAATGCGGGTACCGCCTTGCAGATTGATGATATACAATCCTTTTGGCAGCGATGAAATATCAAAGCTGCTTTCGCCATCAAGGTTAGATACTGTAAAACGCATCATTTGTCTTCCTAGCCCATCGTATATTCCCAATGAATAATTGCCTGAGGCATTGGCATTTTGAAGTGAGAGGTGCAAGTTGTTGTTATAATATTGGATTGCAGCATCTTCCCAACCATTGTTTTTTGTAGAATTGTCTATCCCTACATACCTATGCGTAGGGTTTAGGGCCAGCTGCAAGCTAATAGGCATGTGGTTGGACATGTGATAGATATCGTTGATGATATTGGCAGGTGCCGAAGTGTTGGTAGGGGCATCAATCAAGGCTTCTTTGGCATGGTTGCCATCCTGACCGATCACTTTGAAACTGTTTGGCACATAGGTAAAGGCATCGGTACCGTTCATGATGAAATCGGAGCACATGATATGGTCCAGCCAATCGTTCATCCCGCCCGATGAACCACAATCTGGCAATGCCGTGGTGCGTGTGCTTTGTGTGAGGTATTTGGCGTATTTGGTAGGGCTGGAGCTCCAACTGCCCAACATACCCGTTGGCTCATTGAACCTTATGTTCTTGTTGGATGGGTTGATCATGGCCTGAAAACATCCTTCAGAGGAGCTTGTCACATTGAAATCCCCCATGAAAATGTAATTGGTGAGTTTGTGCACATGGGCATCGAGCCAAGCCATGGCACCCTGTATCTCAGTAGCTCGTTCAGGTGCGGAAGAACTGCCCGACAGATCATGCACGAGTATGATATTCAGCCAAATCGTATCTTTTGTGGTGGCTAGGTTGGGGTCGTTGTAATACAATTGATGCAGGTTGATATCGCTGATTGACCCGTCAGCGGAATATATGGTTTTGGTACTGTACAGGGTAAATTTGTCTTTCTTGAAGTAAAGCATGTTGCACTTACTATATCCTGAGTGACTGGACAATACCCCATGGCTCCAGCATCCTTTGCAAACAGAATCAAGGACAAATGCGGGGATGCTATCGTTCACAAAGTCGGGAGCCAGGTTCATTTTCACTAGTCCAACTATGTCAGGGTCTGCATATTTGAGGATTTCCCGCAGGTATTTGTTCTTTTTATAGTTCACATTGTCTGGGCAACTCGGGTCATAATCATCATAATTCAATGTATTGTATGATAGGATCTTAATGGTATCCGCCTGCCCTTGGCAACTTAGGACAAATTGAAACATGAACACGCTGAAAATCAACCCGATAATAGCTCGCATAGTCCTATAAAATAATGGCCGCGAAGCTAATGAATCGAATATTTTCTTTGTGTTAACTTATTTCAACTTCACCAACCTGATACCCGTTTCTGCGATGCCGGGCAGCTCGTCCGGCCGCATCTGTTGGGTAAGCGTAAGGACATAAGGCCCAGGCTTTGGAAACTGAAAAGTCAACCCGATGTCTTTGCCCTCGATATTGTCATCGGGATAGCCACGGTCAAACAATTTGCCTGTAGAAGCCCCGAACGGCCGGCCTGACAGATCAAACAACGGGATATTGAACCGTGTTTTTTCTTCTTTCCCATCCGGTTTTTTCTCATTGAGCCCCACCCATATATTGCTAAAGGAATAGTTTTGGGTATATCTGAGCTGTATAAGCGCCAAGTACCTGCCCGTGTCTTTTATATCTATGGTAAACTGGGAAGGCTCATTCACCTTCCAGGTCATATCCTTTATCTTGTCAAACTTTTCAATGGGCTGCACCCCACATGAGCAAGCGAGTATAGCCAAGCCAAATAATAACAATCCTTTTCTTATCATGCCTCTGGAGGATTTGGCGCCGGGCTGCCACCCTCGTTTTGTGGGCCACTGTTGTCGCGGTTGTTGTTATTCGGTCGGTTCTGGTTCCTGTCTCCACCCCGGTTCGGGTTGTTGTTGTTTCGGTTCGGGTTGTTGTTCCGGTTTCGGTTATCGCGCCCACCTTGCTGGTTCCTGGGGTTGCCTTGGCCTTCTTGCCTAGGCCCATCTTGTTGTGGACCATCTGGTCTTGGCCCGCCTTGCCGTTGTCCCTCCTGCCTAGGCCCTCCTTGTCTCCCTTCCGGCCTCGGTCCATCCGGTCTTGGGCCACCTTGTCGCTGTCCGCCTTGCGGGTTCCTTGGGTTGTTCCCTCTTGGTTCCGGGTTGGGGCCTTGCTGTTGTGGGCCTTGCTGGCGTGGCCCTCTAGGTTCCTGCGGGCCCTGTCCTTGCGGCCTGTTAGGGCTTGGGTTTGCGCCACGCTCATTGCCTCCGCGCTCATTTCCGCCACGGTTGTTGCCACCCGGCCTTTTTTTCTTTTTGTTGTTCCGGTTGCGATCAAACCTATCCAACCGTTCTTCGCCCACCGTATCCTTGAATTCTACTTCCTTTATCGGTATTTCGGTTTCGCTTTGGTATTCCTCCAAGTCTGAGGGCAGGATTCCCTCGGCATTCATTTCCAAGAGCTTTTTCACTTTTGGCAATTCAAGCGGATAAAACCTGCCGCCTGGGTCGTCCATATACCGGAACCATACCAGCCGCTTCAGGATATCCATTTTCTCTACCCTGCCGATGCCCTTTTCTGTCTTTATGACGATGTTCTCATCAGGGAACTCCTTCAGGGCTTCTACGTATATGTCCAGCTCATAGTTCAGGCAGCATTTTAGCCTGCCGCACTGGCCGGATAGCTTCAATGGGTTCAGGAACAGGTTCTGGTACCGGGCCGCCGTGGTGGGTACCGAATGGAAATCGGTGAGCCAGGTAGAGCAGCAAAGCTCCCTGCCACAACTGCCGATACCGCCCAGCCTGCCCGCTTCTTGCCGCAAACCGATCTGGCGCATTTCCACCTTTATTTTGAACTCCTTCGCCAAGGTTTTTATCAGTTCCCTGAAATCCACCCGCCCTTCGGCCGTATAGAAAAATGTGGCCTTGGTCCGGTCGCCCTGGTATTCCACATCGCTTATCTTCATTTGCAGGTTCAGGCCATAGGCACATTGCCGCGCCTTGATCATGGTTTCCTGCTCCAGGCCCTTGCCTTCTTCGTATCGTAGCATATCCGCGTCTGATGAACGGCGGAGCACCTTTTTCATCATATCGCTTTTCTCGTCCACTTTATACTTGCGCATCTGCAGCTTCACCAGTTCCCCGGTGAGCGATACATAGCCCACGTCCCAGCCCCCGGTGGCACTTTCTACCGTTACCGGGTCGCCCGTTTCCAGTTCGTGCTGGTAGGGGTTTTTGTAGTATTCTTTTCGGGTGCCTTTAAATTTTACCTCTATCACGGAATGCCTCACGGGCATGTCCGTGGCTATATATATATTCGAGAGCCAATCATATACATCCAGTTTGCTGCCGCAGCCGCCCGTGCTGCAACTGCCATTGTTTTTACATCCTCCGGGCAGCCCAACGCTTGTTTTGGTGCTGCACCCTGCACATCCTATTCCCATTTCTTCTTTATGTTAAGTGATTAAAAATCCGGCACCCCTGCTGTTAGCGCACTTATTGATGGGTTAAGCGCGTTTTTTGTAACGTTGCAAGAGCTCATTGACTGACAAAGATAGATTAAAAAACAATATCTTCGGGTGGGCATTCCGCTCCACATGGTAGTGCGCCGTGCTGAACGATTCGTTGAGTTCGGTCACGTTCAATGGCCCGATGAAGGAGGAAAACCGGGTCACGAAGTCCTTTTCGCTCTCCAGCAGGTGGTTCAGGCTGCCCACGCCCTGGTTCATGAGCAGGCATTCCCGCAATACCCCGATGCTGTACAACAGGAAGTTCTTCTGGTTCTCCCTGCCCGTGCCCGCCATGGTATCCACCCACTTTGTCACTGCCCCCATATCCGGTTTGAAACAGGCACGCATCCAGTGCATGAACTCCTCGGTATAGTTGTTTTCCTCGGCGGCATAGAGCCGGAGCGCGGTATTGTAGTTGCCATCGGCCAGGTGTGCGATACGTCCGCATTTGTCCACGTCTGGGTCTATCCGGTTGATCAACGCATCCTGCAAGTCATCTATGCCCAGGTGCGATATGCGCTGCAGTTGGGTCCGGGACAGGATGGTCTGCAAGATGTTTTCCTCGTTTTCCGCCACCAATAGGATCAGGGTGTTTTCTGATGGCTCTTCCAGCGTTTTGAGCAGGATATTGCCTTCCTTGCCCATATATTCCGGCAGCCAGATAATGAGTATCTTATGGCCGCTGTACATGGGTTTCAGGGATAGCTTTTTGATGATGTCCCGGCACTCTTCGGCGGTGATGTTGCCCTGTTTGTTCTCCGCTTCAATGGTTTGCATCCACTGCGCATAGTCCATATAGGGGTTTTCGGTCACTGCCTTTCGCCACTCTTCCATATAGTCGGCGCTCACGGGTTTGCTGCCCGCTTTTTTGGAGATCACGGGGAATGAAAAATGCAGGTCGGCATATTCCAGCCGCATCATTTTGTGGCAACTGTCGCACACCCCGCAGCTATCGGTATCCCCCGGGTTGGCGCAGTTCACATACTGGGCATAGGCAAGTGCCAGGGCCAGTGAACCAAAACCCGTTTGGCCCAAAAACAGTTGCGCATGGCTTATCTTGCCCGATTTCAGGTTGTTGAGCAGCTTCTTTTTTAATGGCGCATGGCCAATGACATCAGCAAATAGCATGGCTCGAAATTAAGGGTTTTTGGGGATGTTCTATGAATTGCCAAAATGTCTGAATCAGGATAGCCAGGATAGGAGGATGTACAGGATTTTTGGACAGGGTACCAATGGCTTCAAAGCATCCTTCAATGCTCCCCACATCCCCAACGGCTTTTTCGAGCCGACAAATACGCACCCATGTTTCAATTCGCACAAACCGAGGCGAGTACACGAAGTCTCAGCGCAGCTAAACCTATTCCAGCCGCGGCAAAATGTCTGAATCAGGATGGCCAGGATAGGAGGAGATTCAGGATTTTTTGGGACATGGAGTTTGATAGCTCCAAAGCATCCTTCAAGGCTCCGCACCTCCTACACGGCTTTTTCGAGCCGACAAATACGCACCCATGTTTCAATTTGCACAAACCAAGGCGAGTACACGAAGTCTCAACGCAGCTAAATCTATTCCAGCGCCGGTTCCTCTCCACAGTTGAAATCTTTACCGCAAAGTCGCCGAGGGAAACCGCAGAGATCGCAAATCCAAAATAAGTTGGCAAGCAGCTTTTTGGAGGGTTCAAAATTTTGAACCCACACATGCGAAGATCCACGTTGCCGCCCCAAAAATCTTACCCGCCTAAGCCCATTTTCCCTTTTTATTGACCCCATTTTGGTCAAAATCCCCCATAAGATTGATGGTGAGCAACTTAAAAAATAAGTGATATCCTTTCCATCCATCTCTCAAACCAAAAAACCGCATTTCCGGCGTTTGGGCCTGTTCTCCTGTTTTCCCTGTTAATTTTTTTTGCAAATTTCAACTATCTCATTTACAGGTCGAAACGAGCTAACTCATTGAGAGGTATCAATGGATAACAGTAAAAAAGCAGGCCAGTTTGCGGCAAACGCCATTTTTTACAACACGATTTTTGGGCCAACCCACACGAAACCTGACGTGCTTAAGGACAAATAACAGTTAGCCGTTATCAATTAGCTGGCTCCCCAATAGGTCATTGCTAGGAACGAAGCAATCCGCTGAGCAAATGAGCCGCGCCCTAATAACCCGCAGCACTTACCATCAAATACCGCCATAGCTTTGGCGAAGGCGTGGCATAAGAACAAAAAACAATACATTAAAGAACGAAGCCCACAAACATACGTAAAATTTGTCACATTTCCAAATAAATTGGCATGTTTTTTGCGTATTGTGTATTGCGAAGTGCGTATTGCGGTTCGGGGATGTAGGGGCGGCCTGCGTGTCGACAGACAAGGCCTTGCGTCCGCCCATCATGAGTAAGCCCTCATCCTGCGTCAGCTCTCGATGCGTGAGAATAAAATGCAACCTTGATGGCCGACCGTTCGATTACCACTAACGGTTTTTGATTATTGAAGACTGATGCGGATGGATACAGCAATTTTGAAATTGATTAGGCGCGGTGCCAATTGGGTGTGCAGAGCGCATCAGTGTCCCCTCCCGGGTGATGCACCTACCATGCTCTTTGGGGTCTTTACATTATTCATTCCTCCTCATTAGGTATTAGATTTATCGGGAGACACTGATGGGAATAAAAAAGCCGAGCAGATAGAAATTTTTCATAAAGTTTGGTTTAGTTGGTCTCAATTGAATTTGTAGTCAAATCTTCCGTTCGTTATTTTGATGGTGTCTGAATGGTCTGGTGATGTAAAAAAGAAATTAAAATTACCCGATGCGACGAACTTAACAGTATCCCATCTCGTAACATGTATCCAATTTTTTAAACTATCCGCATCATTGGAGACGTATGATTTCTTCTGCAAATCATCAATGAAGCCTGCTTCTAAGATTGTTCCTGCTCCAATGGCCGAATATCCGTTTTTAACAAAGTAAAGACCAGTATCTCTAACTGGATATATACTCCAGCCAAAACCATTATTTACAATTAATTGATTTGCAACGTTGTAGATTTGCCGATGTGTTCCCAAACTGAAAAGGCCCATATTATGTTCCATGGTTACAGGATAGCTGCTACCATAGGTCGGCAACCAGGCCTTTCCATTAATCAAGCAGCCAAGAGTATTCGCTCCCGTCTGCGTAATGGGCGGCAAAGTATCTGGCTTGGGCTGTGGCGTGGAAACTTTTCCGGGGCAACCCGTCAAAAAAGGCAAAAAGGCAAATAAAATAGGAATAAGGGCTTTTTTCATTGTTTGGGTCGTTAAGCTAAATCAAACATAACGATTTTTTGAAATGGCGATGAAATTAAAATATTATTTTTTAAGCTCGAAAGTCTTGTCTTGGCAGTGTGCATGCTTGTTGGTGAAAACACCAAACAAGGGCAGCTTTTTCTTTGATGGTTAATGTGTTGCGGAACACCAGCAAACGCAAATGTGTACCCACAAATCCGTTGTAAATATATGGTTTTTTTAATGCTTTATTGGTGCGAATTTTTCAGCACGCCAGTTTTTTCACAAGTTCAAAATGACAGCTATACAATTAGTTTTGCCTGGAGCGCACCCGTTTTTCTCCAGTCTCAAAATAACACCTATCCACCTACCTTTGCCCCATGAAAACCCTCCTCACCCTATTCGCCTTTTTGTTCCTATCTTACCTCAGCTCCGCTCAAGACTTAACCGGCAAATGGTATATGACGGGCAGGAGCGGGGTCTTTGAAATGAGCATTAGCCAGGACAGTATCAAAAGCCAGCAGCTTTTTGGGGACTTTACCTCCAAGGGCAAGAAAGTTGAGGCCAGTGCGTACCTTAAAATAGTGAAGCTGAGCGACAGGATTTTGATCATTTGTCATGATAGAAAGGATCCTGCCAAATTTTCGGCGATGACCCTGATCAACTTTTCAGACAAAAAATATTTTCAAATGGTCTGGAACGGGCATGATACATCCGTGAATTCCATAGAAACACTCATTGAGCTCAACAAAAACGATCACCAGCAACTGTTTGGATATTATTTCTTTAATGAGCAATATGTGGGGCCGCTGAAAAAGATGAAGCCCATAGATGCCATGACCTTGCCTGATTTCAAGGCCTTTGCCAGGGTATATGTAGATAAAATCAAGCTGACGGGTAAGGAATTTGACAAAGTGAATATCGGTTACGTTTCCGTGGTGTATAATTTCCAGTTGATCACCCAAGCCCTGTATGATATTGGTTATAACCCGCTTCAAGATATGAGCGCGGTAGAGCCCATCTATAAAAAATATGCGGAAGACCCTGAGGTAAAGAAGATATTGGACGAGGCGGGTGGGAGATAAGGATGTCAGCCCATTTGGCACTTCAGTTTTTTCGCAGGCTCAAAATGACAGCTTCGGTGCCGGCTTGCTTATTCCCAAATTCCCCGATCCTCCCAAATTCCCCCAATCATCCCCCATCTGAACTTTTCCTGTCCGTCTTGGGTTTATGCATTCGAATTTCAAATTTGAAATCAGATTTTTCCTACCTTTGCCGGAATTTTACTTCGCCGAACTATGTTCAAACACAAAACCGTTACTTTTTACTTGTACATCCTTATCCATATCCTGGGTATCACTGCGTTGTTTATTATCCCATTCCATTGGAAATACGTGGCGCTGTTCGGGATCAACTACTTCTTCGGGATGTTCTTCATCACGGCGGGGTACCATCGCTATTTCAGCCACCGATCGTATAAACTGGATAGGATACCGCAATTCATCATGGCCTGGATGACCATGGCTTCGGCACAAAAAGGCATCCTTTGGTGGGCCGCCAACCACCGCGACCACCATATCCACTCTGATGAGCCTGAAGACCTGCACTCCCCGGTAATGAGGGGTTTCTGGTACTCGCACATGGGCTGGATATTTGACCCGGCCACGGCGGGATACAACCCAAAAAAGATCCAGGATTTCGGCAAATACCCAGAACTCAGGTTCCTGGACAAATACCATTGGATACCGACTACTTTCTTTGCCATCCTCATATTTGCCATCGGTGGTGTGGGCGCCTTTGTATGGGGCTACCTGCTTACCCTGATGTGCCTCTACCAAGCCTCGTACTGCGTGAACTCACTGGCGCACGTATATGGCACCCGCCGGTTCGAAACCAGCGACCATAGCCGCAACAACGTGTTCCTGGCCATCATCACCCAAGGGGAAGGCTGGCACAACAACCACCACCACTGCAAGAGCTCTGTAAGGCAGGGATACAAATGGTGGGAGATAGACATGACCTTTTACCTCCTCACCATGCTATCGTGGGTGGGCATCGTGAAGGACATGCGCCCATTCCGCGCAGAGAATACCAAGGGCGTGGAAGTGGAAGCCAAGGTGCAGCCTTTGGCCGCCTCGGCAGCACCCAAGGAAGTCTTTGCTTCTGAAATGGTTGGCTAAGGATACGAAATACCCCGTACCTCCGTTTACTTCTGCACGTAACTTAGTATTAAAGAGCATCTCAAAAAAACTTGCCATGTGCCTTCTCCAAATGGAGTTCGGACGCGAGAGCGTTCGAATGGTTCTTTTCAGGATGAGGTTAAAAAAAGGTTTTTAGAGATGCTGAACGATTCATAGGTTATATTTGTCTGCCATGTTCGATAGAATTGCCCGGTTGGTGCCCGTGTTTGCGATCCTCTTTTTTTCTGTGCTCATGCTGCGGCTCACCTTGCCCTACCTGAGTTTCCGCACCGATGTTGATTTTCTACTCACCAAGCAGGGCATTATCCATATCACCATCTGGCGGATTGCCTTCTATACCCATATCACCACGGCATTGTTGGTATTGATCAGTGGGGGGCTTCAATTCATTCGCCCTGTCATGATCCATTACCGAAACGTGCACCGTTGGCTGGGGCGGGTATATGTGGTGCTGGTATTGTTTTTCGCGGGTCCGTCTGGGTTGATCATGGGCTACTATGGCAATGGGGGCGTTCCCGCCAAGATCAGCTTTATGATCCAGGCCACACTATGGATCATCTTCACCTATCTGGCCTATTATTATATCCGGCACAAAAAGCTGAAACTGCATACCCGTTTCATGATCATGAGCTATGCGCTGACCCTGGCCGCCATCACCCTAAGAACCTATGCCCTGTTACTGCCCCATGTGTCCACCTTGCATGGCAAAGAGGCCTATATTTTCCTGGCCTGGAGCAGCTGGGTACCCAACCTGATCATAGCCGAGATATTGATCCGCAATGGGTTTATGCGGAAGCTCAGAAGGGCGTAATGCGTAGTGAGTATTGCGTATTGAGAATTGCGTAATGCGTAGAGAGAATTGCGTATTGAGAATTGCGAAGTGAGTATTCAAAGATTAAAGAGCAGTAGAAACACACTATTACATCCTTTTAAACCTTCCACCGCTATAATGATATTCGGTGGTGTCAATAAAGTCATGAAGTCCTATTCTTTCTGTACTATCCATATTTTCAAGGTTATAGCCGGTTTTTGCAACCAGTAGAATAGAATTTTTCTTACCGCCTTTGTTTTGTGGAAACAGGTACGAAATCGACGTGCCCCCATCCTCGCCACCCGAAATGACCACATGCGAAATCGAATCTAGTTTGTGGTCATGGTAATATATAAGAACTTCACCATTAGGATAGTCGCAGGCTTCGACACCATAATGGACCATAAAAAAATCATAGCCCTGAAAAGCGGTTGAGGAGTCTACCGGTTCTACAAATATTGAGCTGTAAGACTCAAATTGAGACTTGCAAATTATCCTAGAATTTTTGATAACCACTATTTCTGCCTGACCTTTGGCAAGGTCGTCACCTGGATTATAATGCAAGTAATGTGCCGCAAGGATCTCCTGGGTGCCATCATGATCCAATGCATAATGAATCCCATTTCCCAGGAAACTGCCCTTGATGTAGCCTCGCATATTTTGGCCAGCGTGCCAAAATGCAATTTGGTACATGGTATTAGTTTGGCAGTAACCAAACACGATATCGTTTTCCTTTCTCGGCATAATCAATTGCACACTGTCGCCGATGGTGAGTTGAACTGCCACTTTTTTTGAAACAGAATCATTATATACAACCGCATGATCCATACAGACATAAAAATAGCCGTCTGCTGTTACAACATTTGAATCCTCTGCTTTTATGATTTGGTTATTTGTCGCTGAAAGATTCTTTGGCGTCGATACCCCGAATAAATTGAAATACAAAAACACCAGAACACCAAATAGAGTTGTAGCCAGAATTCCTGTAATAATTTTTGCAAGGGTGCTCATTTTATCCTGTTAATTCTCAAAATTATGGACTTTTGGGTTTAAAATAATCCCTATCGTGATAAACGCAATCTGGAAATAAGTATAACTTCGAGTTTCGGACAACGCAGATCACATTTCGATTGATGAACAATTCCATTTTTATATACTTTTTGTAATTCAATAACCCCACTGGAACCATGCAAGATAAAACCAACAACCCCAATACCACCTGGCCATCATTGCCGCTAGAAGAATGGCAAGAAACCTATGAGCTATTGCACCTATGGACGCAGATCATCGGCAAAATAAAACTGAAACTGACCCCCAAGACCAACCATTGGTGGAACACGGCCTTTCACCTCACCAGTACGGGGCTCACCACCAATGTGATCCATTCCGAAACGATATGTTTCCAGATTGATTTCGATTTTATTGCCCATCAAATGCTGATCCGGGAGGAAAACGGCGAAACCGCCATCGTGGAACTCCGGACCCGCTCGGTTGCAGATTTTTACCAAGAAACGATGGCCAAGCTAAAGGGTATGGGAGTAGATGTACAAATATGGACCCAACCGGTGGAGATGGATCATAATATACGCTTTGAAGAGGATACCGCCGTAAGGGAGTACAAATCAGAATATGTGGAGCGGTTCCTGAAAATATTGCTGAAAACAGACCGGGTGGCGGGACAATTCCGCCCCAAGTTCTTCGGAAAGGCCAGCCCGGTGCATTTTTTCTGGGGTTCATTCGATATGGCATTGACTTTTTTCTCGGGAAAGCCGGCACCCAGGCACCCGGGAGGTCCAAACGTGGGAGAGGAGGTGATGGTGGAAGCCTATTCGAAGGAATTGTGCAGCTTTGGTTTCTGGCCGGGCCTGGGCTATGGGCAACCCGCCTTTTATGCCTATGCCTATGCCGAACCGGAAAACTACAAAACCCAGCCCGTGAAACCCAAAGAGGCATTTTATCATCCAGAGATCAAGGAATTCATCTTGCCGTATGATGCCGTGAGAACTGCCC
>Ga0206900_1098_pt1 | contig 21019 bp, 19 predicted proteins | sample Alteio_BWOrgHeat_46_FD_153235 | JGI IMG/M metagenome (GOLD analysis project Ga0206900, IMG submission 153235) | Enriched cells from forest soil in Barre Woods Harvard Forest LTER site, Petersham, Massachusetts, United States -... | ecosystem: Environmental > Terrestrial > Soil > Temperate forest >... | reverse complement strand
AAGAGCAGCGCGAAGATCGCGCTAAGAGTACAGGCTTTGATTACGCGGATCAATTCCTGACGGAAAGATCCGGTGGACGTGGGACTAGTGAGGCCGAAGATGCGGAATGAGATGGCGCCTGCCGTCACGAAAACCAGACTAAGAAGGAGGTTCTTGATGGTGACGCGCATCGCCAGGAAGCTATGGAGCCCACCCGGCATCTGTGCGGATTTCACGCTGATGAAGACGCCGAGCAGTGAGATAAACACCACTAAGGCATTCACGACGGCGATAAACTTACGCATGCCTGGGTTATTCAATGAAATCAGCATATTTTTTTAATTAGTGAGAGGTTAAGAGAAACGCGACTCAGAACGGAATGTAAGGGGAGATATTGACCCACTTCACGTAGCGTTCGATCTTGCTGACACGGTTCTGCGGGATGACTAACATGTCCCCCGGGCGCAAATCCGCCAGCGGTTCATGAGCCGAGGCGCTCATCGCCTCGCGAAGATCGAGGATCTCGGCCTTTGCAAGCTCCGTTCCGGTTCTACGGAATAGGATCACCTGTGAATGGTTTGCGCTGGCGGTTTTGAATCCTCCGGCCATCGCGATCGCCTCGGCGGCGGTCACCGTGCCTCGCATTTCGAAGCGGCCGGGCTTTTCCACCTCGCCGGTGACCACGAAATAGGGTTTTTCGAAATCCTTCAGGACGATTGTGATCTCGGGGTCTTTCAGCCTTTCGCTCGCTTTGGCCAGGATAGCGGTCTTCGCTTGGTCTACGGTCAGGCCCTGTAACTTGATGTCGCCAACGATCTGAAGGACGGCGAAGCCGTCAGGCTGGATCGCGATAGTTTGGTCGAATTCCGGGGTGTAACGGTAATGGATTTCTAGGGTATCCGACGATTGGAGATGGTAGCGCGGATCGTGATCGGCGAAGGTTGGAGGCTGAGCTGTGGCAAGAGAGCAGGCGGCGAGAAAGAGGAACGCAGCCTGGAGGTGGCGCAGGTTTCTTTGCTGAGTGAGTGGCGCGTTTCGCGTTCTGTGGGAGTGCATCACTTGTTTGGATTCCGTGGTAAAAAAGCTAGTCTGCATGGCGATTACTTCCTTGAATCAGAATGGAACCTAACAGGGCTACGCCTCTCAGCTGCAGAGAGCTTTGCATGGTTCGAAGCTGTTGTTTTCCGGTTTGGCCGGCTTCCGCCACAAGCACGGCCCGGCCCGCCATCGCCGCGACCTCGGCGACGCCCGGGGAGCGATCGAGCGGCGGGCAACTCAGGAGGACGGTATCGAAGCTATTGCGAATAACCTCGAGCCAGTTTCCGGGAGCGTCCACGCGGCGCGGTTTGAAGAATTCGATCCGCTGAGCGCCCGAAACAGGCCATCGCCAAACGTTCGGAGAACCGGCAGGCGTGAAGGAGGCCTCGTCCGGGGCCACCACGGGATTCATGTGAAGGAGATTTCCGACAGGGACGATAAGGACGCGCCGATTCCTCTCGCCGAGTTCAGCGGCGAGTTCGGCGCAGACATGATCGGGACCTTGCGCGGTCGTACCGATGATGGCCAGAACGGACGGTCCCTGGAACAGACGCTCAATGAGCGCCGCATGGGTCCGGCGCGGCCTGACTGGCGCCTCCGGGCGCCTGACTGGAGTTTGCTCCAAACCGGCTTTTTCGAGGACTACAAAATTTCTGCTCATGGTTAGAAGAACTTCAGGGCGCTACCGAATAACAAGGTTCCGCAGGCGACCAGCAAGACTGCGGCGGCAATGATCGTGGCGCGCGCGGAGCGCCCGACGGCCGGAAATGATGGTGAGAAATCGGGTTGAGCCGGAGACGCTTCGATCGACGGGCGGACCGCCGTAGGGATCTTCAGGTCGAGATCCGCCAGTGCTTCTGTCGCATCTTCCACTCCGGCGGACGCGTGGCCCAGAGCGAACGCGATGGTAAGCGCGTTAAAGCAGATGGCGTTGATGTTGCGCGGAACGCCGCCGGAGACGCGGGCCACGAGGTCCAGCGCGTCCGCCGTGAAAAGGCTCGGAGAGCCAGCCGCTGCGGCGAGGCGATGTTTGACGTAATCCGGCACGAATTGCGCCTCGATGGGGCGCAGGCGGATGACGGCGGAGAAGCGCTGACGGAACTGTTCGAGTTCGGGGCGCGCGAGCGTTTCGGCGAGGCGCGGCTGGCCCGCCAAGACGATCTGGAGGAGTTTCTCCGAGGGGGCTTCGAAATTCGACAGCATCCGAATGGCTTCGAGAGTTTCGGGGTCGAGATTCTGCGCTTCGTCAAAGATTACTACGCAGGTCTTGCCCGCGCCGCGGGCGCGCAGCAGATATTCATAAAAGTTGCGGTGATCGCGGGCGCGCGAGCCCGAGGCGGGGATGCCCAACGCGTCGAGAACGGATTCGAACACGGTTTCGCTATCGAAGTAAGGATGTGGAAGGAAGGCCACTTCCGCTTTCCCTTCGAGGCGCTGCATCAACTGGACGATGACACTGGTTTTGCCAAGCCCAGGAGGGCCGTAAAGCAGCGAAAACCCGCGCCGCTGCTGGATGGAATAAAGCAGCGTGGCGACCGCTTCGCGGTGCTGTTCCGTGGGGAGGAAGAAACGCTGGTCCGGCGCGGCGCCGAACGGTTCTTCCCGAAGACCGAAGTAAGCGTGGTACATGGCCTAGGTTGTCCTCGCTCCGGTTGCGCCGTCGAGGATCAGAAGAACCGGGATGCTGGTGATCTCCTCGAGGTCCGCGGCGCTTTGGACGGCGCCATGGAGAAGAGCAGCGCCGGGGGCGCCGGGAAGGCCGTGCGGGATGCCGACAGGCTGAGACACCTTGCCCGCTCGTCCGAGGAACTCCGCGCCGAACGCCGTTCCGATGCTGACGAAGCCGGCGAGAAGAAACCCCAGCACCAGATTCAGACCAACATTCGGCTTGGACGGCACATGAGGTTCGCTGGGAGTTTCGGCAATCGCTACGTTGGCGATTTTCTGTTTGTCGAGCGATTCGGCGATACGGGCTTCCTCACTCTTGCGGGAGTAGAGCGCGTAATTTTCTTCGGCTTCTTTTTGAGTCCGCTCGAGGTCCTCATAAGCGGCAGTGGCGTTTCCGAGGCGCGTCAATTGATCGTGATAGCCGCGAGCCTGAGCGGCCAGAGTTTGCCGTTTGTTCTGGACGCCCGCGAGTTCGGCCTGCTGTTTGGCGAGATCGAGTTCGAGCGACTGGTGCACCGGGTTGACGTCGGTGGATTGCTCCGTTCCATTGAGGCGAGCGGCGCTGTCGAGCGCGGCTTGCGTATTGGAGATTTCCTCGTCGACTTCCTTGACCATGCGATCGCCCGGCTGGAATTTGGCGAGCAGTTGGGTGCGGCGATTGCGAAGCTCGGCAAGCATGGAACTCAGGTGCTCCACCGAATACTGATTGGAGAGTGTGCGGCTCTGGGTCACTACGCGTGGAGTGGCGGCGCTCAACTGACTGCGGATGTCGGCGATTCTGGTACGGTATTCGGCGATTTGGGCCTCGGCTCCGAGGAGCGCCGCCTGGGACTCGGAAACTTTCTGCAGCGTAGCCTCTTTTTGCGGGGCCAGCATCACAATGTCGTCGCTGCGGCGAAGGTCGGCAAGTTTCGATTCGGCTTCGGAGAGGTCGTTGCGATAGCGTTCGGCCTGCGCGGAGAAGAATTCGTAGGTGCCGGGCGTGCCGTGAACCTTGAGGTGAGCGTCGAGGTAGGACTCTGACAGGGCGCGCAGGACAGCAGCGGCCATGCGGGGATTGGGGGAGGAGTAATCGACCTCGATGATATCGGCCTTGCGGACGGGCCAGATTTTGAGATCTTTCTGAAGACGAGTAACCGCTCTCTCCGTAGCAATGGATAGCTTGTCGCCGACGGGCGCGGCGCCGGATTTACCAGTCAGCGCGAGTCCGGTCTTGTTGACGACCTGGCGGAGAAGATCGTTGTTGTTAAGCAACTCGATTTCGGTGTTGATTTCGGTTTCGTCGACTTCCGCCCGGTACTCGGGACCTGTGGATCCGTTACCGGTGACGACCATCGGTGCGCGTTCATTTTTCACCAGAATCTTCATCTGGGACTCATACTGTTTGGGCATGAGGAGCGTCCCGGCGGTAACTCCGGCGGATATGAGTAAAAATGTTGCGAGGATCTGCCGTTTCCGTTTGCGGAGAACGGCGGTGATTTCCGCGGGTGAGATGTTGTTCTGTTCGTTCGGAAGCATGGATGTTATCTTTGAGCCAAAAATGCCGAGACGCGTTGCTCGACGAGATTGAGGCGCTCGCCGAGCTCGTGGACGCGGCTGGCGAGGGGGTTGTCTAAAGCCTGAGAGTTGGTGAGCACGCGGCGGATGGCATCTCGCGCAAAATCGGAGATGCTACGAGCGCCGTGGGTGGAATAAAGCGCCAGCATGGCGTCGTACTCCTCCTCCGATAGACGGAGGCTGATCATTTTTCGCTTACGGGTCCAAGTCATGAAACAAAATGGAAGGTCAGTAAAGTTCCCGCAAACCGAGAGAGGCGCTGCTGCCGGCGGCGATCGTGTGACTTAGGGCCGAACGGCGTGTCGGGCGCGCCCAACTGCGGTCGATTTCAACAGAGACGGAGCGCTGAAGAAGCGGAATAGAAACAACGAGGCGACACATGTTTTCAACTTCTATTGCAATCCCTTCAAGACCTGCCAGAGGACCTCGTTCGATCAGGATTGCGTCGCCCACGGCAAAGGATGTCCATGGAGTGGCCGCAAGGCCCGAACGAAGCACGGCACGGACCGCCTCGATCTCGTGCTCGGGAATGGGCTCGGGGATCTTTCCGGTACCGACAATGGAAAGAACGCCTGGCGTTGTTAGAACCGGCATCAGGCGTTCGGTAAGGTCCATGCGGCAAAACAGGTATCCGGGAAAGAGAGGAACTTCGAGGGTCTTCACGCGATCGGACCATTGCCGCGCCGAACGATACTGCGGAAGAAATAGCTCGTAGCCCTTGTGCTGAAGAATTGTAGAAACCGCTCGTTCGGATTTCCATTGGACTCTCAGCGCAAACCAAGGCGCGACCGTTGACTGATGATTATCTGACATATTTCTGAGGCTTCGTTTCGTTCGCGACACCGACTGACGTCATAGCCAGCGCAGTTCGCGAACCTTGACGCGATCCGGACCACTGCCGCTCCGAACGATATAACCGAGGAAATTGCTCGTAGCCTTTTTGCTGCAGAGGCTAAAGCAACTCGCTCGGACCTTGGCTGGCCTCGAACGGCATTACCTGCTAACTGTTGTCTGACACATTGACTTTGACTTTCCTTGATTTGGGCATAGCTGCCGCACGGAAAGTCACTTCTTCAGGTGTCTCTCAAAGCAGAAAGGGAAAACAGGTTTTGACTACGTTGCAGCCCGCAACATCAATTTGTTGGAGGGCTTGCGAACCGTCTTAACTAACTCAAGCCTAACGCAGATGACTGAAAGCGACGGCGTCAAAAGGCTTCATTTCGTACCGGTACCGTTGGAACTAAAAGGTTTACGATGTCATACATTTATTCGGGCCCGAACAGCGCCAGGGATCGGCTTAGCACCTCTGCCTTACGGCCTGATTCAGGATGCTTTTTGGTCAGTTTGCCAGCGTCGTCTTCAGCCACCGGCGAAAGCGCGCGCCTGCCAATTTGTCCCACGCCGGGAAGGCATTGACCTCTTCACTCGTTACCCATACGGAAAGGCCGCACAGTGAGACAACCTAAGCGTTCGGCAGAGCAATTCAATTACCCACAAGGCGTCCCTAGTACTACTATGTTATGAAATATTGAAACGATTCAGGCCAGCTTAAAGGAGAGGTAATCGAAAAAAATGAGTGGTTCCGGAGCGGCCGGGCGGCCCAGGCAGAGGATCTTTATAGGATCCTGTTCAAGGCGGGGAGAACCAGCAGCCCCTTTCGGCCATATATCATGACCTTCGCCGCCTGTTTTGCCCACACCGGCTCGGCCGCAACAGTAAAGGCAACAGAGAGTGCTTTTTCAGTACGGCGGCGAAAGCGAGACCGGGCTGGGTGCGCCGGGATCGCCGGACGAACTGGCGATGCATCGCACTGCCAGAACTGAGCGAGGTCAAACAGCTGCGCGGTCGGTGGCGAACAGTCCCGAATCAGTTACGCGCAAGCCACTGCATAGCTGACGTGGATATTGAAGCTGACGATCAGCCGGAACGGGATCCGCAGGACGGACAGTGAGGAAGCCGCAACAGCAGATAATGCGCAATGAGAAGTCGTAATGCTCCGCTCGGAAACCAGAAAGCCATAAGGGGCGATGCACAGCGTTGCGTGGTGATGAAAGCCGTGCGAGCCGCGCCCTTCGAAGTGCCTACTATAGGGTTGAACACGGAATTACGAAGCAGAAGCCATTTCTCTGATCGAGAATTGCCTTCGCCAAATGGTCTTAGTTACGGTGCAGCACAGCAGGGGTTGGGCGCTGACCCCAGACGATCTCGCAGAGTGTGTGAATGACGACTGCCGTGTGTGGTTCGATGACGCGGTAGAAATCGCGCGTCGGTTCAACAAGCTTTATCCGAAGCTGGTCGCGGAGACGGAAGCTGAAGCGGAAGAGCGTGCGGCCTGACCGGGCCGCCGCCCCAGCGCCGACACGTCCGTACCGTATCGCTGAAATTGCCGCTTTTATGGCGTCCGTATGTGCCCAGATGAACTGAGCCTTCGGAATCAATACATTTAGTCTTGGACTGGTACATTGTTGCGGGTGCGGCGGTGCCCACATGCTCGGCGGCGGAACTGCAACACCAGATGGAAGTTGTGACGGCAGCGAAAGACCGGTGCTCTGTCGCCAGGAAAGCGTGGGAGCGTCACGGCGGCGGCCATACTGATAACGCTGACCGAGATCCACTAAACCCTTGGATCCTCCCAACGTCTCGCTGCGCCCGCGCGCTGCCTCAGAAGAACACGGCGGGTGACAACTGAAAGAACTCGGCCAGCTTCCGGATATGCGCCTTGCTCAACTCCCGTTTCCCGTTCAGCGCGGCCGAGGCCACGCTGCGTGATCCGAATACCGGCAGTAGATCCGCCTGCTTCAGGTCGCGCTGCTCCATCAGGAAGCCGACAGTCTCATGCGCCGGCACATCCGGCAGTTCGACATGCTGATCGTAATCCTCGATCAGCTTCGCCAGAAGGCTCTGCAGCGCGCGTTCCTGTGGCCCGAGTTGCGGCAGGCGATCAAGCGTCTCAAGCTCTTCGACGAATCGGTTAAACTCCGCATCCGTCTCGATCACCTTCGGCAAGGTTCTCGCCAGAAGGCTCCCATATTTTTTGGGACTCACTGCGGTCATGCCTATTTCTTCCACTCTCCCGGTCGTACTGTTTGTGCGTCAACAGCGCCTTTACATAGATTCTTCCGTACTTCCAGGCCTGCACCGTGATCAGCCGAAGGTCATTATGCCGGATGTTGAAGATCAACACCGCCCCGACCAGATCCGCCGTGGGGAAGTTGATGCGCACATCCGAAAGGCTGTTCCATTCCGCGCCACGCGCAATTTTGTACCACGCCAGCAATTCGGTTTCCGCCTCGGAATGCTTCCCGATCAGCGGCACAAGGCCTACCTGCCGCCGCAGCGGGCGGCAATCTGAATAAGTTAATCGCGGCGCGCGGGCCGGGCGTCTCGATGGCGGCCTTGGCCAACTAGTTTGAGCTATTTTTTTCGACTTCGAACGTCTCACCAACGCTCCTTCATGGCGAGTGGCCCGCTGGCGGCCAGCCAGAAAATCGGGCGAGCAACCGGCTTCTCTCATCGTCTGCCCACGATGAGTCGTTCGGATCGGTGTGAAGTCGAGTGAGGTATCCGCAGCTGCGGAGCCATTAAATCATTCGATGATCAGCGCCGGCAAGACTATACCTCACCTTCCAGTTTTTCCAATCCCGCCACACGTGTTCACCCGATCGGCGCCCCACGTGGACGTTTTCACGCCCCAGTACTTAGCGGGACACAGCGACATCAGGATGACGCGCAGGTATGTCCATCCGCGACAGCAACAAACGCTGAAGGCTATGCCAAGGGCTCGCGAGGTTCAGGGTGGGCATACTTCTGGGCATACCGACCCAAAAATAGCGTCGGGTCCCGATGGATAAATGGCCGCCAAATAGCTTATTCTCTGTGAGTTTATCTGGTGCGCCCGGAGAGATTCGAACTCCCGACCTGCTGGTTCGAAGCCAGACGCTCTATCCGACTGAGCTACGGGCGCACGTTCGCGAGGGACAGGTTGAGTTTACCATCCTTACGCGCCGCCATGAACGCCGCAACCATCCGCAGTTTCCCCCAGTCGGCGGCGTGACAGAGTCCCGGGCTCGGCGCGGCGTGTCGCGGATCATCCCAACCCGAGTGACTGGATCGCCTCGCCCGCGCCTGCCAGATTCGCGAGCTTCATCTCCGAATACTTCCGCGAAAGGATGACGCCGTCGGCTCCGCCGTGGAAGGCTGCCAGTACCGCGTCCCGCGTGCCTGCGGGCGTGCATTTGCTGTTAGCGGCGCCAGTGGGGATGTCGATATCGATGCCCGGCCAGAGCAGGGTCTTGGCGCCCGCCATTCCGGCGCGGGCGCGCTGCGTCTCGCGCAGCACGTAATCCGCGGAAAAGCCGTTCTTCGCGATCTGCTCCAAGCTGCCTTCGTCCTTGTAGCCAAGAACATCGTAGTGAAACCGCAGCAACTCTTCCTTCGGCACATCACCGTATGCCGTCCGCCCGACGCTGCCGACATATTGCGCCATCCGCTCGCCCGCGACGTTGTGGTAGATCACGATTTTTAAAAAGTCGGAGTAAGGGCCGAGAACCTTCAGGTCCTGTTCGGCGCGATAGATGGGACTGAAACTGTTGTTATGCCAGATATGCCATCCGACTCCGATCGCCGGCTTAACGGATTTGATCTTTGCGTAGATGGCCTGGTAGGTCTCACGTAGGCTGTCATGCCACAGGTTTTCCCAAGCCAGCAATTCGGGATAACGCAGCATGAGGCGCCAGAGTTCGACATAGTAGCCGTCAGTGGGCTTCGTGCCCTTCTGAGCTGAGCGCACGAATTCCGCAAGCTGCTCGAAACCGGCGTGCGCGCGTTCGAAGCTGATACCGCGCGCGGCCGCTTTCTTCTGGCAGTACTCGCAGAAACACGTCACGCGGGCGGGATCCCAGTTTCCGCCGCCATGTCTCGACCCAAGGGCGTTTGAGAACGCGCCCTGACGCTCCGAACCCCACATGATGCCATCGAGATCCCACGTCCGGCTGTAATCCTCCACCAGATCGAGCAGGAAGTTGCGGTAACCCGGATTATTGAAACAAAGCGTGGTCGCGTTGCGGCCCCCCAGATCGCGCTCTTCGAGTTCGCGCACGCCCGGCGTGTCGTTTCGGAAGACATCCTCGAACCACGCAATCGTCTTCAATCCGCGCTTCTTCGCCGCCGGCAGGACAGCCTCGAAAACATCGAAGTTGCCCAAATCGGCCGCGCGTACGTCCCGAAGCGAGGTATTTGAAAAATACTTCGGATGCACGGCGGTGTAACTGCCGCCGTGAAACGTATCGGTATCGTACTGCTGCTTGCCGTGATCCGGCAGAGGCTGGCCGGGGATCTGGCGCCCCGCGATCCCGCGCCCGTAAGTGAAAGCCGCGACGAACAAGGTGTTCACGCGGCCTTTGCCCTGAAGGATGTCGAGCACCGGTTCTACGCCCTCGTCCACGAAAGACACCGCTCCGATCTGGATACCGATCGTGGTCTTGCGCGACGCCGTCTGCGCGGCGAGCGGAGCGAACCGCGACAACCCCAGCCCCGTAGCGGATGCGGTAAGCAGACTTCTTCGCGTAATTCCGGACATGGCTTTCAGAAAATCAGCTTCAGCGCAAGCTGTAATTGCCGGGAGTCGTTCGTTTTTCCGGTAATCGTGCCGAACGAGCCACTGGTCGGATTCGAATTCGGCGATCCCCAGTTCGGGTGATTGAGGAAATCGAAGACGTCGAAGCGGAACTGCAACGTGAGCCTCTCAAGAATTGCGAAATTCTTGCGTAGGCTGATGTCCGTTGTCCAATAGGACGGGTTGCGCAGACTATTGCGCGCCTGCACGCCGAATGTGCCCGCCGCGGGCTGCGTGAATGCGGCCTTATTGAACCACACGACGCCCGCGGGAGTAAAGCTGCCCACGGACACCGACGAATCGCCGGTTTCGGTCCAGAACTGATTGCCGCTGCCGGTGCCCACGCCAGCGATATCCTGGCTTGTCCGGACAGAGAACGGCGTTCCGCTCTGATACTGATAGATGCCCGAGAGTTCCCACCCGCCGAGAGCATAGCCGGCGACACTGCGCTGGTTCTTAAAGAAAGGAATCTTGTAGATGTAATTCGAAACAAGCACATCGGTGCGGTCGAAATCCGATGGACCGAAGTATGAGTGGCCGTTGTAGGCGTCGGGCAGCACGTCCGTAAGGCTCGAATCGTTGTCTGTGGAGCGCGAATGCGTGTAGGCGATGCCGAACTGCAGATTGTTGCTGAAGCGGTGTTGAACGCTGATCTGCAGCCCGTCGTAACGCGACAGGCCGGCGTTCTCCGAGATCGTGATCACGCCCATCCCGAGGTAAGGCCGCAAAGCATTGGTATTAACTCCGGGGTTTGCCTGCAGGGTGCCGGCCGGGAGTTGGTTGATGTTGCGCTTGATCTGGTTATGGATTCCGCGGCGCCCCACATAGCCCACCTGAACCGTGGTCGACCAGCCAACCTCGCGCTGAAATGTCCCATTCCATTCCCAGGCGGTCGGAATCTTGAACACCGGATCCTGAATCGTCATATTGAAGGGAAACTGTTGCGGCGTGGCGCCGCCGGGATTATCCACCGACCCGTTGACCACTGATTCTTGTGGTTGCAACGGAGCATTTCCGCCGAGCGCGGTATCGCGATTGATCGCCACGCGATTGGCGAAGGAGCCGACGCCCGCCCGAACAACCATGCGCGACGTAATTGCGTAGGCAAGGCCGATGCGCGGCTGGAAGACTGTATAGTGCGTCTGCGCCAGGCCCTCGGGCAGCCCGTGATAAAGGGACTTGAACTGAGGGTCCGTCAGCGCGGGAATTCTTGCCGCGCCCTCCGCGGGCGCCGAATCGCCCGGAAACACGATTCCGTCATACGGGTTGCCACTCACGATGTAACCGCCCTTCGCGCTGACCACCGGCGCATTCTGCGGGTTGTAGTATTGCGGCAGGAACTCCGCCAGATTTCCCCACCTGCTGTGCCACGGCGGCCAGAGAGACCAACGCAGTCCATACTCGAAGCTCAGCTTCGATGTGACTTTCCAGCTATCCTGCGCGAACAGATCCATTGCCGTGGCCACCCACGGCGTATACGCTTTGGCGCCGAATTCTTCGTAAGCATCGAAGTTGCCCAGCGCGGCGTTGGCGATCGCCAGTCCAGTCGTGAGCGGTGTTCCGCCCGAGTCGTTAAACGAAAAATCTCCGTTCTGATTGACGGTGGTTCCGGTGCTTGCGGTCGTTCCCTGGATCGCGTCGTTCTGACCAGAATGTTCGATGTAGATGCCCCACTTAATCGTGTGGTTGCCGACCACCTTCGTGGTCGTATTCGTCCACGCGTAGACAAAGCCCGACCACGAGCCGGGATAAGGTCCCGCATCGAGCGTTGTCAGGCCCTGTATGCGAATGCTCGGCACTTTCTCGGGAGCGATCTTGGTACCTGGGTAGATGTAGGGATAATTCAGGCCGTAAGTGCTCCGCAGACAGGCCGTACAATAACTTCCGAAATCGATCGTGCCCTTGCCATCGGAGTTGGCGGAGAAATTGAACTCATTGATGAAAGTCGGCGAGAAGGTACTCGTGAGACTAACGGCGCCGACCCGGTTGGGCCGTGACCAGACTTCTTCCATCCTGCCGAAGGTGTCTTCGAACGGCGCGTTGAAGTTCCACGGATCGTAGCCCAGACGCACCGAGACGTGCTGCTTGTCATTGATAATGTAATCGAATTTGTAAGTGTCCTTGCGGAAATCGGAATGAGTGGGCTTCGTGCCGATCCAGTTGGCCGTGCCCTGTTGGAAGCCGGGCACAGGCATTGGAAAAATGTTCAGCAGCGCCTGGCCGTTGGGGCTGAGCCGTGAGGGCGGAATGATATTGCCGGCAAAAGGCGCGTTGCTGTTCAGCGGATCATCTGTGATGCGCACCTTCCCGAAGAAGGGATTCGACGCGTTGAGAAGCTCGCTGAAATTGCCATTGCGCATGGCAAGGCTCGGCACCGTGCCGGTGTTGGTGGTCGTATAGCGGCGCTTGATCCACTCTTCGCCCCAGAAGAAGAAAAATTTATTGCGGTCCGCGTTGAAGTGTTTCGGAATGAACACCGGACCGCCTATCGTGAAGCCGTACTGGTTGAAACGGTAGGGTGCGGGTCCCGAGGAAGTGGCGGGCTGCGGGCTCTGGTTGCGTGTCCAGGTGTTGGCGTCGAGGGCGGAGTTGCGAAAGTTTTCCACCAGATTGCCGTGGAAGTCCCGCGTGCCGCTCTTCGTCACAAAACGGATCTCCCCGCCTGAGGAGCGTCCGTACTCGGCGGAATAATTTCCCGTCAGCACCTGGGCTTCCTGTACCGTATCGACGTCCAGCGTGCCGACCATCGATCCGGAGGAACGCGTGCGTGTGGCCACGGCGCCGTCGATCATAACCACGTACTCGTCGTTCCGCCCGCCATTGATGTTGAAGCTGCCGTTGCTCACGCTGTCGGGATCGAACGTCCCGATGGTGCCGCCGACCACCCCGGGACTCAACGCGGCCAGGTAGATCGGGTTGCGGCCGTTCAGCGTCAGATCCTCCATCTGTTTGGTTTCGATGGTAGTCGCTACCTGCGCGCTGTCGGTCTGGATCGCCGCCGTCGAAGCCGTCACTTCCACGGACTCGGTAGCCGCGCCCACAGTCAGCTCCACGTCCGCGCTGACTCTCGCTTCGGCGTTGAGCGCGATTCCGCTGCTCACGTAGCGCTTGAAACCCTGGGCTTCCACGGCAATGGAGTACGAGCCCACTACCAGTTGCGGGAAGACGTAATAGCCGTCGGTATTGGTCGTGGCGCGGCGAGTTTCCTTCGTGCCTTCGTTGGTTGCGGTTACCGTCGCGCCGGGAACCACGGCGGACGAAGGGTCGCGAACAAATCCCGCGATTTGTCCGGAATCGAACTGCGCAAACAAACACCCGGCGCAGAAAAATGGGGCTATGACGAGCGTAAGCCGAGATGTTAAAGACATATCGACCCCCCTTTCTTGATCTGTGGGCAGAAGTTTATCACGAGATTGACGCCAATTTGTGATATTTTGTGAGCCGATTCCGATGACGACGAGGCGCGATTTTCTTGCGGCGACAGCGGCCCTGGCGGCGTTTCCGGGTGTCGCGTCCGCCGCCGAACCGTGGTACCGGCGGACTTACCGGTGGGGGCAGACCAATATTACGGAAAAAGATCCCGTCCGTTACGATCTCCCCTGGTGGCGCGATTTCTGGAAACGCACACGCGTTCAGGGCGTGATCATCAACGCGGGCGGAATTGTCGCTTATTATCCGAGCAAATATCCCCTGCAGCACCGCGCCGAGTTTCTTGGCGATCGTGACTTATATGGCGAACTGGCGAAAGCGGCGCACGACGACGGCATTGTTGTGGTGGCTCGCATGGATTCCAACCGGACGGCCGAGGACTTCTTCAAAGCCCACCCTGACTGGTTCGCGCGTGACAGCTCCGGCAATCCTTATCGCGCCTCCGATAAATATGTCACGTGCGTCAACAGCCCTTATTACGATGAATACCTTCCGTCCGTACTAACGGAGATCATCCAGCGCAGCCATCCGGAAGGATTCGCCGACAACAGTTGGAGTGGGCTTGCGCGCGACAGCATCTGTTATTGCGACAACTGTGCGCGTAAGTTTCAGGATAAGGCGTCCGCGGCGATACCGCGCAAACGCGACTGGAGCGATCCGGTCTACCGCCGCTGGATCGAATGGAACTATGAGCGGCGCGTTGAGGTCTGGGATCTGAACAACCGGGCAACGAAAGCCGCCGGTGGTCCCGACTGTCTGTGGTTCGGCATGAACAGCGGCTCGGTTTCGGCGCAGAGCCGTTCTTTCCGCGACTGCAAAGCGATCTTCGAGCGAGCGGAAATGGCGTTCCTGGACCATCAGTCGCGGGGCGCGGATGGCTTCGAGGAAAACGCAAATACGGGAAAGCTGGTGCACGGTCTGCTTGGCTGGGACAAGCTTGCTCCCGAAAGCATGGCGATGTATCAGGCGGGGCGCGGCACGTTCCGCGTTTCCAGCAAGCCCGCGGCGGAGGCCCGGTTGTGGATGTACGAGGGCTTCGCGGGCGGGATTCAGCCGTGGTGGCATCACATCGGCGCGTATCACGAAGACCGCAGGATGTACCAGACGGCCGAACCAGCCATGAAGTGGTACGAAGCCAATCAGCAGTACATGGCCAACCGGCGCCCGATGGCTTCGGTGGGCGTCGTGTGGTCGCAGCGCAATACCGACTTTTACGGGCAGGATCGCGCCGCCGAACTGGTGGATGCCCCGTACCGTGGGTTCACCGCCAGCCTGGTGCGCGCGCGCATTCCGCATGTACCGATCCACATCGACCACATCGATCGCGACGGCGCGGAACTGCAGGCGCTCATTCTGCCGAATCTGGCCGCCATGTCCGACGCGCAGTGCGACGCCGTGCGGAAGTTCGCGGCGAGCGGCAAGGCTGTAATTGCGACCGGCGTTACCAGCCTCTACAACCAAGACGGCGACGCGCGAGCCGATTTCGGTCTCGCCGATCTGTTTGGCGCGCACTTTACCGGAAAAGCCGGGGCTGAGAAGGAATCGGCGAGCCAGACACTGCACACTTATCTGCGGCTTAGCCCCGAACTGCGCGCGAAGGTATCGGGGCCGCATACCCCAGACGAACCTGGCGCGACGGGTCAACGCCCTGCCGTGTTGCGCGGCTTCGACGAAACGGACATCCTGCCGTTTGGCGGAACGCTGACGGCTCTGAAGCTCGACAGTGGCGTTACCGTACCACTCACATTCGTACCGCCGTTCCCGATTCTCCCGCCCGAGACTTCGTGGATGCGTCAGCCTGTGACAGATATTCCGGGGCTTGTACTGAAAGGCAAAGTCGCTTACTTGCCTGCCGATATCGACCGGCAGTACGCGCGCAACAATCTTCCGGACCACGCGGCTTTGCTCGCAAATCTGGTGCGCTGGGCTAGCCCCGGCATTCCGCTGCAAGCCGAAGGGCACGGCATGTTCGATTGCAATCTGTACACGCAGCCCGGCCGGGTGATCGCGCATGTGGTGAACCTGACCGCGACAGGGAGGATGCCGGTCACGGACGAAGATTTAGTCCCGATCGGGCCGCTGAAATTCGCCGTGCGCCTTCCTCCTGGAGTGCGCGCGCGGGGCGCGCGATTGCTCGTCTCAAAGAGTACCCTTACGCCCGCCGTCGCGGATGCCTGGGCTCGTGTGACCATTCCCTCGGTGCTCGACCATGAAGTTCTCGTAATCGAATAAGCGAAGCTACGTGTTCACTTCGGGAACTCGTCGCCAAACATCGGGAGAAGGCTTTTGGACGATTCGCGAGTGGCCTCATCCTGGATCACATCCCAATGCTCGACTAAAATGCCATCTTTGATGCGCAGGATGTCCGCGGCGATCCAGTTCACTGGCAATCCAAAATCTGAAAAGCGCCCGTGAACGATGACGAAGTCTCCCTCCGCCACAATCGTTCCCGGCGTGTACCTCAGCGTGGGTGGAAGGCTCTTGACCAGATCGAAAAGCCCTTCACGGCCAGGCGCGATATGGGCGCTGTGCTGTATATACCGGGGCGACCAGAGCTTTACCGCAGCGGCGTAATCGCGCCTATTGAACAGCAAATCGAAGGCCTCAAGGACGAGCGCTTTGTTTGAGTCGGCAGAATGGTTCATTCCGTAAGCCTCTTTCTAAAGTTTTGACCCGCCGTCGACCGGAATGCTGGCTCCTGTAGTCCAGCGCGCATTCTCAGCGGAGCGTCCGTAACGAACGAGTACGAACGCGGCGGTCACCAACGCGGTTTGGTTCTCAAACGTAGTGACCGCTCTTTTTCGCGGTCAGGCGTTGGTGCCGCCATCCACAGTCAGGTTCGCGCCCGTGATGTACGACGCTTCGGGGCTCGCCACGAATGCCACCAGAGCGGCAACCTCTTCAACCTGCCCGTAGCGGTTCAGGGCGGTACTTGCCTTTTGAGGCGCCGCCCATTCTCCCGCGGCCGGGTTTAAATCCGTGTCGATCGGACCGGGCTGAATATTGTTGACGGTAATCTGACGGCTCCCGACCTCCCGCGACAACCCTTGAGTGAACATCTTGACGGCGCCCTTCGTCGCCGAGTAGGCCACCAGCCCTGGGGTCATCATCCGCTCGCCGACACACGAGCCGATATTTATGATGCGACCGCCGTTCTTCATATGCTTCAGCGCTGCCTGCGTGGCTATAAAAATGCCCCGGACGTTAATGTCAATCAGGCGGTCCATTTCCTCCAGCGTGGTCTCCTCGAAAGCCTTTGGAATAGCCGTGCCGGCGTTATTCACGAGCACATCCAACCGGCCGAAAGCGGCGACAGTCTTGTCGACTGCGGCTTTCACGGCATCAGCATTGGCCGCGTCCGCCTGGATGGCGATTGCTTTGCCACCACCGCGTTCAATTTCCTGAACGACCGTTGTGGCTGCGTCAGAGCCTTTGGTGTATGTTATGGCGATGCTCGCGCCGTCGCCGGCTAAACGCTTTGCGATTCCGGCGCCGATGCCTCGCGATCCACCGGTAATGAGCGCAGTCTTTCCTTCGAGTTTCCTGGACATGTCGTTCTCCTGTTCCCTTAATTTCGTTCTTACGTTGTGCTCCGTAGCGGATTGGATGCAGCGTCCTGGGATTTGGCGGCAAGGAATGCCACTGTCCGGCGGTAGGCTATGGGCGCACGTTCGCGAGGGACAGGGTGCGTTTACAATCCCGTCACGCGGGCTGAAGCGCACGGCTCTCAACGGCCAGGGCGCCGGCGCTATCCTTGTCGCGTGAGGGCGCCGGAAGAGATTGAAGTCAAGATCGCCGCGGAAAGCGCGACGACGCTGAGGGCGAGACTGCGCGAAAACGGTTTTCGTATCTCGCGGTCGCGGGTTTTCGAACAAAACATTGCGCTCGACGACGAAGAGCGCTCGCTCAGAAAAGGCAATCTTCTGCTACGGGTGCGCGTTGCGGGGAAACTCATCACCTGTACATGGAAGGGCAAGGAAAATGCGGGCGGCGCGCACAAGAGGCGCGAGGAGCGCGAGTTTCACGCCGACAATCTCGAGGAATGTCTCGCAGTGTTTCGCGGCCTTGGGTACATCCCCTCATTTCGTTACGAGAAGTACCGCACCGAGTACGCGCGAGAAGGCGAACCGGGGCACGCGCTGCTCGATGAGACGCCGATCGGCGTTTTTATGGAACTGGAAGGGCCTATGCGCTGGATCGACCGAACGGCGAAGCAGCTCGGATTTTCCCGCGACGACTACATCCGGCTGAGTTACGGACGGCTTTACGAGCAGTGGCGCCAGGCGCATGAGGTGGAATCGCGCGACATGAGCTTCGCGGCGGTTCCTACTCCCCGGATTCGCTAAGCACACGCCCCGCTTCCGCGAGGTCTTCGGGCCGGCCCACGTCGCGCCAGGCGCCGTCAATTTCGAACATCCGGACCGGGCGGCCGCGCGCGATCAACTGGCGAATCGCGGTGGTGATCTCGTATTCGCCGCGCTCGGAACGCGGGGCGACTTCGATCTCGGCGAAGATCTCCCGCGTGAACGCGTAGAGGCCAGCGCTGTTCCAATGTGTGGTTGACGTGCCACGCGGCGGCTTTTCAATCATCTCGGAGACGATCCCGACGGCATCGGAATAGACTGCCGCGCCCTGCCAGGGATCGTCCGCATATTTCACGCCCAACACGGCGGATGCGGCATTGCGGGTCAGCGAATCGGCGATACCGGTGTAGTTGCGCGCGCCGCAGAGGATATCGCCGAAGGTCAGAATGAATGGGTCGACTCCAACGAAATCATGGCCAAGACGGACAGCGGACGCGGTACCTTCGACAACCTCCTGCACAACAAACGACACTTCGGGAAAACCCACCGCGAAATGCGCTTCAATCAGTTCGCGCCGGTAGCCCGCGACGATCAGAATGCGCTTAATGCCCGCTTCGCGAAGGCGAACCACAATATGCTCGAGCATGGGGCGGCCTTCGATGGGGAGCATCGGCTTGGGGATTTCTTCCGTGAGAGTGCCCATCCGGGTTCCCCGCCCCGCGGCGAGCACAATAGCTTTATTCAGCATTCAGAATTAACGCTCCATCGCCCGGTTCGACGCGCAGGAGGTAGTCCGGAAACAATGCGCGCTCCGCCCTGGCCGCGTAGTGATCGCGTTCGAGCCGGGCCATCGTTTCTTCGACATCTCGCGCTCGGCACAGGCCGACGACGTAACCTCCAAAACCCGCACCCATGATGCGCGCACCCACCGCGCCCGCAGCGAGGCAGTCTTCTGCGAGGCGGTCGGCCGCTTCGCAACTGACTTTGAGGTCGTCGCGGAGGCTCCGGTGCGAGACGTTGAGCAGTTCGCCGAAGCGATCGAAACAGGCGCCCCGCAGGGCGAGGACGGCGTTCTCGACGCGCTCGCGCTCGCCGAGCGCGTGACGTAGCGCAAGCGGATCGCCCGCTTCGGCAAGCGCGCGACGGCGATTGTATTCCTCACGCTGCCCGCCCGATTTTTCCGCGCGGCGCAGGCTGTGCGCGACGAAGAACGCCCAATCGCGCGGCACGGGCACGGGCTTCGCAGTCACCGGGCTAAATCCGATCTTCAGCGCGCAGCCCTCGCGACCGGCGAGGCAGACAGCGTGGTCCATGCCGCCGCCGCGGGTTCCGACATACCGTTCGCCCTCGGGAAGAACTTCCATCAATTCCGCAAATTCCCAGGCTTCGCCGCGGGCGCGGAGCAATGCAAGGGCCGCCGCAATCACGAGGGCCGAGGAGGAGCTCAGACCAGCGGCTTCGGGGACTGTACTCGCGATTTCACAATCGATCCCGGTTCCCACACCCCAGCGCCTCGCCACCGCCTGAGCGGCTGCCTTCACATAATTCGCGAAGTCACCCTGCGGACTGGGAACGATTTCGTCTTTCCATTGGAACTCTCGCGCGCCGTGGCCTTCACTCACAACGCGAATCATCCGATCGCGGCGGGGAGACCACCGCAGCGTCAGATGTCGGCGGATCGCCATCGGAAGCACGGGAAAGCCCAGATAATCGATATGCTCGCCAATCAGATTGACGCGCCCGGGAACTTCGATCGCGCAACGCATCAATAGGTCTTCAGGAACTCCATGAGTTTTCGGCGGGCGGGCTCATCGAGCCAATCGTTCAGTGGCGGCGCTCCGCCGTGCGCGTCCTCAACGATGCCAGGCCACTCCGGCTGATATCGGCCACGAAGCTTGGGCGCTGTGGCGGTTTTGAGGTTCAAATCGTGACAGCGGGCGCAATACGCGCGGAAGTAGCCGGCGCCCTCGGAAGCGGCCTGCGGGGGCTTGCCCGTGAGCGTGTGCAGGTAGGCCATCAGATCGTCGATCTCTGCCGGTCGGATGGAATAACGGAATGGCGGCATGCCGTTATAGCCCTCGAGTACGATGGCGCGAACGTTCGCGTCATCGACGCGCTTGCCGTTCCGTAACGTGACCTTTCCGAAAAGCGTGCGCAATGATGGTCCCATTTTCCGCTCGTCGTTCGCGGTGTTATGACAGCCAGCGCAGGTGCGGAAGAGTTCCTTGCCTTTCGCCGCGTCGCCGTCGGCGAACGCGGCTGAGACGCATAAAACGATCCCGACCGGAAGCAACGGCTTCACTGCGCGAGTCGCGCGGTCTTGATGTAGTCAAGGTTGGGGAAGGCCTTGGTCAGATAGGCGTTGCCTTCCTCGCGAATCTGGCCCTGGTCCGGATTCTCCCCGTCCCCGGAATAGATGCCGTCGACATTGTCCATCCCGCTCACCACTTTGCCGATGGGCGCGAAACCCATAGCGTCGAGCCGCGCATTATCGGCGAAGTTGATGAACATGTGGGTAGTGCGGCTGTTCGGCTGGCTGGATGCCGCGAACGTTATGGTTCCGCGCTCATTGCTTGCCTTAACCGGATCGTCCTGGAACGGCACGTCCCATTTCTTACTATCCGCGGGGTCCGCAGCGCCTCCCCACTGCACCATAAAGTTGGGCACGACGCGATAAAAGCGCGCGCCGTCGAAGTAATGAGCCTTGACGAGGTTGTAGAAGCGGTCGGCCCCGTTGGGCGCCTGTTCACGCGTGACTTCAACGACAAAAAGCCCCCGCGAAGTGTCGAAGTTGACGCGGAAGGTCTCTGGCGCCTTCTCGTTTGCGGGCGCCTGAGCGCTCGCCGGCTTCGATCCCGAGCATGCCACGAGCGTGAGAGCGATCCATGCGATCGCCGAAAACTTTTTCATTTGGGAATCCGATTCCATGATAACGGCTCACGCAGCGACAAAATGCCTCGCGGGCTACACTGGCGTGAAGATGAAGCAGACCGCGTACGACCCTGGCCTGACCCGGCTGTTCGGCGCCAGGCTTCGCCGCGCGATCAACAAGGACGGTTCGTTCAACGTCCGGCGCACCGGCGTGAGCTGGCGCGCCATCCATCCGTGGCTATACGTCGTGAACATGAGTTGGCGCGGCTTCGCGCTGCTCGTATTCAGCGCATACGTCGGGCTGAACACGATGTTCGGGTTTATCTATTTCCTTCTGCCGCCGGCGTCGGTGAAGGGGTCCGAAGCGCCGACCGAAGCGGGCCGGCTGCTGAACGACTTCTTCTTCAGCGGGCACACGCTGACGACGGTGGGTTACGGCACTCTGTCGCCGCACGGCATCGCGGCGAACGCCACGGCGACCGGCGAAGCGCTGGTCGGGTTACTGTCGTTTGCAATCATCACCGGCCTTCTGGTGGCGCGGGCGGCGCGGCCCACGGCG
>Ga0206900_1114_pt1 | contig 21107 bp, 24 predicted proteins | sample Alteio_BWOrgHeat_46_FD_153235 | JGI IMG/M metagenome (GOLD analysis project Ga0206900, IMG submission 153235) | Enriched cells from forest soil in Barre Woods Harvard Forest LTER site, Petersham, Massachusetts, United States -... | ecosystem: Environmental > Terrestrial > Soil > Temperate forest >... | reverse complement strand
AGGAAGTATATGGTTCAAAAACTACGAAAAACAATCGTAATAAGATCCGAAAGCCTAAGGACCTTTAAACTTTTTGCTGAGGAACGAATGGATTTTTGGCAAAACCTTTCAGTGAACCAAATTGAATTAGACTTTAAAAAAATTGACAAAGACAGGGCTCAAAACAAGACCAAGTGAGATTGATCGTTTGGATTAGCTGTTTGATTTTACTTACCTGTATCATTTTTGTATCCGTAGTTGTTTTTTCCTCTTCCACTTGGGTTCAGCAATTAAAACCATTGTTTTTAGATACCAAGGTTGTAGGCTCCGTAACAGACATAAAAGCTCCATTTCCTGCTGGAGATGTATATAAATTCTGTTTAACGGGGATTGCTGCTGTGTTTTCCGCTTACCATTTGCCAAGGTTTTTAGCTAATATGAAAGCTGCTAATGATCTAATTCTATCTTATTTGAATGATACTGAAGCACAAATAAAGAAACTCAGACCTTTGTTCGACGAAATATCTTCACCTGGAAATGTAGCCTCAGATAAAATTACCGCCGAAACCAGAGAATTAATGAGGATGACAGAGCAACTAGTTAATTTGGCAAAGACTCGAACCATCCCGCACCGAATCAGAAGCCAGGTTGAATTATTGCATACATTGGCAATGCAATTTTGGATAGATTATGAACCATCCATCTATTTAGCAAATTTGAAGAATGGCTCATATATTCCAATTGACCGTAGTTATAACGAAATGCATATTCATATCAGTGTGATTAAGCTTGCTATCTCCTCGCGTTAGGTTCAATAGTCGAAAAACTGATCACCATCCTTGCACAGGTGGATTATAACCTGCCTTCAAATCTGTCGGGAGCGGTATGCCTTTGGCTTCAAACATCTCAAACTGCCCTGAAGGGGTATTTCTGATTCCGGAAAAAAACATGGCATAGTCATCACTAAAGAAAGTTATAGGTCGAGAATAGGTGCTAATATGCCGATAATTGTGGAATTGGCTAATAAAATGGAGTGCAGACCAAAGCAATTCATGAATTTATGATCCAATCACTGAATCCAGTGCGTCATCCGCATCTCTGTGAATAAAGTTTGCCTGGTATCCGATAGTTGTTGTAATTGAAGAATGCCTATAGAGCTTCTGGAGCATCTGAATGGAAATCTTATCTCCTGAAATATTGCCAAAGGTGTGCCGGGCAATATGCATTGTTAGTTTCTTTTCTATCTCTGCCGTCGCAGCAACTTTCTTAAGATACTTGTCCAGCTTCTTTACCGCGTATGAGATTTTTCTCTGTACTTCATATGCATCATTCAAATCATCTAATACTTCAAGTTCTGGAAATACCAGGTCATGCTTCACCTGTTCACGCTTGTATTGAGCAAGAATTCTGGTTGCCTTTTCAGAAATCTTCAATGAACCCGTCTTTGCGTTCTTCCCCATGGCATAGTGTAGCCGTTGATCCTGAAAATCTGTCCATTTCAGCCGAAGAACATCCGATACCCTCATGCCTGCAAAATAAAAGGCAAAGAGCCATATATTACGGGCATGGTTGAGCTGTGAGCCAAGCGGTAAATCCAGCGTTTCAAGAGAGGCAACTTCATCAGACGTTAAACCCAACTTGATAGAATCCGGAAACTTAATCGGAATCTTGTTCTTGCCAAAGGGATACGATTTCTCGGTCGCTATCCCGCTCTTTATGGCTTGGTTGAAAATGGTACGGATAACCAACAGGTGATTGGTTATTGTCCGGTCACTGACCTTTCTCGTGCCTTTAAGATATGCCTGAAAGCGTTTAAGAAGGATAATGGTAATGTCCTGAAACGAAATATCCTCGCCTTTCAAAAACTCCCTGAAGTGCTTTATCCTCGGTGTTTCCGAAGTCACCATGTTGTATTTCCGGCTTTTTTTGAGGTTGTCCAGATATATGGCAGCTTGGGTAAAAAAGGTTTTAGCAGCAGTGGGGGAGAGCTCCTTCTTAACAGCTTTTGAAGATACGGCCACTTTGCCATCGGTCTCCAGTTGCAGGAGCTTGTCGTTAGCCTCTGAAAGTTTCTTCAAAAGGAAGTTGTTGATCCTTGCAGAATTTGGGTGAGACTTCCTTACAGAACGTTTTGCATCGTCCCATTCGGTTTCCTTTATATACTGCCCTATATATATAAAGGTAGACTTTCGGTCTTTGGTTATCCTCACCGCAAGGGGGTAAGTGTTATCTTTGCTTTGTTTTTTACGTAATACGATTTGAACTGATGACATAGAGTACTGGCTTTCAATACCCAAATATACAAAAATGGTACAACATAGGTACAACAAATCATGATTTTTTGTGAATTCATCTGGTTCGATGTGGAGTAAGAGTGCCCTTATTTAGTCATATTGGCATATTTTGAGCCATATTAAACAAATAGAGAAAGGATTCATAACCCTGAGGTCACGAGTTCAAATCTCGTCCTCGCTACAGGAAAAAGGGGCTTTTTTACAGGCCCCTTTTTCTTTGGTAAAACAATGGTAAAACATTTAAAACCTACCAGCTTCTTTCAAAGTCCCTGTCCCTGCCTTTGCTTTTCTCTCTGATACGCTCAAATTCTTTTACTTGCGACTTATTGGTGTCCAGTTCGTATTGCCATTGCCCCAATCGCAATGCGCTTACGAGAGATGGTCGTTCCACCTCGTTTTCATAGATTAGCTGTTCCAGCATTGCAGGATTAAACTGAGCAAGCGTGTATCCGCTGTTAAAGATGTCTTGCCATTCCTGTTCTTCTTCGATGTTATAGTCTTCCGTTTCCATTAGAATGCATTTTTAGCGTGTTTTTCAAGGTGTTCTTCAATTGACAAGCGGTCATACAAAATGACCCGCTTGGCAGGCTGAGAAAAGCGTATGCTGCCGGAATCGCGCAACTTTTGAAGATATGATCTGCTGGAAATATTGAGCATCTTCATTGCCGCTTCCGGTGCAAGCCATCTATCTTCTATGTGGTGCTCCTCTTTAATTCGTTTGACAACTTCCCGCACTAAGGCATAGAAAGCTTCGTCTTGCATGCAAATTACTTCCATGGTTATTATTTATAGTTCAAGTTCAAAATCTTTATCCTCGCCCATATCAATGTCACGCTTCCTGTCCTTCTTCCTTTCAGCCTGCAATTCCCGAAGCGGCTTTTCAAGGGCGTTTATAAGACCGGGCAGCCCGGTTCTTTCAGGTTCAGGATACGGTGCTTCAAATGGCCTTGTGGTTCTCAGTACCGTATCAAAATTTTCGAGCCGGGATTTCTTCTTTGGAATGTTTTCATCTTTTGTTGTCATTGTTTTTTCTTTTTGTATATGTTTAAAATTGTCTTCAAATGCCATAACAGGCTCTTTGGCAGCTTTGGTGTTCACAGGTATTTCCCACCAGTTAACCTCTTGCACATCGGTTATCATTTTGGCGTTATATGATGTTTTCAAATAGCGTCCAATGTCCTTTTCGTAGAACTTGTAGATAGGATTGTTAGCATCCACTTTGCCGGAAATGTCAAAGGTCTCAGTATATCTGTATTGGCCAGCAAAGGACTTATGTTTCAACAATGCAATAATTTGAGCTTCAGTTGGCCGATTATTTAATTGTTCTATTTCGTTTTCGATTACGTCCTTTGGCACAGCTCTAAATCGACCTTCGCCCAGGAGTTCTGTAACAACCCATCTTTCGTCATCCCTGAATATCTCAGAACCAATTCCCCTATCCAGTAACCATTCGTAATCAATTTGATATGGCCCGTGACTGGGGTCTGATGACCATACATCAGTTTCTCCCAAACCCTCTATTTTCATGGCCGTCTCCCCTGTCGGGAATTGGAGTTGCTTTTTACCATCTTTAGCCGCCGCCCTTATTTCTTCCCGGATCATGCGGAAGTGAGCACTTGGATTGGCATATTGTCTCAAATGGTCAATTTCTCGCTCGATTTCATCATAACTTTTACTTATTTCAGATTGCAACTTTTTAGCTACTTCACTTTCCAATCCATCTTTCTGGTATAAGTCACTTTGGATCTCCAGTATCCTTCGGGTTATCTTATCAGACATATCCTCAAACCGAGTATGTCCGAAATATTTGTCTTTAAGCGAATGGTCAGAATGATTAAAGTGTATTTTCCCAGCTGATGTAGAAATATCACTTGCATACACTCGTTCCGAATATTCAAAAACTCGCCCTCTGATGTTCTGAGGAAGAACAAAGTCATAATACTTCGAAGCTGGTTGGTAGTGCTTTAATTGCAATAATTGCGAGGTAACCTTTTTTGAAAAAGCGTTGACCACAACAGTATTACCTTCGGATTCAAGAGCACTAAGGACAATTTCACGTTCCTCATTCTTAAGGCCATGTGCTTTAGATAAATCAAAAATAAATTGTTTTGATACCGTTCTCCTATTTTTCAGCTTCTCCAATATTGAAGTGGTCAAATCTTTCTCTCCTCGATATAGCGGGGCTTTGCCCCCGAAACCAATCTTTCCCATTATCTATCGTGTTCAAAGTTTTTGTTAGAAAATTCTCTGTTTGCAGTTCTGATCCGTTGAATCTCTGCCAAAGCATTAACCTCTTCAGTATGGTCTGTAGGCAAGCTATAAAAATCTTTTTTGGATATTCCCAGGCGGGAAAATCGAATTTTCAAGCCCTCGAATATGATTCCCTCCGGGACACCTTTTCGCTCATAATAGTGGAGTTCGTTGTCTTGGAGGGATTCTAAAAACTCCTGCCTTGTGCGTGCTTTTTCAAAGGAACGTGCAACCGTTTCTTGAATGCTATCCTTAATTCTTTTGCGCTCTTCTCGATGCTTCTTTTGCCACGTCCTGTCAGTACCATACTCTTTGTTCTGTCCATGCTTGGGCAGGCTATGAATCAATTCAGGGTACGCCTTTTTCTGATACTCTTGAAATTGTTGCTTTAAATTTTGGAGTTCGGCATGTGAAAGCCTGAACGCCAAACCCGTTTTGAATTCGCTCCCTCCCGACATCAGATGTAGGTGGGCAGAATCAGTGTTGCGGTGTACCGCCCCTAAAAACACTCCTTTCTCCCCGCGAAGTTTGATATAGTGTCGTGCCAGGTCATTGAGCATTATATCCGTCACCATAGTGCCGTCCTCTTTCGAGGACAGCGATATGATTTCGTGATAGAGAAAGATTTGGCCTTTTCTTGGGTGCTTTCTATTGGCTTGATTCTCTAAAAACTCTCTTGTATATCCTTCAACATCAGCGGAACGCAGATTGTGGGTAATAAATTTACCATCCTTGCTATTTTTTTGAATGTAGCGAATAAGGGAAGCATATGAGGCATCATGACGAGTGAGTAGTTTAACTATCATCGCACTGGAATATTAAGGTAGTTGCACAACATCGCTTCCGCTTGTGAAAGCAAGGCATGACCTTCAATGCTATTGCTATCCTTAATCAATTCCATGCCCGCCATTCCTACAGCTTGCAGGACATGCATGAGCTTATCCTTGTTGGGTATCAGGTCGTCATCCCCTAAAGAAGACAGGACAAGAGTTCTTGCGTAGGTCGTAGGCTGTACCCCATACAGTTCAGCCCTTTGCTTAATTTCCTTGAATTCACCAGGCGTAAAGCATGGCCTCAGTGTCTTGCTTCGCGAGCTGTTTTTCTGCCAATCACGCTTGTATTTTAAGCGATATTCTTTTTTGGCTTTGGTTATTTCTTCCTCTGATCCTTCTAAAACTCCAGCTTCAGAAAGGTACTGCATAATATTTTTGTTGTGCTTTTTCATTTGTATTTGATTTTATTTCAAGTAAGTAATTGGCTGATTGGGAACATCTCCGATGGCAGAGACAGCACCTTGCAATGCATATGAGCGATACTTCATTGACCGGAAATATGGGGTTGTCCTGCCCTTGATTACTGGATGATTGGCAGATAAAATAAGGCTGCGATTCTTTGGCAATTGCCGGATTTCTTCGATGGTAAGCAGCGATTTGGTTTTCTCCACCCCTTTCTTGTCCGCATACGTTGTCTTACCGCTTAATGCCTCTATATCGCGCATTTCGTCAAGAGAAGTTTGTCCTGGCAAGTACAACTTTGTCACAGTATTGCTTTTAATGTTGTCAGCTTCTTCCTTGTACATAGTTTTTAGCTGGTTTGTTGATTGGCAACATATTACAGCACCGGCCCGGAATTTTCTAAGATTTGCCAAAGCAATCGGCAACTGGTTGATGAACAGGGAGCTGGCCTCTTCAATCACTACAAATAAATCCAAATCATTCTTCTCGGGCAGTTTGCTCAACACATGTCCAAAGAGTTGAGAAAAGAAAATACCGTTGAGTGTATTGATATATGCCTGGTCCGCAATGCTGTTATGGAGGAAGATAATCGTAGGCTGTTTCCTCAGTTCCTCAAAGTTGATTGAGGTATGCGAGGTTACTTTTGCTATTTCTTCATCCTCAAAAATTTGCAGCGCAGCTTGTGCAGTGGAAATGATATTTTGAAGCGTCTTTTCAGATGTGGAAATGATGGCCTTGTAATCAAGGGCCAACCGTTCATCTTTGGTCGCTATTATCCAGGCATCCACTTTTGATGGATGAGCGGAGAAGCATTTTAAGATATGCAAGACTTGGGCGCAATTTCTGAACCCCTCCGGCTGGTGCATCACTAATCGCACGAAGACCTGGAGCATATTAGAAGCGGAGATATTCCAAAATGGATCCGCGTTGCTTTTGTCAAAAACGCTTCTCATAAGTAAACTTACCAGCTTGTTTACGTCATGAGGCTTCTTGATATTTGCCAGCAAATTGTAGCCTGAACTGTCGGAACTTGCCGAAAAATTCAACAGCTTGATGGTTGGGAAATGGCGGCTTAGATGCTGGCTAAAATTGTTGAAGACAAACCTGTCTGGATCGTTAATAACTAAGCTGCAGTTCTTTAGCTCGCAGATCAGGGGGATTAAAATTCGGGAGGATTTTCCCGCCCCGGTTGGGGCTACCACCATCAAGTGCTCATAACTCTGTTTTCGGGTCAGTTTTCTGTTCCGGCTAATTTTGAAGCCTTTGTTCCATCGGGAAGCAATACGGCTTTCGCGGCCGAAGCGGGCATTAAATCCTTTTTGGCGGTCAAACAGTCCGACAATGTCAAAAAACCAATCTGAAAGCAACCCGAAGAGGAAGCTTAACGGAGTGAATAAAAGGAAGATATTTTTTTTCATATAATGTAAAAGTTTAAAAATGAGGATTCCTATTTCTCAAAAAACTGCTTCAAAGCCTTCACAATCGTCACAAGAAGCCCTAGGGCAAACTCCAGTATGCTGAAGGCTATAAAAAAGAGAAATTTGATGAGCTTAAAAATCCTCATTGTGTGGTTAAAAGGAGGGTTCGACGTGAACCCAGGCATGCTTGCTTTTAAAAAATTTGGAAAAGAATCCCGAGGTAACCAAGTACCTATTGTTCTCCTCATAAGTGACGGGGCCATACACCATGAAAATATTTATGGTGATAAGGTCAGCCAATGGCATGGTCTGCTCCAATTGCTTTTGAATGACAGACGGTTTGTGCTTCAGCGTATAAAATGTCTCTGGTTCATAGAAAGACAATTGGTCGTTCTCGAGCAAATCAGAGAAAACCAACAACGCTTTGTACTTTGCAGGCCGTGAGGCTAGAACTTCCAATTGCTTTGCGCAGGCACGATAGATAATAGAGTGTGGCAGTGACCCGCTGGAATTGCTGACAAAAGACGCAATCTTCCGGTCCAGCTCATTTTTGAATTTGGCGATTTTAGCCTCCCTAATTACCTTATTGCAAAACCAGCTATTTTCGGCCGGCAGTGAAATGGACTCGACTGGATTGAAGTCCCTGTCATTTATCACAGAAATAGAAATCCGCACCCCTTGGTATTTGTCTCTGTCTATTCCGAGGCTGGCGCATATGCGGCCTCCGTCCGGGAGAACCGTCATATGGTCTGTCTGGTCAATGAGGATCGATATTTCTTTGTCATATGATTCTGTGACCTGGCTTCGGCAACTGCCCAAGAGTAGCAGGCAGGCAATGATTATACGTAGTTTCATTTTCATGCTGGTAAAGTGTTATGAGTGTGATGGTTGTCAAAATTAAAGTAGGTTGTGAACGAGAATGGATATACCTCATTAAAAGACTGCGGCTTAACGCCATCGTCCCTGTGTATGAGATTGGTCTTCTTAAAAAGGCTGAAGGTCATCATGGCGTGGGCGATGATCCGCTGCTCATTGGAATAGCCCGTGTTAAGCTGGGTTCCGCTCTCAGAGTGAATCATGTCCTTGGCGGCATCGTTCGCCTTTCGCTGGCGGCCAATGCCTGCTATTTCATCTTCAATCTTCTTTTTATCCGCGCTCAGGGTTTCATGCCTTCTCTTGTCCTCCATTTGTGCCTTTGAAGGATTGAAAAAGTAAGGAATGGCAATTGCGATAATCAGCAACAGCATGCTTACAAGTGCGAATGGTAGCCCGCTATAATGGACTGTGGCACCATTTTCTGATGCCTGCTTGGCAAGATACTCCGCCCTCATTTCTCCAAAAAACAGGAAGATGCTGAATGCCATTGCTAGAAGCCCAAAAGCAAAAATTCTTCTTTGCCAGAGTGTTTTACCCAGGGCTACAATGTGGGGGTAGACATGGGCGAAGAACGCAAGTGATGCTCCAAATACGATGGAAAGGATTAGTGCTTCGATGTACGATAATCCCCATGCCTCAAAGGTTGGCAAGTTGTAGAGGGCATCTGCAAGGCAGACCAGCACTACACCTACTATAATAAGGATACGGTACCACTTTTTAGTTCTGGGAGATAGCCTGATAGATTCCAGTTCTGTTGTGACATTGTTCCGCTTTGTCTCGAGCTCTGGTAGCTTACCAATTATGGCATGGTTATCCTTTTCGGCTTCCCGGGATGCCTTTCCCGCCTTCATTAATGTGGACTTCGGGTCAAGCGTTAAATTCCCCATATCAAGAAGCTTTTGGAAATGGAAGTGCATTTCCTCCCAGTACGGCGCGAAGCTGTCCCCGACCGCCAAAGGAAGCCGCTTCCAGGCTATTGCCTCCGCGCCCAATACCGCCTTCTGCTCTATCTCATGCAGGGCGGCATTCAGTGAATCATGAGAATCGTTTTGTGTTGTCATATGTATAGTTATTTAAGAAATTACATCGCCATAGGAATATATCCTTTGGCAGTAACCTTAATTTGTAACCTGTATATGAGAGAAAGTCGGTGAGCTCCAGATGCTTGACAGCACCACTGTATATATGATATACTTCACCGAACCTGGTACTCTTGATACTTCGGTTCAAATCTGGTCGCTGGTACTTCTAATACCAGCGGCTTTTTTATTTCAAAAGCCCTGCCAAATGTTGTATTCCAACGGGGCAAATCTACGGGCCATTTAATTCGTATAGTATTGAATATAAGCATATTATTATATTAATTACGTTCCATTAATAACCAAAATTCATCGTCAATTCACGTGATATAATCTAGGATAATGAAGTCTTCACGACATACATTTCGAACATTGAAAGGGGTCCTACTAGTGCCAAATCCCAAGGTATATACCGCATAAAATGCAAGCTGATTTTTTGTTGTGAAAATATTTCACGACATTTCGTGAAATTCACGAGCCTACTAACTGACTTTAACCCATGACAAAAAGCAATCTGCCTCCCGAGCAAATCTTGCAGATTCGCCAAATTGCACAATTACAGATTCTGTATACCTACTGGAGCATGATTAGGCATGGTATGCTCCAAAAGGATGCCAAGAGGCAAGCATTCCTAGGTATGATCGTAAGTGAATTCGGAAAATTGCCTGAGTTCAGTAATAAGACAGATCTTTTTGGATATATACAAAATCGAGTCGGTTACGCTTTTAACAGGGACGCTGAAGTACCCGATTCAGCATTTAGCATAATGCTTGATGTGTGTGAAAAGTACTTTTTAGAGCATTTGGATAAAGAAAAAATCACTACCCCTGCAGCTATGCATCCTTCTATACAGATCATGCAGTCTGAGTTGTCGCGAGATGAAGTACACAAAATGCTTAGATTGCTTAAGTTTTCCTCAAGAAATATTGAAGTTTTTTTTGAACAACAACATCATCAACCTGGCGGGACAAAATCGCCTGAGAATGATAGCTCTCAAATAGAGGAGCAGTTTGAAGCATCTTCATTTAAGTTGAAGCTTAGTAATTTCATCAATAAAATCAGTTGGATTGTATATGACCGACCATGGATTCTCCTTATAATCGTTATGTTATGTGTCATTGAGTTGATAATTTGGCCCTTTGCCAAACACCAGTGTAATGACTGTACCGATGAACCTGTACCAGCAAAAGATTCCGTATCCTTTAAAGTCGGCCCATTTGACAAATCATTGCTAAGGTTTACAACCAGTGAATCAACAACTTTAAATCCGGATTCCGATATTTGGTCAGACACCGTAAATGTTTCTTATACTGTAAGTAAGGCATTGACATGCGATATCCATTACCATAATACTGGAACTGAAGTAGCCCATGAGATTTCCCTAATTATGGAATGGCCAAAATCAGTGGATACTACAACCTATTTAATTCCTATTAATGTAATCATATACTCGAAACAACCGAAAGGATTAATCCCGTTGCTATCAGAAAAACAAACTATTAAGCTGCTTTCTCATACAAGGCTTGATTTAGATACAGTATTTTTAATATGGAATCCATATAAGCGCACAAACAAGATCTTTCCATATGTACAAGAACCAAATGATATTTTTGATGGTGGCATTTACTTGGGTGATGTATTTCCCGGAGAGGAAGGAGATGTATACGTAAGATATTTGGTCAGCTATTTCTCCAATTAATAGCGGGGTACGGGGTGCAACCCCGCAAGATAGCAAGTCCCGGATGGACATTAAGCGAAGCTGTCCTGGAGGGACTTGCTATCTTGGGGGGGCCTTTCAGATTTGCTCTTTGTTGCACCGACTTGCCTTGGGCTTGAACATTCAATTACGGCAATATCAGGTGGTAGTTTTGAGCGTAGGTATAAGGAACCGATGGGTTGTCATACCGTTTAAAATAATCGCAGACCTTCACTTTCCGCCATTCTACAATGACTTCAACTGTTGCCCAGCTTTTACCTTCAGATCTTGTTCGTCCTACATTTAAATATGTTGTAAAGCTTATTGTGTCCTTACTATGCAGTTGAAGCGATTTGAATTTCGCATAGTTGGTTATGCTCGTGTCGTTTGTGGCTACTCTATATACCATCGGCCCATCGGCGGATATTTTCTTCTTGCCATTCCCAACCTCGATGATGTCAACGACTTCCTTGTTTTGGCAGCGCATATCAAGGGAACAGGTGTTGTCCAAGTTCCGGTACGTAACAATGACTGTAATAATAGGTTGGGCCCCAATAGTCTTATTGGGCTTGTGAAGAATCTTGCATGAGGACAAAATCAATGCAATCAATATACTGGCGTATTTCATTGGATGCATGGGGGTGTGTTGTCGAGATAGGCATCAAGCTTTCGCAGGGTCTTGAATGAATGTATGTCTTCAATTGCATTAGTTGCCGGATTGTACCAAACCTCAACAAAGAACATATCGAGCGCGTACAGGTTTATATCATATCCCGACTCCTTGCGATGGTCCAAGTAAGTCCCCTTATTCCATACGGCTTTCGTCTTTTCGGTAATATCCAATATGTTGAAATCATACAAGCCCATATGCGAAAATATAAAATTTTCATTGGATTGGTTTGCGAAAGGTACTTTTGAGTACCTACCTCAGGTTGGAAACGATATATTCTTCGAGGCGTAGCCCCGCCAAAGCAACCCTTCTCTCTGCTATGGCATGGGCATGGTCGATATACTCCTTTGGTAAGGCCGGCCCATTCTCACAGCCCTTCTCTTCCGGAGATTTAACCGCATATGCGAGAGTACCGTTCTGGTACACATCCTGTATTGCGATAGCCAGGCTTTCTTTTGTGCTCCAATCCTCAATGGTTTTGTTTTGGGCCAACTCCGGCAGCTTGTTTGCCGGGAAAGAGGTAATGAGGCTTTTAGCCTGTACTATGCAATCTTCAAAGGAAAGCGAACCCTTTCCAAGGAGATCATCCCAAAACGCATGGAGGTTGGTGCTTTTTGAATCAGCGGTAACGCATAAGATATTGCCTCCCAAATCGCCTTTGGGGAATTCATTCGAATACATTTCAACGCTGTGCAACGGCTGGTGAATATCACCGATAACATGAAGCATCCACGATAGTGCTACAGCCTTGGCACTGTCTGATGCATTTGACTGCACTACTTGGGTCATTTCTTTGTATGCATCAAAGGCATTGGGTGACGGCAATGGCTTGCCTGTAACGGTTGAACCAGGCTTCACATACGGATTATCGGCATAGTGCCAGTTCTTATGCATCTCAAAGCCCGTGTTGCCCGACTTGATATCATCGGGCCACGTGGATGCAAGCATAAAGATGACGGCATCCATGTTCTCTGAAGCAACGCCTTTAAGCTTCTCCGGCCATTTGGTTTGGTCTATATACCACGGATGATGTTTAAGAATTGCAACCGCTTTGGACAAAGCGGTAGGGTTGTCTTTTTGTAGCGTATAATATGCAATAGCACCTACAATATGATGTCCGGCAGCATTCCATGCTTGGGCTCCGGTTGTGCAGAGGGTTAGGAAAAGGAAGCAAGAAGCTAGAAATTTCATGGGAGATATTTGAATTGCTTCCAAAACTACTGAAATTCAATTCCACCCTTCCTGATCCCGGGTTAAGATATTGTTAAGGGTCGGCCAAAATAGTAGGGTTGACATAATGCAAATTTCAAGGTGTAGCAATACGGCTCTAAAATGCTATAAAAATTCGACGATCGCTATCTTTGTCAGTAATACACCATAAAATCCTGCCATGAAAGACAATGCAGACAGTACTATTCTCCTGGTTGAAGACAGTTTTCTTGATGTGGCCATAATTCGGGCGGCACTGAAAAAGGCCGAAATAGCGGCTGACTTAATTCATATAGGCAACGGAGATGAGGCATTGGAGTACCTGCGGGGCAAACGCACTCGCCCAACCTTTATTATTTTGGATATTAATCTGCCGGGTAAAGACGGATATGATATTTTACGCTTCGTCCGGACAACTGCGGAATACCAGAATATTAAAGTAGTGGTCTTTACCGGGGAAGAAAACCAAGATGAAAAGAAACTTGCCAAATGGCCACCGGACATGCTTCTTAGGAAGCCACGAAGTTTTGAAGAGTATCAGATAATCGTCAATATGCTCTGTGAGGAATGGCTGAAATAATGGTAGGTTTGTATAATGAGCGCCTTTTGGAAATCTAAAAACACACCGCAAATTCAGCGGTATAAGATAACCTACAAGGACAAGGATGGAGCTATTCACTATACGGTGCTTTCGGCACGGAATAGTGACCGGGCAGTAACAGATTTTTTAAGCTATTACGGCTCCAAAGGCGATGAGATTACCGATGTCCATCTGGAACCTGATGAGGCAGAATCCTGAATGTCCATTGACAGTCTTGATACGTCAGTATTTATCGAGAAATTCAGCGTAGAAGCGTACGATATACTCTTCAATAATGTCCACCAGTTTAGACGCATTCAGCAATATTTTCTGATTGATGCGGCTCTTGTATCCCGAAGATACACGAACAGTTATGGTATTGAGCAAAAAGGCGGTAAAGCTGAGCGACACCAGTTTCATATGTGGAGCATAGGTGCCGACATCCACTATATAAATGGTAATATCCGGCTTGTGGCGTGAATAGGTTACCCCCATTTTATACGTCCCAAGTGGATATTCCTTGTTTATCTCTTCTGAGATATCAAGGGCTAGTTTGGCAACAAGGGCAAATTTTGAGCGCAACAGCGTATTCCGGGATTTGCTGTGGCGCTCATTCTTGTCAATTTCCCGCTGCTCCATTTTTCTCTTGTAGAGGGCCTTTTGAATCCTGATCGAACTTTCTTCTTTCATTGTATACGGGTTTGTCAAAAAGAGGCATTGATTATATTTGATAGGCTAAGGAGATTACAGCCTTCAAGTGGTCTGATCTGCAAATTTCAGTGCCGTTTCCGCCAATACCAAACAATTCAAACGCAAAACGTCACAAGGATTGAGGCATGAAAGTGCGAATAATCACTATTCATTGTAGCCAGACGGCATAAATATCTCTAAAAGCGTCACAAGGAGCGGGTCGGAAATAAATGTGGTTGTTATAGTTTAAGCCTTGGGACGTTCGGACAATCCAATTCCAACCCCTTAAAAAAGCTGATAGTTGAATACCCTTACTTTACTACACTGGATTGGGATGTAAAAAGGTCAGCGGGATCAATGTGCAGGGTTTCAGAAATGCTGAATATAATGCGAAGGCCAACCCCATAAGTGCCTAATTCAACTCTGGCTATAGTTGACCGCTCTATATCGCAAAGATCGGCAAGTTCCTGCTGGCTCATCCCTTTTTCTGTGCGAATGCGTTTCAGATTAAGCCCAAACTGTTTTACCTCGGTATCATATTTTTTCACATGCCGAAGCTCACCTTCTTTGGAAAAAATAGTTGTGGCAAATTTGCCACAAACCATTCTTCTTTCTATCTTTGGCCCACAACTAAAAAAGAATCAAAATGAAAGCAAATCACATGAATCCGTTCCGTTCCCGTCTTATCCTCCTCTTCTGCCTAACAAGCCTCGGCATCTCCTCATGCCAAAAAGGCGATACCGCATCAACAAAAAACTCACCGGCCCCAAAATCAAACTGCATGTTCCTTTCAGATAGCGCGTCAGGGCAGTCAGAAAAAGTGAATTACGATTCACAAAACCAGATTCTCAGCATAGAATCCAAGGGGTATCAATACGCTGGGGTCGACTACACCAGCATCGTCCCTGTCTGGGACAACAATAACAGGCTGTACACGCTCACGTATTACAATTTTGGCAGCACTGCAATGGTGATTACCTATACGTATGGCCCGACATCCATCACTATGTTTTACGATCAGCATAGCCCGTTTTCATTTACTGTCTACAGAACAATGGGGCCGAATAACCGCCCCATTTCAGACTCAATCCCGAGCACCGGAAGTTCTGTAAAGAGGATACTCAATTATACCTACGATGCCAAAGGTAATCTCTTGTCGGATGGCACAACCACATATACCTATGACGATATGCCGAACCCAACGAAAGTGCTTGCTTTCCTTCCGGCTCTTACCTATGGCAATTCGAATAACATCCTGACTGCAAAATCAAGTTTTGGAACGAGCCGATACAGCTATACCTATGATGCAAGCGGGAAAGTCACGCAACTGAAATTGGTGGACAATACGGGCGCATCGTCTGTATTTGCATATTCGTATAGCTGCAAATAACCAAAGCCAATCGAATGAAAATCAAATATTTTAGACCGCTTTTCTCGGCACTCATTGCAGTCCTTCTTCTTTCCTCATGTTCCATGACCAAAGACGGACACACATTCCTCACCTCCCAAACGATGGATCCGGCGCAAGCATTGATGAAATCCCATCAGGGACACACTTTTGCCCATGAGACTATTCCTGAACCTGTACTAACCACCAAAGGCATTTCCAATGTAGATGTCACCATGCCTCTTGTTGCAAAGCCTTTTCAAAAGCACAAGCATAAGCATACTTCACTGGCTCCCTCATCCACTGACTGCGAGGAAATACGGGTAATCGGGGGAGAACGGATTTCCTGCAAAATCATTGAAGTCAATGAGACTACGGTAAAGTACCGCAGGTGCAATGAACCCGATGGAGCCATCTATACGGTAAAGAAAGCGGACATTAAAGAGATTCGCCATGCTGACGGCTCTACTGAAACCATTGAGGCACCTTCTGTTGAAGAGACCCGTCCTATTGCTCCCCGAATGGATGTGAACTATCTCAAGCTATGGATATTGCTTTCCTTGGGTTCGGGCGCGCTTCTTGCCCTTGGCCTCCTTTTGGCATTCCTGTTCGCTCCTGTGGGGGCCTTAGTTCTAGTCATTTTTTACGCCATCGCAGGATTGATGGGTGCGGCATCAGCAGTGTATTTTGTCTGCTGGCTATTGAAATTGGTAAGCTAATCCACATAACAACTAAAGAAAAATCAATGAAATTCATATTATACCTACTCGTGGCAGCTCTGCTTTCTGCCTGCTCTGACTATTCATACACACCAACCGCAAAAACAGAGACTCCAAAGGAGCCGTCACGCACATTGACCAGAGAAGCGGCAAAGGCAGCTATCATGGCCAAATATCACTACCCTTTGAGGATGTATAACGAGGTGGGCAAATCATATCTGATTTCATCCAATACAAACGGATTCGGGGTAACGGTTGACCTGGGAACAAAATATGAAGATGTAAAAGGGATGCTTGATTTTTTCCAAGCCAAGGGATTGATAACCTTAAAGGAAGAGACGAGAATAGATAGCGGTCAAACTGCGTATGGCACAACCGTTCGGACATGGAATATCATGAATGTTATCTTAACCCCGCAAGGCGAGAAATACCATTTGAACGATAGCAATGGGATGTATCGGGTTGTGGTGTGGCAACGAAATATTCTGGCCGTGACGGGAATCGTAGAAAATGACCAAATCCTGCAAGCTGCTGCCGAGTATACCGTAGGCAATGACATGATTACCCCGTTTGGGGAATATTATGATTACAAAGGCAAGGTTGAAGCACTAAGCCAGCAATTTGTCCGATTTGATGACGGATGGCGGGCGCGATAGATGGAACAAAAAAATAATATTGGCGGCTTGTGACGGAAATGGCAATTATTGAATGCAAAAACTATCCTCATGTTGCCAAAAGACTGATTTTATAAAAAGACATCCCAAAAGCCTTGTGACAAAACGATGCAAAATGTTCTTGTTTATCTGATTGTCAGGCTTCTATTTTGTATAAAAATTCGTATTGATATAAAGGAGCATACTGCTTACTTAACAACAAATCAAAAACCTTAAAAAAACAGAATCATGAAAGCAAACCGCAACGTTCAGGGGCTATGCCTTATCCTTTTGGTAATGATTGCATGTACACAACCTGCCACAGCCCAATGGGGCACCGGCGGAAACACGGGTTGTACTTCTTTCAAGCTCGGCTCTACCGATACAACCCAAGTAAGCCTCTCTACCAATGACACCACCCGGATGGTGATAAAGCATGACGGCCATGTGGGCATAGGCACCGGAAAGACCACGGGCTACCTGTTATCCGTCAATGGCAAGACCAGAGCACGCGAGGTGGTGGTGAACACCGATACCTGGAGCGATTTTGTCTTTGACAGCTGCTACCAGTTGACTGACCTGAAAATATTGGAAGCGCAATTGAAAGCGGACAAACACCTGCCCGGTGTGCCTAGTGCCGCAGAAGTACAGGATAATGGCGTGGCCTTGGGCGAAATGAACAAGATACTCCTGCAAAAGGTGGAGGAACTTACCCTGTACCTCATTGCCCAGCAAAAGGAAATTGATGCGTTGAAAGCAAAACAAGCTGGCCGCTAACCACTAATACACCATGCCATGAAACCAGTAAAATTATTAGGGCTTTTATTTGTCTTTCTGCTCGATCTTGCCAATCAAATACATGCCCAGAGTGGCCCAGGAGTGAATGAGCAGATGCACACCGTGCTCTCACACATCAAGATACAGCCGCCTCACAATATGGATGCGGAACCATTCCTCTATGATATGGCAGGGCATACAGTAAGGAAGGAGCGCTATGCGCCCATGTGCACCGACACGAATTCCAGCAGGGACTTTTGGGCAATGTACTATGAGACCTATTATCAATCATATATGATTGGCTTGACCCCCTATTATGGTGCGGTAATGGACAAGGCCGATTCGCTAATCCATAACGATACCATACCCATTGGGATATTGGATTATGGCTATAATATTTTTGTCACCGGGGCACTGGCGCATCCGACAGGCGGGCCAATAATATACAACAACGATTCAGCTTGGATTGCCCCGGGTCAGAATCCATTCGCTTTGAATTCTGCCACAGGCAATTACAGGTGGGATGTTTTTACGGCTGCTCCATTGATGGACAAGACAATATTCCGCGATGTCACTTTCAGGCTAAAGAACAACTTTATATTCTACGGCTCCACATACAATCTTGACCCATGGCTGTCCTCGGATTCGGTACAGATTGATTTTGGAGCTGGTGCCGGATGGCAGTATGTGCACCTTGCCAGTAATCCCGCCGTCAATATCGTGTATCCGTATAAGGGTACTTATTATATACAGGTACGAGTGCTGCATGATGGCGTGCCTATCCGGTATTCCATAAGCCGCTTCTATGTGGGCAGCGATGATGTGAGAAGCTTGCCCGATTATTGGCTCACCAATATTTCCGGCCTAAACATTGGCGTATTCCTCGGGTGCGGGCATGACAGCGTGGTAAAACCAGTGATATACCTTGAAGGTATTGACCTGCTGGAACAACGCCATGTACCAGAAATCTACGCCGAAATGATCCATCAGCCTGGCTTGGTGATGCTGCGCAACTCAGGCTACGATTTTGTGGTGGTTGACTGGCAGAACAGCCGGATAGACATGCGCACCAATGCGGCAAGCGTGATAGCCCTGATCCGATATTTGATAACCAAGATACATGATACCACCCAGTTTGTGGTAATCGGTGAAAGCATGGGCGGCGTCATTGGCAGATATGCCCTGACCAAAATGGAGACCACTGCGTATATAAGCGGGGGTACCTCGCCAAACCCGAAATCCCATAATACGCGCCTGTTTATAACCATAGATGCTCCCCAGCAGGGAGCTATTGTGCCCATTGCCGCCCAATCTGCGGTGGACATTATCTATGCGTGGCCGGATGTGATTACCCATGCCGCTTTTATATTATACGACCTCTTCCGGAATGCCCAGATCCTTTCCAACAATGTTCTGAACCAGGATGCCGTGAAAGAACTGCTCATTACCCATGATGCGGGCAGGGACATCTTCACTGGCACCTATGCCGACCTGACCATCAAAACCGATTTTTGGAACGAGCTTATTGGCATGAACCCAAGTTCGCATGGCTATCCAGTGCATTGCAAGAAAATGGCCCTATCGAATGGATTGATGGATGGCAAACGACAGGTGGGGTTTGATAACCAGATACTTGGCCCGGGCGATAAATACATGGATTTGGTGCTGGACGTGAAGCTGGGCATCGTGCAGTTTTTCTATTTCGACCTGTTTCAGATACCGGAATACAAGCTGTATGCGGAGCCAAACGGCACCGGCACCTATTGTAGCGTCACCTACAACGTGAACTACCCGACCCTTATCGGTTGCCTCGTCAATTGGTTCCAGGGTCTGTCCGGCTGTTCTTCATCGTTTCCTGTCACCTTTAGCCTCAGCGCAACCAATATGAAACCGAGGGAAACCATGGCTGGAGGCTATTACCCTTCCATCGGCGCAAGCTTTGATTCACTGACTGCGGGCATTCCAATTGGGAATTTTAATTTTCCCGATTTGTTTGAAGACCTGAACTATACCCTTGACTCAGCCACGGGGCATATATCGTTCAAATACCTGATCGATGTCATGCTGCTGAACCTATCGGTGACCTTTAGCTTTGATGCAGATATCATCAACTTTTGCTTTATCCCGTATTACAGCTCTCTTGACTATCAGGTGCCTTCTGACACGGGCATGGCTCACGATATATTGCACGAAGGCATAGATACCATATTGTCCCGAACTCCCTACGATGTGCTTGTGGGCGAACTTGACGACTCTCTTGCGTATCCTGACCTGAGATATTCCAATACGCAGAACTATGCGCATCTGAACGAACGGAATGATCCAATATTTGGCAACTCCTCTGATTACCCCAAAGGATACCTGCAACGTGAGATCGGGGATTATGAAATGGATTTGGATAATCTATGGATAAACCGAGCGGCTACTTTTGAGGCATCGCAAACGATTTCTGCTGGGAATGAGGAAAGCGCTTTTTATGCGTATGTGGATCATCCAACCCCTCTGGTAAATCTTGGAGGAGGATTGTTTTCAAAGAACAACCATTTTATAGACGATTCGGTTGGCGGAGATGTCCAGTTTAAGGCAGGCAAGGAAATACGCTTGGAACCTGGGTTTGAAGCACGTCAAGGATCACGGTTCTGGGCGCACATTGTAACAGAAGATACCTGCAACTATACGCTGAGCCATTTCACCAATTCAGTAAAGCGTCCAGTTATGAAACTCTGGCCTGACCCGTTGGACAATGGAGGGAATACTACGCCTGTACCTGCGCAACCGATTTTCAAGGTATGGCCGAACCCATCTGCTAGCCAGTTCATAGTGGATATGCCGTCTTCACCCATCGCACATGCCTATATTTATAATGCCATGGGTATGGAAATCGGTAACTGTGATGTTAGTGGACAGAAACAATTCATTATGGATGCAGCGAAATACAATATGACTAACGGTATGTATCTTCTTGTCGTCTATACAAAGCAAAAGAACTATACCGAAAAACTGATTGTTAACCATTGAAAACCTAAACCATGAGAAAATTATTTTGCATTGCCTTAGCCATAGTCGCTTGGGCATGCACCACTCAGCCGTCCGTCCCCAAACAAAAGTTCACCATAAAAGGCCGAATAATGAATGGCACCACCAACCAAGCGTTCAGTAACCAACAGATAGATGTTGAAGCATTGAACTGGGACAAAAAAATTATTGAATTGGGATCAGGACGTACCGATTCAACGGGCTTTTTCAGTATGACCTATACTGAACCGGATATTAGCAACCATCCGAGCATTCAAATTACGGGCGGTAATTTTCAGCTAAGCAACATTCCCTTGAACAAGAATATTGATTCGACTTTCTATCTTTCAACTATGGGGAGCATAAAAATATATCTAAAGCCGACGATACCATTATCGAATACCGATACTGTGTTTTTCGGAAGAACGATAATTAATGCTCAAGGAGATGTTGCTGGAGTAGAAGTTGACACAATCCTACACACTGTTGATGGTTATTTTAAAACTTTCCGCACCTACCCACCTCTCATAACAATTTTCATTGCCAGAGGTTGGAAAAACTTTGGATATAGTTTTCAGGA
>Ga0206900_1113_pt1 | contig 21308 bp, 16 predicted proteins | sample Alteio_BWOrgHeat_46_FD_153235 | JGI IMG/M metagenome (GOLD analysis project Ga0206900, IMG submission 153235) | Enriched cells from forest soil in Barre Woods Harvard Forest LTER site, Petersham, Massachusetts, United States -... | ecosystem: Environmental > Terrestrial > Soil > Temperate forest >... | reverse complement strand
CCTGAAGGAGGAGAAGGAAAGGTTGACCAAAGATAGGAATATGCATACTGCGTGGTGTTTTTTACTTGGAGCTGGTAGGGGGTGCATTGGCCGGGATCAGTGAGGGTAAAGCCCGCTTTGGGTGCAGGTTCTATGTTTATTTTCAGGGTATCGCGCAGGGTATCCTGGCAGAAACCATTGGAGACCGCTTGGGCAAGGATATAGGTGCCCGCCCGCGTGTAGGTATGGGTGGATAGGGTTGTGGCCGGCGTACTGTCCCCATAGAGGTAGGCATAGGTCTGCCCGGAATCTTTATAGGTATTGTGCAGTTTTAGGGTGGCTTTGAGGCAGGTATATTTGAGGCTGTCTATCACAAAGCCTCCATGGGCAGGCAGGTGTACATCCACGCTATCGCTATAGTATAGCTTGGCCCCACAACCATTGATGCCCACCAGCAGCACATTGTATTTCCCTGTTTTTTTGTATTTATGCCATGGAGCATATTTGCTGGATGAGTCGCCATCACCGAAATGCCATTTGAAGGCATGGAAATAAGAAGAATCGGATAGGTTGGTGAAATGGATGGAATCGGCGCAGGATGTTTTGGTGAGCCATTTGAGTTTGCGGACAGGGGCGTAGATAATAGGTAGTGATTCTCCTGTTAAATATTGTGGATAAAGTTGTATGGCATTTAGCTGGCATTTAGAGGATAATCCCCATTTATCAGGATAATTTACAGCACCAAGCGATTTAAAGGAATCGCCATTTGATATGTATATTTTGTTGTTTGATGCCAGTTGTAAAGAATGATATATTTGAACGCTATGATACGCAGGATCTAAAGGAGGGTTTTCGGTAAACGCAGTAATAGCAGAGGAATTAATATTCCCAGCATAAGGATCGTATTGAATGATAGAAGAATGGTAGGCACGCGTTCCTACATACATCATACCGATACTGCCATACATGATAGAGTCATTAGGCGAGAACTCGACATCTACCAACCCGAAGCCATATCCACTATTATTATTCCGAAAAGAATCGGAAAAGAATTTGGGCGATGAAACCACTCCATATGTCTTGTTGAAAGTATAGATCATACCTGAAAAAGGACTTGGCGGATTGTAAACCTGTGTAAAAACCAACCGATCACCTGCATGATTGGGTCTTATTCGCATAGAATAGTAGGCATAGCCTGTATTATAAATGGGTTGTTTTTTGGGTTTGCCAATCCCGGAACTAGTAACCGAATAAATATAAATCGTATCGGGTGCCACTTGGCTGATCAACCAAAAATCCGTGTCATTTGGCTGTTTGATAATGGCCAGTGCATTGTTGTGGTCATGTATCATTGTCTCTTGGTTTGATGTTTCTACATCGCCACGTCCGCTATCCAGTTTCATGTTGATGATAGAATAATACAGGCCTTGCTGATTAGACACATCCGATCCGTGAAACAAGTAATACCTGTAAGAGTCAGTAGGTACCTGCATGATGGCCAATGGGCCATAAGGGGAACTTTCGAAATATTGGATTTGGCCATTTGGCATTATTTTATTCAACCCGTTGTAAATATTGGTGCCCGTGGAATAAAAAAGCAGTTTACCCGTGCAATCTGAAATTGTTGCTGAACATGGTGCAACATCGGTATCAGGAAGGCTTGGATGGCCATTCGGCAAAAAGCAACTAGCTGATTTGAAAAGTTTTGGCGTATCCGTGCCGAAATTAATGCCTGCAAACCTGCCAAAACACCAATTGTTGCCCTGCTGTGCATCACAAGAGAATTGCAATCCCAATAGGATAAATATGGTTGCAGAAAGGGTCTTGCAAATCTTCATCTGCTTCAAATTGGATACCAAGATAGGCATAATTGGCGAGTATCATTCAAAACAAAGCTTTTGTTTACTTTGTGCATGAAATCGTGCCAACCCAGCTTGGGGTTGGCACGTTCCATAGACCATGAGCCACTACCGGGCTATGACCAATCGTGTTAGATAGGTATGGCCATCACTGTCAGTGAATCGTAGCGAATAGAGGCCCGATTGCCATTGGCTGCCATCTATTTCTTGTGGCATAGCGCCTTGCAAAGTCTTTTTACAAATGATTTGCCCAAGAGCATCAAATACCTCCATTTTATAGTTCAATGCTAAGTCCGCATCCTGAATTTGAACCATAAAGAGATTGTTTGTTGGGTTAGGAAATACTTTTATTAATTGTGCTATATTTTTGATTTCTATTCCAGTCCAACCTTGTTTCCAACTTCCTAGACAAGCAGCATTCGGACTCGGGGCATAACTTCCTGATCCCGTGGAAGACCCTGTATAATGATTGTAATTAATATCGACTGATGTGCCAGAAATCAAATGTGTTGGTACAGTTGAAGAATAATAATTGTATATCATAGAAGGTGCATTTTGTAAAAATATATCTCCCTTGTTATTAAGGCTTGTAGTACCCGAGCCTCCCGAATAAGCACTAAAATTGTTTGAAGCACTTGCAGCAAATGATCCCTGAGATATAAGGCTACCCGATCCAATAATGCCAAAGTCATTATAATAGAACTTGTTGCAATAGATTGTCAAGTTGATGCTTGTTGTTGATATGTTGATTAGTCCTCCTGTTCCCATAGTAATGGGATAGACAGTCGGGGCTATGACCAGACCATAGGTATTGGTCTTGAAATCATTGTGCTGTACTGTCACCCCGCTCGCGCCTGCGATATCGGCAATAAACTGCATCCCATTCACCAAATCTGTAAAAGTATTGGTTCCGCCGGTTGATTCGCCCACCTGGCTGGCATCGGTCTGTTGGAATACGATACCATTCACGGGGTGGGTGATGCTGCCGCTTATGCTTCCAAAGGAATTTTGGGATATATGAAAGCCTTTGCTAACGTTGCTACTAGTGACCAGACTTGCGACACAGCTATTGAATGGACCATCAAAGGTATTCCCAACCCCGCCGGAAGTAAGATTGCTAAGTATGGCAATTTCATGGGTTCCACCAAGGGAAGCACCAGTAGTATTATACGCTTCTATGCCATACCAACCGCTCGTGCCTTCAGGTTCCAGAAAAGTATTTGGGGTTCCTACTGAGGAAGAAGAAATACCGATAGTCAATCCTTTGACGCCTTCCAGATAAATCATCCTTTGATTAGTGCTTTGGTACGATCCATAATAAGGTGTGCACAAAGAAGATGTAATCAGGCTCTTGAAATTGCATGCCGTGATATTGGCTCCGTGGTCACCGCTGTACGGCACAATGGTTATATGGTTTACATTGTTCAAAAAGTCGCATCCGGATATTTGCAAGTCTCCACCACCTATGGAATAAACAGCTGTTATCGCATCGCTTATGGTGGCATTAGAGCCACCCGATGCTGAAATAGACAGGTTGCCATAATTTGAATAAGGGTAGCTTCCCTTAGTGCCCGACCCACCTTCAACTTCTATCCCGCGCCATTGCGTGCAGCTATTGATGGTGCCCCCCTTCTATGATGAGTTGCCCCCCCCGCCTCAACAAATATTCCTTGGCATTCTGCCATCATCAAAGTTGTACCGTGAGGAATGGTCAAGACGCCTCCACTTTCAATATAAATGTTGCCCGCTGCATAATAGGGCTTTGTTGTGGTAAGGGTTACCGAGTTTGAACTGTTCATAAAATAATCATCACTGAACGTATGATCATAACCACTAGATCCCGAAAAATTTGAGCAAGGCGCAGCCAACTTTATGACATCTGTGGTAACTATATTACCTGAGCATGCATCAGTATACGTTACCCAATAATATCCATCACCAGTGACGGTGGTTGACCAAGGGCTACTTGTCAAGTTTACTGGAGTAAAACCAGAAATGCTAGAATAAAGATAAACATTCGTATAAAATGCTGTGGTGGTAGATGAAATATTTAAGTTTAACATTGTTCCGGGACTTGGGTTACTATATGGACCCGCAGTTAGCGTCAAATCGGGTACCGCCAAAACTGTATAGGATGCTGATGTATTGCTGCAAGTGGATGTTGAAGCCGTATAACGATATGTGCCGGGGCCTGCTGCATACGTACTTACAGTGTTGGTGCCAGGCGCAGGGCCCCAGGTGCTTGTTCCAGGATCATACATTTCCCAATAGCTCGAAGTTATGGTTATTGGTGAATTTCCGGTTAGTGTGGCAGATGTTGTTCCAGTGCAAGCGTACATACGCCCGGTTATGGTTGCGTGAGGTGTTTTGTCGCGATAAGTCCAGGTGTACTGACCCACACAACCGTGAGCGTCTGTAATAATACATTCGATACCTGTTGCTGTAGGATCGGAAGGCCCCAAAGGAGGCGTAAATATATCACTGGTAGCTCCTGTTCCACTGCTTGTATGGGTGACCGGAGACATGGAAGAAAGACTGCTTTGCCATGTAAAGGAATATGGTCCAATGCTCCCTACAAGTCCTGCCCCTCCGGAAGTATTATATGCGTAACAAGTTTCAGGCAAATAGTTGTTGTTGCATATCATTCCGGGAACTGAAGGTGTATAAGACGGTAAGCCGCTTACAGTAGGTGGTTCATTTACGTTGACAGTAATGCCCGGGCTCACCTTATATATTATATCATTATTGCACCCTGAATTGAAAAAACTGCCTGGCCTATGGATTACTAAGGCAGCGTAATATGTAGTAGATGCCGAGGGAGTTACGTGAGCAGTATATGATGGCGAACTTTCTGTTAGATAACCACTTGTTGTTGATATTGATCCTGTAGTGGACGGGGGGCAAACGCCGACTCCTGGATTGAAATCGTACCATATTATTTGTAGATCCATAGTAAGATTTGACCAGCCTTCCAATGTGCCAGATGTAAAACCACTGTACCAGTTTGCAGTTGCCGTCAGGAATACATCGTTCCCTTTGCAAATAGTATTTGAAGTGGTAGAGGCTGAAGAATATGTAGTGAGTGTTGCGGCATCACTAATAACGAATTCAACACTTTTGCTTGTTTGACAACCAATTGGGTCAGTCCATGTATAGGTCATTTCTGTGGGATTACCCAAATTTGACAATCCAGTGACTGGATCATTCCAATAGGTTGAGGGCGAAAGACTCACAGAACATAATGTTGAGGCAGTAGTACAATTTGTTACAAGCGGACCACTAAAATCTGTAGGGCCAGAAATTGATAACGTTGCGGCAGGATATGGCAGAAACGTTACCCAGTTGGTGATATCATAGGTAGGTTCATCAACCATAAAATCCATTTGAGGCTCTCCCGAGAAATTTGTTTGGCTATTTGCTGAAATAGAATTGTTGTTTGCCAAAAAGGGTAAAATAGATACGTCTTGCTGCCAATTATTGCATCTATCATTGGTGACAGTGAGTTGAAATGTCTGCGTGACAGACCCATCTCCAACAAATGAAGTGTTCAAGTCATTTGGTGAATTAATGTTTTGAGTGGTGCCAAAACCAGTAGTGGTATTTACCCAACTATATTGAAAATCTGGGGATGCATACAAATCCATACCGCTGATTACAATGCTCCCTAATCCAGTGGAACAAGAATAAGATTTCGAAACGATTATGTTTGAGGTAGTTGGCAGCTCTTGCCCATAAACCAATTGGTAAGTGCCTGTGTGAATGGGGAAACCTCCGGCATCGTAAACATTCAGTGTTATACTATAATTATCTGCAGGACTTGACCATGACGAGTAGGTGTGCGGGAAAGGCGAGGTGGCAGAAGTAGTATAAATGACAGACCCATCCCCAAAATCCCAGTGATATGATTCACCAGGGCCTATCCAAGCAGATGTTAAGGCAAACTGAAACACACCGGAACTACTACCAGGAGTTAAGGCGATAGATTGAGATGGAATGTCATTGCCATAAATAATAGTCTCATTTCGATCTGTTGATGTGGCTCCACTTGAAACATGGAGCGAAACCAAATCTGAGCTATGTATTTGCCAATGCGTACCTGAATATGTGTGAGTCTGTGTTGTGGTGGCCGATGAAGAGCTATAACTTGCGGTAACCCCATCACCGAAGTCCCAGTCATATGTTAGTGATGTGCCACTTGGTGCATTTTGGGTTTGAAAGGTATAGCTGCCACTTAAACTGCCATTACAGGGTGTGCTTATAAAATCAATATCAGACAGAATGGTTGTAGCCTGAGTAGAAGTGAAGCTGCCTCCAGATATACCAATATTGGTCCCGGAGCTACTTGCTGCTGAATTTGATGAAGGTGTCCTTGAACTTACAAAGGCGGTGAAGTTGTTTCCTCCACCTTCACCTTCAATTATTAAATCGCCTGCCGTTTGCCCGTTAGTGCTTTGTAACAGCGTATTTGTTTTATTTGCAACCAAATAAAAATTCGGATCTGAATTACCTGTTGTAAAAAAACCTTTGTCGCCCGTTTGAAGTAGGTCATAATAGAAACTATTGTTGCCATTCATAGAATAGGCTTGCTGTTTGAAAATACTTGCGGAACCGCTTGAAGCACTGACTTCCATAATCAATCCATGATAATTTTCTTGTCCACACAACCAAAAGAGTCCATCAGCATCTTCTAGGATACAGTCAGTAGTAACACCCATGCTAATGGTGCTAGTGTGAGAAATAAACTTTGCCCAATTCTTAGACCCAGAAGAGGAAAAATCCACTATAAAACTAACAACCATCGTGGGGGATCCAAATTGGGCATCACCAGTCATAACAAAACCAAGATGATCGTTCGTCTCCTTAATTGAATAAGCACAAGATGTTGGGAATGATGTTGGTTCAGTTATACTAAACACATTGCTCCAATGGATAATTGAGAGGTCATGTGAAATCTTTAACACAAAACATATCCCATCCTGACCTCCGGTCACAACAAAGTCTCCATCACTGGCTTCAACAACACTATACGCTCTATTATTCGCGGATCCAGAAGTTGTTAAATCAATAATTCGGTCATGTTGTACGCTTCCGTCCGCATTTAATTTTTCTATAAAAATCCTTTCTATGCCGGTGCTTTTGTCAACGCCAACAGCGCAATAACCATCCCAAATTGGCTGACCAGATGAATTTGTTCCATTGGAGCTTTCAACAACATCCAATGCAAAGCCGTTCGCTGTCCCATATTGTTTATACCAACAACCACTAGATGATATGCTTCCTGCGGCCGATGTTGTTGATGGGTCTGCCAAAAGTACAGAAAAGTATCCGGGACTACCATATTGCCCTGCAGCAAGGATTTTATTATCATGTGTGTACCTGATATGGGTAAAACTTCCTTCGTCATAATGCCATGAGTACACTAAATTACCAGAAGAACTAATTTTTGAAATAAAAGCCAAGTCAGTATTTGGATTGCAACTCCAAGTTGATGAGAAATACGCATCTCCGCATATAAAATAATTACTGCCATCTGTTGCCACGCCACTTCCATAAGATCGTTCCACTGCGCATGTCGCATCTGTTAAGGAAAAATAATTCTGAAATTTTACTTGCCCTTCAGCAAGCCCAATCCACCCAGCCATCGCCAGGCAGACCGCTATTAATATCTTTGTTTTCATTCTTTTAACTTTAATTTTTTGTTTGTTTTGTCATAAAAAAATCACAATGATTTCCTTCCCCGCCTTTATGTATCAAAAGCAGGTATAAAACAATATCCACCATCTCAAAAAAGGATATCATTTTTGAGTGTGGATATGTATGTTCACGGATTCGGATACCTGTTGTCCATGCCAAGTTTGGCATTAAAGGTACACCTGCCTATCCGCGGCAAGGGGATTAGAAGACTGAATGAATACGGTTTAGTGGTGATAAAGGGTCTCCGTTGGTATGGGAGGCCGGTTTAGGGGATACCAGGAAAAGGCTCAGACGGTTCTTTCTCGGTTGCATGTTTTTTGGATAGCAAGCCGCTATCCGGTAAAGGTCTCTGGTTTTTTCATAAATCTGGTTTGTTTAAAATTAACCAACCCCGCAATACCCTGCCCAACAAAACATAAGACGAGCGGCAACCGTAAAAAGACAGGCTAAAGCCCGTAGCAATCAAAAATAAAATGTAAACTCCCTATACTTGCCCATCAGTCGTGTTTTATTTGCAACCCAAAGTAAAACAATAAAAACGATAACGCCAAATATTATGGCAATTATTTTTTTAGACAGCGAACAGTTAGCAAAGAACAGTTAACAAAGAGCAGTTAACAGCTAACAAGGCTGACGCAACCCCATTAGAATTCGGCTTATTTGAGCGCATTTAAGGCTCAAGACACACAACTATTTCCCTATATTTGCACCTCATTTAACTTGAATCATGACCGAAGCGCATACTTATTCTGAGCAGGAAATCATCAGGCGGCAAAAACTCCATCAACTGGAAGAGATGGGTATCAACCCATATCCTGCCGAGACTTGGCCGATCACGCATACCGCCCAGGGCATTCTCGACAATTATAAGCAGGGGGATACTGGCTATGAGGAAGTAAGCATCGCCGGAAGGATGATGGGCCAGCGTATCATGGGCAAGGCGTCTTTTGCCGTATTGATGGACAGCACCGGCCGCATCCAATTGTATTTCAATAGGGATGAGGTATGCCCGGGTGAGGACAAAAGCCTGTACAACGATCTGTTCAAGAAGCTGTTGGACCTTGGTGATATCATCGGCATCAAGGGATATGTGTTTATTACCCAAACCGGGGAAACCTCCATCCATGTCAAGGAATTCAAGCTGCTTTCCAAGGCATTGAAGCCGTTGCCCACGGTAAAGGAAAAAGACGGTGTGGTATATGATGCCTTTTCGGATCCGGAAGCCAGGTACCGCCAGCGATATGTGGACCTGATCGTGAACCATGAGGTAAAAGATGTATTTATCAAACGCACCCGGCTCATCAATTCCATCCGTGGCTTTTTGTCGGGCCTTGGGTATCTGGAAGTAGAAACGCCGATCCTGCAGCCGCTCTATGGGGGGGCAGCGGCCCGGCCATTCAAGACCCACCACAACACGCTGGACATGACCCTGTACATGCGCATCGCCAATGAGCTGTACCTGAAAAGGTTGATCGTGGGTGGCTTTGATGGGGTGTTCGAGTTTGCCAAGGATTTCAGGAACGAGGGCATGGACCGGTTCCACAACCCTGAGTTCACCATGATGGAGCTATACGTGGCCTATAAAGATTACTATTGGATGATGGATACGGTGGAGGAAATGGTGGAACGCATTGCCATGGACCTGCACGGAACCACCGAAATAACCTATAACGAGCATACCGTGAATTTTGCCCGGCCATGGAAACGCTATACCATGTTCGAGGCCATACAACACTTTACGGGCGTGAACATAGAAGGCATGGATGAAGCCAGCATTGCTGCCGAAGCCCGTAGGCTCGGCGTGCATGTGGATGCTACCATGGGCTACAGCAAACTGGTGGACGAGATATTCGGGATGCACTGCGAGCCCAAGCTCATACAGCCCACCTTTATCACCGACTATCCCGTGGAAATGTCGCCTTTGGCCAAAAACCACCGCAACCATCCGGGTTTGGTGGAGCGCTTTGAGGCGATATGCATCGGCAAGGAGATCTGCAATGCCTTCAGTGAGTTGAATGATCCCATTGACCAGCGGAAACGGTTCCAAGACCAGCTGGAGCTCGGCAAGCGGGGCGATGAGGAAGCGATGATGCTGGACGAGGATTTCCTCAGGGCACTGGAGTACGGCATGCCCCCAACATCAGGGGTGGGTATCGGCATTGACCGCCTCACCATGATCATGACGGGTGCCAAATCCATCCAGGAAGTGATCTTTTTCCCGCAGATGCGGCAGGAAGTGGAGCAGTAGGAGGTTGGCCATTTGGGCCTGCACATGTTCCGTCATGACGAGGTACGAAGCCATCCATTGCTACGAAGAGCCGAAGACATAATACCGAAAACACCTATAATCCATCAGCGGTACACTTGCTCAGCGGATTGCTTCTTTCCGTTCCGATTTGCAATCGAAACTCCAATCGCAATGACTGGTTTCGACTAGCCGTCATGGCGAGGTACAAAGCCATCCGCTGCTACGAAGAGCCGAAGACATAATACCGAAAACACCTGTAATCCATCAGCTGTACACTGCTCAGCGGATTGCTTCTTTCCGTTCCGATTTGCAATCGAAACTCCAATCGCAATGACTACATTTGGATAGTGGGCTTATTTTACGAAACCCTATTTTTTAATGACGAACGTCAGAACAAAGGGATTTCCTGGGGGAGGTATTGGGTTTGCCTTGGATTGATTTTCAGGAAAATGGCCGAAATGGCTTTTTGGGATGGGTGCAAAAAGAAAGACCCCCTTTCATTTCTGAAAGAGGGCCTTTTCAAACCCTAACCAACCAAAGTCTTATTAGAGTCCTCCAAAACATGCTGTTAATTATTCCCCCGAGTAATTAACGAGACAAAGATATTGTAGTTGGGCATCCCTTCCAAGTTTATATGACGAAAGTGCCTTTTTTAAGGACGAACGGAAATCAAGCTGGGTTGCATAGCCCTTTCAGCCTGTTTTTTCATACGTATCTGGTACATATAGATGGACGAAAGGAGGCAGATCTCCCCGATAGCAAACAACCACCAGCTATAGGAGTCCGGTACGAAGGTCATAAAATCAGCAAATAACTCGCTCTTGCCCATCGGTGTCCAGATATCGAAATCATGGTTGGCGTATAGATTACTTACATAATCCTTGACAAAGGTTACAATGATCACGGCGCAGCCCAATATGATCAGCCATCGCTCAGGCCTGATCAGGCGGGCTTTGAGGCCCTGTTCGCTATATTTCAATATAATGAATGCCAGAACGATCATGGTGAAATCCACAATACATGGTGCCAATACTGGCCCTACCCAAGGCATGGGAATGAGGAACAACAAATCCCAGGTCATGAGTGATTCGGGCCAATCCAACAGCACTTTAAGAAACACATAATAAAACAGGTCCCAAATGGCAAAACTGTAAATAAAATAAGCAAACCTAGATGCTCTATCCTTTCCTGCAATATAGCCCGCGGCAAAGAGCATGACCAAGGTGGCAAGTTCCCGCCAAAATTCGGTGACACCGTTTCCATGGTCAATGGTTTTCATAGGGAAGCCGAAACCATGGGGATAATACAAAGCGCGTAAATAGACCACGACTGATGTTTCGAGGAAGCCCATGGCTATGGCAAAAGCGGTGACCCATATCAGGGTTTTAATGATGTTTTTCATAAGATATTTTAATTTATTATTGATAATTTATTATTGTTATGGCAATGTCGTTTAGTTAATGCAATATTAGGCCCTATTGATTTCCACATTCAACCCTTTCCGGGTTGGTTGCTCTTCGCTATCTTTCCCACGGGTTGCGACCCGTGGTTATTCACATTCAACCCTTTCTGGGTTGGGGAGCCTTAGCTAAACGCCATTGATTGTTATGAGATAAATAATTATTGATGAATTTCTTTGGGAACTTCAATGGTTGGTGGGGGAGGGGGGATGTTCTTTTGATCATAATGAAATTCTGTATTGGGCATCAAAGGTTGAATCTTAGACACCTCATTAATTCCATAATCCGTGAGGTACATCTTTTTCAAGTGGACGAGCTTGGTGAGGGGGGCATAATCATAGATATTATTATTGTTTTTTATCTCCAATACCTCCAGGTTTTTCAGCTTTTCTATCCCGTCCAACTTACGCAGGCTTCCGCCCTCCATGTGCAGTTCTTTTAGGTTTTCAAGGGCGGATAGGTCTGGCAGCGAATCCATCGAAACTATTCCTATGCTAAGTTTTTGCAGTTGAAGGGGGGCAATATCAGCGAGTTCATCAGATGTCATACTATTCAGGTACAGTGCATTCAGTTTCCCTTGGCGCGAAAGTCTTTTTAGGTCATCGTAGGTGGCTTGGTCGTCCCGGCACCAAGAGCGCCAATCGGTTTGTTCCCTCATTTTCATGAAATGTAATATATCATCATCAATGTGCTGCCACTCAGCGGGAAGGTCGCCGTATTTTATGCTCTTGTTCCTTAAATCAATAAGCTCACCCAGGCTCGCGGCACTCAATGAGACAAAATAGCCGCCATCAACCTGTTTACGGTGTGTTTTTTGAAATCCGACATTATAATCCGTAATAAATGCTTCCCAATTGAACAAACAACTCAGCAACAGCACGATATAAAAAGAGAAACTTGCCTGCCGCACCAGTTCCCAGTTGGTTTTTAGTTTGAGGATTTTGACGAAAGTAAATATCAGCCCAATAATGCAGAGCCCCAAATAAAAATATACCCCGATGCGCTTGGCCGTGATGCCATCGGCAGTGATGTACATTTCATTGCGCACACCGGTAGAAAATACCATGAAAATATTCTGGAATATCCACACCAGGGCAAGAACCTTGATCCACCTGTTGTTCTCAAAAAAATTGAGCCTTCCGCGGAAATGGTACAGGATCAATGATATGGCTAAAATTATGGACCAGATCAGCGCATCCACCCCTTGATGCACCATTTGTGAGCGGTTGACGCTTTTAGGCAGTTCTCCGTTCAAAAACAGGAAATTGATATCAATAATATTTACCAAAAGTAGCATGAGGTTCAGCAACAGGAACAACATGATGCCCGAGGTGTTTTCATTCCCTACGGTGAGGATTTTATTGAGCAAATTGTTGGGATTGATGCGTTCTGACGTTATGGTTCCTGAAGATTTGATATCAAACGTGCTCACTTCTTTCCATTCCCGGTAGCAAAAGAACCCGAAAAGCAATAGCCAGCCAAAAATGGTGAACAGCACCCATTGAAAACTGATGAAATCGAAATTGATCTTGGAAGCGAAATAATCGAATACCGGGTTGGAGTTCCGGTACAGGGCAAAAAATATGATGACGATAATTACCGGGACCCCATATACCAGCATTTTGGTGGAGAAGGGTTGCTTGGGTTTTTCTTCGGACTCCATCGCTTCTGCGGGCCTGATAATGAATTGGTTGATAATGATAAAATACCAAGAGCTGATGACTGAAACAAAGGACATGAGCAGCCCCGCGACCACTGAGTTTTTAGCGTTGATGGCATAAGCAGCCACCAAGCCCAGGGAAAGGATATTGGCGATGCTGGATAGCAGGTTGCCATGCCAGGCGATACATATTGCAGAAAGCATGGCCCCGGCGGCAGCGATCCTCCAATTTCTCAAGCCAAGGACCTCTGGACGCTTCCTGACCATGAGAAATAGGATAATGATGTTGAAAACAAGGAAATTGATTCCCGGGAGCTGTTCATAAAACAGATAGCTGTAGCAGCCGACACTGATGAGAAGAATAAGATCGTTTTTTTTCATTTTAGATTATGTTTATTTAGTTTAAAAGTTCTTTGAAATTCAAAGTGAATGGGTAAAAAAAGGGGGCGAAGTGCGTAGAGCGTAGAGCGAATTGCGTATAGCGTATAGCGTAGAGCGAATTGCGTATAGCGTATAGCGTAGAGCGAATTGCGTATAGCGTAGAGCGAATTGCGTATAGCATATTGTGAAATGCGTATTGTGAAATGAGGTTAATTGACATAGATTCGATGATAAATGAGTAGTATAAATGAATGCAAAATTTTGGATAGGCGATATTCCTGAACCACCAAATTTCCAATTTCCAATTTCAATTTTCTTCATTCCCTGTTCTTTAATAGTTTTTCCAGTGCGTCCAGGTGTTCGTTGAAGGCTTTTTTGCCTGCTTTGGTGGCTCCATAGGTAGTATTGGGTTTTTTGCCCACAAATTGTTTTCGCACTTCCACATAGCCCAGCTTTTCCAGGGCCGTGATATGGCTGGCGAGGTTGCCGTCAGTGATGTCAAGCATCTCTTTCATATCAGTAAATTCCACCCAATCGTTCACCATCAGCACGCTCATGATACCGAGCCTGATCCTGCTTTCGAATGCCTTGTTGAGCGGGTTGATCAGTTCCTTCATCGTTCATATTTATAATACATCACGATACCATACACGATGTGCATCACGCCAAAGCCCAGCCCCCACAATACCAAGCTGATTGGGGTGAAAAAGCAACAAAGCAGGCCCAGGCATATTTCTATGATGCCCAGGAACCGGATATCGTTCAAGGTATATTTCCCGGCATTGAACAGGGCGATGCCATAAAAAATAAGGGTAGCGGGAATAATGAGGTCCACATAATGCTGGTACAACATGGCAATGCAAAATATGCCTCCCGCCGCCAGTGGGATAAACAGGTTGGCCAACAATCGTTTGGAAGCAGCATTCCATACTTTGTCCCCGTTTATCCTTGCCCTGCGCCAACTCATGGTGGTGGCGGCAAAGAGTGACAAAAGCAGCACAATCACCGCATCCACCATAAAATAGGTGAAATCATATTTTAAACTAAAATGCCATCCGGGTACGAGGGGCGTGGCATACTCATTTCCAAAAAAAGGCAGGCCATGCAACACACCATAGCTGTTCAGATCAAAATTAAACGGGTCTACATGAAAATGCTGGACAGCTATATATTCCCCGATCAAAGCAAAGATCCCGACGAACACGCCCGAAAACCCACTGAGGGAAATAAAGCGTGACGACCGCTCCATGATGGTGCGTATCTGTTGCAGGTCTTCCAGGTGGCGGTGGGGATTGTCTTCGATCTGTTCCATAACGGCTTTTTAAAAGTACTTTGTGTTGCAAAGTTAATGGCTCTTTTGGAACAACCAAATAAAATTCAAAAAAAATCAATTGATCTCCACCTGCAACCGGTTCAGGTTCTTGTACAGCCCATCTTCGGCGACCAGTTCGGCATGGGTGCCGCTTTCTACCACCATGCCATCTTCCAGTACTATGATGTTGTCAGAATTCCTGATGGTGGACAGCCTATGGGCCACCACAAAGGAAGTACGGCCCTCCATGAGCTTGGCAAGAGCCTCCTGTACCAGGAACTCTGATTCGCTGTCCAGGGAGCTCGTGGCTTCGTCCAGCAACAGGATAACTGGGTCTTTGAGGATGGCACGGGCAATGGCGATGCGCTGCCGCTGCCCGCCTGATAGTTTGATGCCGCGCTCGCCCACTATGGTCTGATACCCTTCAGGGAAACCCATGATAAAATCGTGGGCATTGGCCTTCCGGGCAGCATCTTCTATTTCTTGTTGGCTGGCATTGCTTTTACCATAGCCAATGTTTTCAAATATGGTACCACCAAACAGCATCACGTCCTGGGGCACGAGTGCCATTTGTTTCCGCAGCTCCGATATAGGGAAAGTGGAGGCTTCGCGACCATCAAATAATATCTCTCCGCCATCGGGGCTATAAAACTGCAGGAGCAGGCCCACAATGGTGCTTTTCCCGGCCCCGCTCGGCCCTACGATGGCTATTTTTTGCCCTTTGCCCGCTTGGATGCTGATATCTTTGAGTACGGTGATTTCTGGTCGGGATGGGTAGCTGAAGGCAATATGTTTCAAGTCCACCACCCCATCCAGTTTATAGGCAGGGTCAACGGGTGCATTGTCCAGGCTCACATTTTCCGTGGTTTCCTTCAGCAGTTCCCGCACGCGTTGGGTAGCCCCGATGGATTTTTGCAACGAACTGAAAATCTGGGCAAATCCTGCCATGGTACCGCCCACAAATGCAGAGTATAATACAAAGGTCGTCATGCTCATTACGGTCAGCTCTCCGGTTGCCATCAGCGTGGTACCGTACCAAACCACAAATACCACGGCACTGGACAATGAAAAAATCAACAACCCAACAAACAGCCCTTGCGCGGTGGCAGTGCGAATGGCTTGTTTTACCATTTTCAGGATGCTGTCTTTGTACCGGCTTAGCTCATACCACTCATTGGAGAAGGATTTTACATTGCTGATGCCTTGAAGGGTCTCAGTGACAATGGTGCCCGAGTCTGCCAACATATCTTGGGTATTGCGGGAAAGCTTTCTTATTTTTCTGCCAAACACTATGGCCACTACGATAATGATGGGCAATACCGAAAGCATGATTAGGGTGAGCTTGGAGGAAAGAAAAAAGAGGAAGCCCACGCCGATAACCATGACCAGGACACCCCGTAGCAATTCAGCCAGGGAGGAAGAAACCATATCCTGTATTTGGGAAACGTCTGCACTGATCCGGGTAGTGAGCTCACCCACGCGCCGCTGGGCAAAGAAATCCATGGGCATCATGATCATGCGCTGATAGATGTCTTTCCGCATATCGGCCATCGCGTTTTCGCCCACATAGGATGAAAGATAGATCCTTAAATAGGAAAAAACCAATTGAATACATAGCACCCCGAGCATGATCAACGATACCTTGCCTGGGGTAAGCAATATGCTGTTGAGCACTGTTGTAGGCTTGCCCACGCTGTCCACCATCAGTTTCAACAGGTAGGGGAATGCCATGGTAGTGCCCGCGGAAAGGCTTATAAACACCAGGCCTGCAATAAAATGGCCTTTATACGGCTTCACATACCTGAATATCTCCATGGCCTCTTTCAGGTTGCTTGCGTTCAATTTTGCTTTTGGGGTTTCTATGCTCGGTTGCCCCCTGTCATATCTGCTCATATCCCTATGTCGCTATGGTTGGTGAAATATTGTAAACAGACAAATATTAATGCCGATGAAAAAACGAGATCAAAAGAAAAACCAAAAGCCCGAGGTTGAGCACCATGGTACCAATGGACTTGAGAAAGGGGAAGATCATGGCACAATAGATGAGCAGGCTGATGCAAGCTACCCCTGCCATATAATATCCCCAGGGTTCCTGATTCCTGAGACCCAGGTAGGCAATCATTTGTACCACCCCGCAGGTGATGAGCAGGTGCCCATCCGTGAGGAGGCGCAGGAGATCACGGTCATATTGCTTGCCATGGTCTGAGCGGAGCACAAAAAAATCATGCAATACCCCATTGAGTACCATCCAACCACCGACACATAGGCTTAACAGGCCGAGATAGTTTTTCATGGTTTTCCCTTTTTATATTCTTTGTCCAGGACATGTGGGCGGCTCATTTCCAAAATGGCATATTCGTTGCCGCTTTTGTCCTTGAAATTATAGCATGGCCCATCAGGCACTTCAAACTTGCTGCCATCGGGTTCCCATCCACGGGCTTTCAATGTTTGGGCAGCTTCTTCCAGATTATCCACCGCATAGATCAACCGTTTGGAGGGAGCTGGCACATGGTCGGCAATCAGCAGCCAAGGCTCGCCGCATAGATCAAATGCAGCCACCCTTGCCCCAAAATTGTGGAACTCCCACATCAGCTTGGCAGCCAATACCTCTTTATAATAAATTAGGTCAGCATCATAGTCTGATGTACCTATATAGATATAGGCGAGCCGCTTGAAAACAGGATCCGCCATGGTGGTTATCTTACGATCTTGAAATTGAAATTGGGCGATTGGTTCACGCCCATCATGCGCACCCATAGGGGCAGGATCATTTCCGTGCCCCGGGCGGATGTGATATCCCCGAGGTCAATCGGGTTTTTCCAGCCAAACCAGCCAGCTATTTCTTTCACTTTCTCTTTGGCGCCTGCATCATTTCCCCCTACAAACAGGTCGTGCTCGCCCGGTACCAGGGTCGGTTCCACCATCAGCTTGCAGTTCATGGTATTGAAGGCTTTTACCACTTTGGCATCTGGGAAAGCTTTTTGTATCTCCTCACCCAGGGAGGTGGTGTTGCTGTATTGGGGATATAAGGAGGGAGGCATCCCTTTCGAGAAATCCAATGGGTTGGATAGGTCTATCAGTGTTTTGTCCTTCAGGTTTTCAGCCCCGGCCATTTTCAACGCATCCAATGAGGCACCCCCAGAGGTACAGTTGAAAACCACTTCGCCAAAAGCCGCCGCATCCGCAAAAGTACCTTGACTAGTCTTGCCACCATTGGCAGCCACAAAGGCATTGGCTTTTTCATTATTGGCAGTTCGGGAGCCCATTTTCACTTCATGACCTAAGGCTGCAAGTTTGGTCGCGATGGTTTGGCCTACCTGACCCGTTCCGAGAATGGCTATTTTCATAATTGGGTTATTTTTGGGTTGTTGAGATAGCGAAGTTATGGCTTTTTCGGGTTTGCCCAAACTGACAACCAAGCCCGAATTGATTTTGGGATCGTTAACAAATGCTAGCCTTCAATGGTTGGTGAAATATTAACGTTGTCCAACCGTAAAACCTAAGACCATGCCACTGCTAAGCATTCTTTTCTGGGCATTTTTTGCATCCTATATCGTTCATATCCTTGACGAAACGCTGCTCAACGGCGGCTTTGTGGATTGGGTTGCCAAGAACTTCTGGCCCACCTACCATACCCGGATGTTCTTTTGGTTCAATGCGGCTTTTATAGTGGCAATAGCTATAAGCAATATGCTATTTGATAGCCTTGGTGGCCACTGGGTGATTTTACCGCTGTTCTTTGTGGGTGGGTTTGTCACGCATGTATTTACCTTTCACCTATACTGGACCATTCGCCGTAATACCAATTCACCAGGTTTATTGACGAGTATGCTTTATTTGGTCATCTTTTATCTCTTGATCAAATTTGGCGTGGGAGGCAATCTCATCAGCGGCGATGATTTTGCCATCGGAATCTTGGCTGGTGTGGCAACGCTTGGTGTGTTCCTGACCGTTGGCCCGACGGTGCTTTTCCCTTGGATAATGAGGAAGAGGGAGTGATTGCCTCACCCTCCCGAAACCATCGGGACAGGCGGCCCTCTCCATTTGGAGAGGGGAAAAGAAAAAACTATTAAAGAATAGCGGTATTTTCTTTTACCTCATCCTATATCCTTCTCCATTTGGAGAAGGACTTGTCTATTCCATTTTCCGAATAGCTAGGGTTTGGGAGAGTTTAGGTGCATTTTAATATTCTCGAGCACTGCTACCATATCACTTGTTACCTCTTCATTGGTAAACCTCAGGGTGGTTATACCAAGTTTTTCAAGTGTATTGTCCCTTTCGATATCATATTCTTTATTCGATTTCTCCAAATGTATGCCACCATCAACTTCTACAACCAGTGCGGCTTCATGACAATAAAAGTCTGCAATATAGCGGTCTATCGGGTGTTGCCTCCTGAATTTGAAACCTTCAAGCCTTCTGCCCCTTAGTTTTTCCCATAACATGTATTCGGTAGCTGTCTTATCTTTTCTCAGCTCCCTCCCAAATTCAAATTGTTTGCCGCCCGCGTTTTGAAATAGATTGTCTTTTGCAGTTTCCATCGCGTATCATTTTGTTTTTTTCCTCTTCTCCACTGGAGAAGGAGCTTTTGTCTTTCTCCCTCTCCAAATGGAGAGGGTCGGGGTGAGGTTCCCTACAAATACCCCATCCACCATTTCCTGTATTGCATTTTGATCCGCATGTACCACCTACATGGCAGGTACAATATCAAAACGGCCATTGCCCAGTATAGGTACACGATGGGCAGTGAAAACCCCCAGCCTTGGCTATGCTGGAACATGGAACTGGTGAATTCGGATATCGGGAAACCCATCGCCAGCCCGGTAATGAGTGCCAAGCCATGGATGGTATAGATATGCAGGATATAATAAAACAGCGGTACCCTGCCATAAACGGTAAAAAACCGCCCGATGCCATTGTTTAGCTTGTCCAATAGCGGCATTGCAGTAATAGCCGGCCCAATGGTCATTAGCAGGTAGAGTAGGGAAGGGGGGTATTTTTGGCAACGGATAAAATCGAGAAGGGTATTCAAGTGACTGTCTTGGTGGTGCCAAGGGTTGGGGTTGCCATACAGGTTTGAGAAACGCAGAACAATAAACCCAACAATGGCAGAAAGCCCGATCCGGTACAGCCATTTGTTCCGTTCGGCTGCAGGTTTCAGCAATATCCGCCCAAAGCAATATCCCAAGGCCATGACTCCAATCCACGGAATGAGGGGGTAATAGAACCCGATGGAATAGGTATAATGATCCCCGTATTTCCAGGAGCCTTGGGCATGCAGCACTTTCCATAAGGTGGGGTGCGCGGTATCCATGGGCTTAATGCGGTCGAATAGATTATGCCCTAATACAATGATGCCCCCGATGATGGCAATCCAAATCTCAGGCAACCAGATGAGTACAGATAGAAAAATCATGCTCCAGCCGATAGCCCAAATGACCTGTACAAATACCCGGTGATAATCGAGGTTGAATGCCCAGCCAAAGCGCAAAATGGTCACTTCCAAAATAATGAGCCATACGCCGCGGGTGAAAAGGGTCCAAGAAGCCTGTTTTTTGGTTTTGCCACGGTTGAGTGACAAAAAAGCGCTGGCACCAGACAAAAAAACAAAGACAGGGGCGCAGAAATGCGTGATCCAACGGGTAAAGAACATGATAACACTGGCATGGTGAAAATCCAAAGGGTCCCCGCCAAAGCCTGAAAAATAATCGCGGGTATGATCCAATGCCATCACTACCATGATAATACCGCGCAGGATATCAATGGATGGAACTCTGTTGCTTGGCTTGGGGAGGGAAAGTTCGCCGACGGTCTGGCTCATGTTATTTGGGGGAGTATCAGGTCGCTAAGTTATTCACTTATTCAGCAACTGCGCCAACTCGCGAGATTTTTTCGTTGGGACCTCGCACCGTTTTCGGAAATCATGTAATTTTACTGCCTAGATACTCATATTTTCTCAAACCCATAAAACAAACAAAGACATGGCATTGCACTTAGGAGATACCGCACCCGATTTTTCGGCCACCACTACTGAAGGAGACATCAATTTTCATCAATGGATGGATGGCAAATGGGTGGTTTTCTTTTCGCACCCTGCTGATTTTACCCCGGTTTGCACCACGGAGCTGGGTGCCACTTCCCAAGCTGCACGAAGAATTTGCCAAGCGCAACGTGCATCCCATCGCCATCAGCGTGGACCCGATAGACAAGCATAAATCTTGGATCAACGATATCAACGAAACCCAAAACACGGTAGTCAACTTCCCCATTGTTGCAGATGATAACCGTGCAGTGAGCATGCTTTATGACATGATCCACCCCAATGCCAGCGCTACGGCCACCGTACGTTCAGTGTTCATCATTGGGCCAGATAAGAAAATAAAACTGATGATTACCTATCCAGCCTCCACGGGTAGGAATTTCAATGAGATACTGAGGGTCATAGATTCCTTGCAACTCACCGCCAACTATAGTGTAGCCACCCCGGCCAACTGGGAGTATGGACAGGATTGCATCATAGTGCCGGCAGTGACCAACGAGGAAGCCCTCGAAAAATTCCCCAAAGGCTTCACCGAGATCAAACCGTATCTGAGGACCACACCACAGCCAAATTTGAATTAGATTGCTAGAGATCAAACAAATAGGGATCATCCCCGCTCTACCGTACCATTTCCCGATCATACAATCCATTGCCACTACCACTTGGTATCCTACG
>Ga0206900_1112_pt1 | contig 21322 bp, 5 predicted proteins | sample Alteio_BWOrgHeat_46_FD_153235 | JGI IMG/M metagenome (GOLD analysis project Ga0206900, IMG submission 153235) | Enriched cells from forest soil in Barre Woods Harvard Forest LTER site, Petersham, Massachusetts, United States -... | ecosystem: Environmental > Terrestrial > Soil > Temperate forest > O... | reverse complement strand
GGCCCACTTGGCGGGGTTGTTGCCTATGAAATAATTGTAATAGGTGGAACCTTGGCTGCCTGTATTGTCAACAGATGTGGCTCCTGTGCTGCCCACAAAGCGTATGCGTACTACTTGATTGTTGATCATGGCGCTTTGCTGAAAATTGTGCCAGACCTGATGGAGGGCGTATCCATCATAAAATGAATAGGTGATCTGGTCCTTTTCCAAGAAAAAAGCCCCACCCGGAATGTCTGCCCGGTATAACACGTTAGAGGGCCATTGTCCCTGGTTGGGGAGAATAGCGGTTCCGGCTACTGATCTGGACGCAACTAAAACCAACAACACTGCAATAATTGCAGGCTTGCTTGATTTTATTCTGTTGACAATCAGTTTTGTAAACAATCCCATTCGCAGTTGAAGTTACACGACCCAAAGCATATCAACTGCAAAATTCAAGCCAATATTGCTTTTCATGGCAGTTTTTAGGCAGTAGACAATCATAAGCAATTTAACACTTATTCCTGACTTTTGTAACAAGCCCGCACTTTTATTGGTTTCAAATTTTCAGTTAGCAAGGGGCAGTTAACAGTTAGCAAAGAACAGTTAGCAGAGTGTGCAAAGCAGATAGCCGAGTAGAGGTAGACATTCAACATTCAAAACTCAACAATTAAGGCGGTCCCTGAGCTTGCCGATGGTGGTCCCTGAGCCTGCCGAAGGCGGTCCCTGAGCTTGCCGAAGGGTCGAGGCCCTTATTCTGCCATTAGCTTCCCACTACAAAGTACTGCATTGCCACTGATCATCTTGTACAGGTATATGCCTTTGGGCAGGTTGTCGCGGTCGAGGTTGAGATGAAACTCATTCGCTGGCCAGGCTATGGACCTGATTTCTTTTCCTGCAAGATCAAATATCTTTAGCATGGCATTTTTAGGCGGCATGGTGTTTATCGGCAACCGGAATACTGCCTGCATGTAGAAAGGGTTGGGAGCCACCGAAAGGGTGATGGGCCGGGCCTCTGGTGCTTCTGCAATACCAGAAGTATTGGCCGGTTCATAGGAGATATCGAGGATGGAATGCAGTTCCAGGTTATTGGGCGCAGCATCGCTTTGGCCATGGGGTGGGTCTACAAATGCCACACCTGTAATGACCATCCTTCGGTTGACGGTTTGAAAAGAGCCTCCCACGCTATAGTGCGCATCAATGAACTTGCGGCAGCGCACGATATCCCCATAGTAGAGCGAACTAGTAGTGGCGTTGCAGGTAGGGTCGGGTATCTCTCCGATCATGTGGTTGCCCGCACTGTCTTGGAGAAGCAGGTGGTAATCGCCATCGGTTTCCAGTTTTATTTCTTCAACGATGCAGTGTACTGTGTAGGTCTGCTTTTCTACCGGTTGCCTGGGCATATTGGAGTTAGGGGTGGGTGTCACCAGGTTCACCAGGTCTTTTATGGTGGTAGCCACTGGGAATATATTCACGTCATTGGCCGCAGCATCGGTGAGCACTTTCACATCCCAACGCTCCACCCCGCAGCTTTCTATTTCGAACGGTTCAGATTTTTCAGGGTTCAGCAGTCCACGGATATCGCCTTTGAAGGCAAAAGCCAGACTGGCGAGCGCAATGACCGAAGTGGCAGCAACGATCTTTTTGGTAGTAAAAATTGCCAAAGTGTTCCTTTTAAATTAATACAAAGTTGCCGCTTCCCCATACCATACAGGAATTTTTTGGGTTAAGTTTCCAATAAGTTTTTGTGTGAAATAGGTGTAAAAGGTCACTGCTTTTTTGGCTCGTCGAAATTTTGACGGTATTCGTCGAGATTTTTGGGGCAACCATCGAAATTGTCCATAAGGCACCAAAATATTGATCAATTTCGTGCCTGTACATTACATTATCCAAAAGGATGTTTTTTGTTTTCATTCATAGCGATTCGATGTAAATAAACAGCCTGGGGTCCACAAAATCCAAACCTGGGCTGTTATTGTCACTAACACTTTCAGTTATTTCAATAAGATAGGCCCCGCAACTGTGGGGTCTCTCTTTTTTTGTCTATTGCAAAATCAATCAGTAATCGGGTCCAGACGAGGTGGGTTGATAATTAATCCATATTTTAGCCATTAATTTCTTCCTTAATGCGCTTTTCAACTATGGAAAGGGGAACTGTTACAAATTTAAAATGCACAAGAATGACTGAACTCTCGAAAACGCTTTTTATTTTGCCGGGCAAGGAGCGAAAATGATAAAGTTTTTTAGGTACCAATGAGAGGGCCTTTGATAATATTGCCCTCATGTAAAAATGCCAATGGGATATTCTTTGTCCTATTGATGGGCTGTCTATTCCTCTATGTGAATACTACTACAGCAAGAAAAATGGAGGTTCCCACGGATAGCCTCATCAAGGTATATGACCGTGCGGACAATGATTCTGCAAAGTCGATGCTTTGCTTGGACATCGCGGGTATCTTCTTTTCCAAAAACTCTACCGGGCCCCTCGCGAAGCAGTGGTTGCTATCTGCAACGCGCCATGCCAATAAATCGGGTTCGAAGTCTTGTCGCGGTTATTGTTATGTATATGATTCTTATGTGCTGGTAGGCAACCAAATGGATGTCAAGACCAAGTACCTCGATTCAGCCATGGCCATGTTTCGCCCGTCAGATTTTGAAGGGCAGGCCTTTGCCGAGCATATGAAAATGAGATATGACCAAGACCGTGGACAGAAAGACGCAGACATAGAAGATTTGAAGCGCCTAAAAAGACTGTTGGAACTGAGCCATGCCGATGACAACAAGTGGGCTACCTTTTACTATAGCCCCTTGGCATTCTTGGAATATGGGGACGAAAATTATGAAGATGCCGGGAAAGATTTCAGGAAATCGTATGAGCTCTTGATTTCGGCGACAGCGACACCCGAAAAGCAATATATTTTTAAAACGGCACCGGGGTATTTTGGCAATTCCTATTCCATTATGGCAAGCACGGCCAATAACCTGGGTTTGTGCTATTATAAACTGGACAGTATGTCCAAGGCCATCCAATATTATAAAAGGGGCATGGAAAAGTTCGCCGCCGTGGAAGACCATCCTGGCCTTGCTTGGACCTACCAACTTATTGGGGAATGCTATGCTGGCCTCGGTATGCCCAATGAAGCCACCCCGTGGATATTGAAAACCATTGATGAAATCAAGCTGATCTCGTCATCGTCCTCTTCCTTCAACCAGGCGGGCGATTATTCCAATGCCATGGACTATTTGTGCAATATATTGTTCCAGGCGGGTAGATACCCTTTGCTCATCACACATATCGATTCGGCGTATGATTATATCCTGAAAGTGCATGACAATACCGGAAAGCTGTCGGAGAAACTGGCATTCCTGCTGCTTCAAAAAGCAAAAGCCTATGCCTGCATGAAGAGGGATCAGGAAATACCTCCCCTCCTGGACCAAGCCAAGCCCTTTGTGTTCCTGGCTGAAAACAATGGGGGAGACTATTCGGATTTCAAATACAGCATCAAGACCAACTATGCCCAATATTATATGTTACAGGCATGGCTGGCTCATATATCAGGCAATGCGTCGGGGTATGCAGGGTTGAGGGACAAATCATTGGGCTATATCAAGGATATTGATGATTGGGCATACCGGGTAGATGCATATAGCAACGTGAAATGGTTCATGGTGCAGGCCCATGACTATAAGAACGTCATCATTGGCCATAGTGCATGTTACAGACACCTGCATGACAAAAAGGACATGGTAAAGGAACTCAATTTTACCGGAGAACTGGCGACGGCCTATGCAGCAACCGGTCTATATGACAGTGCGTACAAATACAAGGATATTTATGCCATGTTGAATGACAGCATCCGTGGTACGCAACAATATTATGCCTTGGCCGAACTTACTGATAAATACAAGACTGAGGCTGAGAAGGCAGAACTGATCTACCAAAGCGAGCAGGCGGCCAAACGCCACTTTCAGAATATCATTTTCCTCATCTCGGGCATTATTGCATTGGTTTTGGTATCCATAATCCTGTTGCTGAACCGGCAACGGTTGATAAACCAGCATAGTTTTGAGAAAGCAGAAAAGGAAAAACTTTTGATGGCCACCGCACAACAGCAAAAAGAACTTTCCAATACCACCTTGGAGCTGGTGAAAAGCAACAATGCTTTTGAAGGCCTGCTGCACGAGGTGGAGAATATTGGCAAAAATGTGAAGGGTGACAACCGGCACCACTTGAAAAAACTCGTCGTCAACCAAAAGTTCGCATCGCAAGAAGAGAGCTGGCGACAGTTCAACATGCAGTTCGAAAAAATGAACTCGGGATTTTACCAAAGCTTGATGAAGCTGCAACCCAGCCTTACGGAAAGCGAGAAGAAAATTTGTGCCCTCATGGCATTGGGATTATCGAACAAAGAGATAAGCGCGGTCACATTTCAGTCCATAAACAGTGTATATACCTATAAAAACAGGCTCAGGAAGAAGTTTTCTTACACGAATGACGAGGACTTGGCAGAATCACTGTCAAAACTGTTAAGTAATTGATTTACAATATCAATTTTTCCAATTTTTAGGTTTTTTTTAAGTTAAAAAGCGGCCTTTTTAGGTCGTTTTTAACCCGGATTTCATGAAAGTCTTGCATATGTAATGAAGATTTGCAGCAACAAATTTTTTTACAAGTCACACCATTATGAAACCGGTTAAAAAACCTACAAACCCCAAGGGTGCCGAAGATCCGCAAGAGGTCATCAGGCTCCAAAACCAGGCGCTGGAAAAGATCCGAAAAGGCCTGAAAGAAAAAGAGGACAAGGACAACGGAGGCCCGTCAATTGACAGTGCGCCCAAAAACTTGGTCCTTCTTTTATTGTTCATGTTCGCACTGGTACAAGTGCACGCAGGCACCAAAACCTGGACCAACGGAAACAGCACAGGCATCTGGAGCGACGGAGCCAATTGGAGCCCAAGCGGGGCACCTGGCTCAGGCGACGATGTTGTATTCAACAGCACCTCCACGGCCAATGCTTCTATTGATGCGAATTTTAGCATCAAGTCGCTTACCATAGCCTCCACATATTCAGGCAGGGTAAGTGAGGGAAGCAGTTCGCTTGGCATATCCGCTGGATTTGCTGTATCGGGCGCTTCGGCATTTGATCCGGGAAGTGGTAAAATTACCATTACTGGGAATGCCACCCTGAACAGTGCGGCACCTGTATATGATTTGGAAATAGCCGCAGGAAGTGGCGGCCAAATTGCGGTGAGCAGCAACTTGACCGTGAACAATAGTTTCACCCTTACATCCACTCAGTATATGTGGGGCGGCACCAAGATAAATGTTATGGGCAATGTAACCATTAACAGTAGCTGGTTATCAAACGGCAGTGTGGAAACCATCAGCTTGACGGGTAGCTCTGACCAAACCCTGACCGGTAGCGGTATCATGAGTTTTATAGACATCAGCAAAACAGGGGGTAGCGTTTTGCTCCCATCCACAATAAACCTCGGAAATAACGGAACACTTACAGGTACCTCATCCGCCCTGATGAAAAATACGGGTGGCATCGTAAAAGTAGTTGGCCCGGTATATACCATGACTTATTCGGGCACCATTGACGATCTCGAAATAGCAGCAGGTGGCGGCGGGCAAATTATTTGCAATGCGGACGTGAATGTGAACAACGACTTTACCCTAACCTCCACAGCATACATGTGGGGAGGGAAAAAGATAAATGTCACAAAAGATGCAACTATCAACAGTTCATGGCTCCCTAATGGCAGCACCGTAACTGTAAGCTTGATAGGCAGCACAGATCAGACTCTTGGCGGTACTGGTACCATGAGCTATATTGACATCAGCAAAACGGGTGGCAATGTGTTGCTCCCATCCACGATAAACCTCGGCAACAGTGGAGTACTTACAGGCATCTCGTCTGCATTATTGAAAAACACAGGTGGCATCGTAAAAGTAGTTGGCCCGGTATATACCATGACTTATTCGGGCACCATTGACGATCTCGAAATAGCAGCGACCAGTGGCGGGCAAATCATTTGCAATGCCGACGTGAATGTGAACAACAACTTTACACTAACCTCCACAGGATACATGTGGGGCGGCAAAAAAATAAATGTTACTAAGAATGTAATTATCAACAGCGCGTGGCTGCCAAATGGCAATACTGTAGCTGTCAGCTTTGTGGGCAGTGCCGACCAGACCCTCAGTGGATCCGGGGCTATCAGCAATATAGATATCAGCAAATTAGGTGGCAAGGTATTGCTCCTGAATGATATGTCGCTAAACAATGGTATCATGACGGGTACTTCTTCAGGGATAGTTTCCAATTCAGGCGGAAAGCTGACCATTGTGGGTTCGTATAACTTTAACTATTCTGGTTCGGTGGATGACCTGATCATCGGGACAAATGCTGCAGCGCCAACCGTGTTCCTATATGCAGCATTTACGGTGAACAATTCACTGAGTTTGGTGAATGTCGCTGCCTTGTATGCCAATAGCAGGACAAACCTGATTTTGCTCGGCGACCTGACCACTACCACAGGATTGTATACTTCCGAAGGACAGTGTGCCATCAGTTTGCAAGGCATGGGTGACCAGAACATAAATGGATCTGGCAGAATAGCATTCCTGGATGTATCCAAAATCAGTGGAAATACAAATGTGGTTGGCAGTCCTTCCTTTGGAGAAAGCGATGGTCACTTTTCTGCGACCTTTTCCGGCACGGGTGGCAACATCAAAAATGCAGGCGGTTCATTGCTCGTGTATGGCAGTGTCACTTGTTCGTTTGCTGGCACCATGGATGATATTATCATCGGTGCGGTAGGGGGATCGGCAGGCAACTTGGCAATGAGAAATAACCTTACGCTGAACAAAACGCTCACACTGAACAATGTTGCGGCCTTGTACGGTGTTTCCAATGGATATAAGATTATCTTGAACGGCGACTTGGTGACCAATACGTCAGCCTATACATCTGAGGGCAATCTGCCCATAAGTATGCAAGGCAGCACCGATCAAAACATCAGCGGAACTGGTTATGTTGCTTGGTTGGATGTATCGAAAACCAGTGGCCACGTGCTGTTGCAGAACGATCTTCAATTCCATGAATCTGATGGCCATTTTAGCCCACAGCTCACCGGCACAGGCGGAGACATCAAAAACGTAAACGGCAAGGTAGTAGTGGCTTCCACAACTTTGTCTTGCAATATCGCAGGTACAATTGATGATTTTGTGATAGGTATCGGAAGCAGCACTAGTGGTTCGGTAGTGCTGTCTAACAATCTCAATATCAAAAATACATTGACATTGAACGATGTTGGGGCCTTGTACGGCAACGGCAATGGCCACAAAGTGATCCTGAACGGTGACCTTATCACTACTACACAACCCTTTACCCAAGAAGGCAATTGCCCTGTAAGCATGGAAGGATCAACCGACCAGAACATCAGTGGCGGAGGGTTCCTGGCTTATCTGGATGTAACCAAACCCAGTGGGAACGTATTGCTGCAAAATGATCTCTATTTCCGCGAAACAGATGGTCACTTTTCCCCTTCACTTTCAGGTACCAGTGGAAACATCGTGAATGTGAACGGCAAAATCATTGTCACTTCTGCAACCTTGAGCAGTTCGATAACTGGAAGCATAGATGATTTGGTTTTGGGTACTTCAGGCGGTGCATCAGGTTCTTTGGTATGCTATACAGGTATTACCATTAATAAAACATTGACATTGAATAATGTGGCTGCTGTTTATGATCAATTTAGCGGATATAAATTGAACCTGCTTGGCGACTTGTACACCTCTACGGGGGCATTTACCCAGACAGGCAATTTGCCCATCAGTTTGGATGGCACGGGTGATCAGAATATCAGCGGGGCCGGTTATGTATCGTGGCTTGACGTTACAAAAGCCAGCGGCAATGTATATCTGCATGATAACCTGAATTTCGGAGAAACGGATGGGCATTATTTCCCTCAAATAACTGGAAATGGAACCATAATAAATGCAGGTGGTAAATTGGTGGCTCCCAGCGGAAACTTTATTTCAAATTATTCAGGCAGTGTTGACGATCTTGTTTTAGGGGGTGCCAGTGCGGCAAATATGTATTTGCAAAGCAATGACCTTGTCATTGCCAAAAGTCTTACCCTTGCAAATGTGGGTAGTTTTTCGCTATTTACCAATGGTAAAAAAATCATTCTCCAAGGCGATCTCAGTACAACAACTTCATCGGCATATTCAGCACAATTCCCGATCAGCCTACAAGGTGCGGGAGACCAAACCATTAGCGGCACGGGAAAAGTAGTTGCTCTGGATATATCAAAAACCACTGGCAACGTGCTTTTCGGTAGCGGATTCTCAAACACATTCACTACCGTTACTATATCATCTGGCCGCTGGGACATGCAAGGCGACAGTGTAACGGCTACCAGCGGTTTCAGTACATTAGGTGGACTTATTTCAGGTATCGGAACACTTGCGGGGAATGTAACCTGTACATCCGGTGGGATTTCTCCGGCAGGTATCAATTCGGTAGGCTGTATAACCATCGATGGCAACCTATCCATGAACAGTGGCGCAACTTATACGGTAGACGTAGCCAACGGCACAGTTTGTACCGATTATGACCAATTGAAGGTAAACGGTACAGTAAGCCTGAGCAGCCCAACACTTGTGGTGGGCAATGCAGGTAGCCTTAGTTCCGCAATCACTATCATAAATAATGACAATACCGACAATGTAAGCGGTACATTTAATAATGCACCAAACAATACCAATGTTACATTGAATGGTACTGGGTATAAAGCAAGCTATAACAATGGCAACAATGATGTGGTGATGGGGCCGCAGTGTACGGCGCCAAGTTTCACAACCTGTCCGTCAAACCAATCAGCAAACACTGCTAGCAATGCTTGTTCGGCTGCGGTTAGCTATACCTCTGTAGTATCGGGTACACCTGCACCTTCAGTTACTTATACCTTGAGTGGGGCAACCACAGGAACGGGCAGTGGCGATGGCAGCGGTGCTACTTTCAACAAAGGAACTACCACTGTTTCATTATCTGCCGCCAATGCTTGCGGCACGGCAACGTGCTCATTCACGGTAACGGTAAGCGACAATGTGAAACCGGTAGTTGTTACCAAAAATGCAACGGTATATTTGAACGGCAGCGGGTCTGCATCCATTGCAACCACCGATATTGACAACGGAAGTTCTGACAATTGTGGTGCCATTACATTGAGCCTCGACAAGACCAGCTTCACAGGTGCGAACCTAGGTGCCAATACAGTGACCCTGACCGCAAAAGACGGCAGCAACAATAGTGCTTCGGCTACTGCAACCGTTACGGTTCTGGATACCACGCATCCCGTGGCAAAAGCAAAAAACATCACGGCTGACTTGGATACAACCGGGAGCGTGACCATTACAGGAGCACAACTGAACAATGGTTCTTCTGATAATTCAGGAACTACCATATTGAGTTTGGACAAATCCACTTTCAACTGCAACAACTTGGGTGCAAACACCGTGACCCTTACCGTAAAAGACGCAAGCGGAAACGCTTCGACAAGCTCTGCCACCGTTACGGTGAAAGACACGATCGCGCCAGGAGGTGGAGGTGCGTTGGCATCACTTTTGGGTTCAGCACCATCCGTGGCAACGAGTAACGTGCCTGAAGCCAAGAACTTCGGCGTATTGTACCAAGTAAATATACCTTCTTCGGCCAACTATGCCAGTACTACGGTGAGCTATGCCGTGGACAACTCTGGCAAGAAAGGCTTGAAATTCAACCGTATTGCATACCTGTATCAATTGGACAACAATTGGGTTTGGGTTTCTATGGATACCCTTACCACCAACCTCACCAAGTTGGGTATCCCGAACGTGAACAACAATAACGTGGTATGGCAGCAAACCGTAAAAAACATGAACGTGTACACGAATGTAAGCGGTGTCACCACCGGCACCGGCATCACGACGGGAAATGTTGAAATGTGGACAGATTGCTATGCAACTTCTGATGGTTTGTCAGGCATAGGTGGGGATAACAATACCTACGATTATAACGATACCCGGTCAGGCGGCAATAACTGCTACGGCTCGTTCCAAGTGCATAACTACGGAGCAAAACAAACTATTTTTGCTTGGAACAGGTTCACTGGCGGCGGTGCCAATGATGTGGGTATCGGCAACCAATCCGGAGGCTCTGGCCATCCTGACTGGACATTTGAGCAAAATGCAGGAAGCTATACCAACAGGACATTGTACATCCTGGTCGGTTCATCCGCCGGGGTAGCTACCAATGATGTAACCACCTATCTGGACGCCAGCGGCAATGCATCAATCACGGTTTCTCAAATAGACAAAAACAACAAAGACAATTGCAGCATTGCTTCCAGGAGCTTAGATAAAACCAGCTTCACATGCAGCGACCTGGGTGCCAATACGGTGACCCTGACTCTTACCGATGAAAGTAGCAATGTGAGCTCAGGTACGGCAACCGTAACCGTAAAGGACACGATAAAACCAAAAGCCTTTGCCCAAAACTTTACGGCCAACCTGGATGCAACGGGTAATGTAACGGTTGCAGCCACAAGTATTGACAATGGCTCAACCGATAACTGTAGCATCGCCACGCGCACATTGAACAAATCATCTTTCAATTGCAGCAACCTGGGAAACAACAATGTGGTACTTACCGTGGCGGATGCATCAGGCAATGCAGCAACGGCTAATGCAGTGATCACCATTAAAGATGTTACCGCTCCGGTGGCACACGTGCAAAATATTACAGTTAATCTGGATGCAACGGGGCATGTCACCATTACTCCAGCTCAAGTGGACAATGGTTCTACAGACAATTGCGCAATCACCAGCAAAACATTGGACAAAATCAGCTTTGATTGCACAAACATCGGTGCCAACACGGTAACGCTCACATTGAGTGACGCTTCAGGGAATACGACAACGGCAACAGCCACCGTGACCGTGAAAGACGTCACCGCACCAACCGTAAATACCCAAAACATCAATGTGACGCTGGATAATACGGGCAATGCCACGATAACAGCTTCACAGATTGACAATGTGACCACCGATAATTGCTCAATTGCAAATAGGACATTGGATAAAACCAGTTTTACTTGTTCCAATATTGGCAATAATACGGTAACGCTAACGGTTACCGATGCTTCCGGAAACAGCAGCAGCAAAACGGCAACGGTTACAGTGCTTTCACCTACGATCTCACTATCAGGGAACGGTAATTCGATATCCAACGGTGGGTCGGCTACCAGCACCAATGGTACTGACTTTGGACAGACGGCAGGAGGCACCATCAGCAAGACTTATACTATCACCAACAATGGAACCGCTTCGTTGAATGTAAATTCCATTGTGTTGAGTGGTACAGGTGCTTCAGCATTTGCCATCAGCGGCATTTCCACCCCTGTTGCTTTGGCAGTGAATGGCACTGCCACCTTTACTGTAACCTTTAATACCGTAAACCCTGCCACCTACAATGCCACGGTAACGGTAAACAACAACGATTGCAGGAATACAGCATTTGCTTTTGGCATCCAAGCACAGCAAACCTGTATCGTGCCATCCATTTCCACCCAGCCTTCCGCTGTCACGGTATGTTCGGGCACCAATGCAACGTTTACGGTTTCAGCTTCAGGTACTTCCCTTGCATATCAATGGCAAAGAAGTACAGATGGTGGATCAACATTCACCAATATATCAGGAGCCAATTCCAGTTCTTATACAGAAACTGCCCCTGCCGCTACTTTTGATAACGATCAATACCAAGTAGTGGTGACTGGAACTTGCGGTACTTTGACATCCAATGCGGTGACGCTCAGGGTAAATGGTATCTTGTCCGCATCAGTCGCAAACGAAACCGTTTGTTCGGGCGCAAGTGCCACGTTCTCAGCGTCTGTATCCACATCGGGTCCCGCATCGGTTGCCTATCAATGGTATGAAAGTGGGTCGGCTATTTCCGGTGCCACTTCTACATCATATACCGTTACAGGCACGCCTTCAAACGATGGCCACACCTTTGTTCCCAGCATCACGGTAGGTGGATGTTCTGCCTTTACCATCCCTGCGGGGAAAATGAGTTATTCGATTTTCTCCACCCATAATGGAAATGGGTCTACCAATCAATATCCACAATATGCCGGGAGTGCATCGGATATGGATGCCATATACAATACATCCAATAGCAATACCGTGCTGAAATCTACAGGTACCATCAGCCCAACCATCGGATTGAACTGGTCAGCCTATACTACTTTGACATCTGCGGGTATTTCCATACCTAACAGTGGGGATTATTTTGCAGCAGAGTTTATAGGCACTTTCGTACCGAAAGAAACGGGAACGTATTCATTTGGTATCGCATCTGATGATGCCTCAGATTTGCAAATCAATGGTGTGTATGTCACCTCTGATTATGGCGGACATGGTATTCCAGGTGCCCCGGGCTCTACAGGCTCGATAAGCCTTACAGCGGGCAATAGCTATACATTCAGGGCTAGGATGCACGAATATGCTGGTGGTGAGGGATTGATTTTGGTATGGAAACGTCCTTCACAATCTACCTATTCCCTCCAAACAGGTGAAATCAACGCACAGGGCACTTTGTCAGTGAATAGCGTTACCGCCGCTAGTGTGGGTAACCAAACCGTATGCGCTGGTAGCAATGCTACCTTCACCGTTGGCTCTATAACCTCTACAGGCCCAGCTTCGCTCAGCTATCAATGGCAGTTGAGCACCGATGGCGGAAGCACATACTCCAATATTACCGGGGCAGTATCCAGTTCATATACAGTTGCTTCAGCTCCGGCAACGGCAAATGGCAACAAGTATCTTTGCTTGGTACAATCTGATGCCTGTACTGCTTTTGCATCAACGGCTGGTACTTTGACGGTGAACACAACACCTTCATTTACCACATGTCCGGCCAATCAAACAGCCAACACGGCAGCCAATAGCTGCAATGCTGTAGTTACGTATTCATCAGCAGCAACGGGCTCACCTTCACCAGTATTTACATATACTTTCAGTGGTGCTACAACGGGCAGCGGTTCAGGCAATGGGAGCGGGGCCAGCTTTAATAAGGGGACCACTACGGTAACCATTAAAGCGGCAAACACTTGTGGGTCACAGACCTGTTCATTCACAGTCACCGTGTCTGACAATGTGGCACCTGTTGCGAAAACCAAAGATATTTCAGTAAACCTGGATGCTTCGGGCCATGCTTCCATTGCCACATCTAATGTGGATAACGGAAGTACAGACAATTGTGGTGCGGTAAGCCTTTCACTGGACAAAACCAGTTTCGACTGCAGCAAGGTAGGGGCAAATACGGTGACCCTTACAGTGACCGATGCAAGCAATAATGTTTCAACAAGCACGGCAACAGTAACGGTAATTGACAACATCAAACCGACCGTAAAAACACAGGACATTACGGTGAACCTGGATGCCAATGGTGCAGCTACGATCAGCACGACAGATATTGACAATGGAAGTTCTGATAACTGCCATTTCAGTCTTAGCCTGGATAAAACCAGTTTTGACTGTGCCAACACCGGGGTCAATACGGTAACGCTTACCGCAACCGATGCCAGCAACAACAGCACATCGGCTAATGCGACAGTGACTGTGAAAGACAATACGGCACCAACGGCCATTTGCAAAACAGATTCAATTATTTTGGATTTGAGCGGCAATGCTTATCTCCATTACAATGATATCAACAACGGTTCGTATGACAACTGCGGCATTGCAAGTTATACTCTTAGCGATTCGCTTTTCACAACATCCAATGTTGGGAACAACAGTGTGACACTTACCGTAAAAGACGCTTCCGGCAATACATCTTCTTGCACGACCAATGTGTATGTGATAGAACCAAAACCAGTGGCAAGATGTAAAGATGCCACCATCTATCTGGATGCCAATGGTAATGCCTCCATCTCTGGATCTGACATCGACAATGGAAGCAGCAGCCTCGTAGGCAGTGTGAGTTTGGCTACTTCTCAATCGGCGTTCAATTGCAGCAACTTGGGCACCAATAAGGTATGGCTGATCGTTACGAATCAATACCATAAGAAAGACAGTTGCCAAGCAAACGTCACAGTGAAAGACGCCATCGCACCAACGGCTACGGCCCAAAACGTGACCATCTATCTGGATGCAAACGGCAAGGCATCTACCACAGCCAGCGCGGTGAACAACGGTTCCACTGACAACTGTACCATTGCAAGTTTGGCCTTGGATAAAACAGATTTCAACTGCAGCAACCTGGGCAACAACACAGTGACCTTGACAGTGACGGATCAGAGCAGCAATGCTTCGACAGCCACTGCGACCGTGACCGTGAAAGATGCCATTGCACCGACAGCAATCACCCAAAATGTGGTGATCTATTTGGATGCGACCGGCAAGGCCAGCACCACAGCCACGGCAGTGAACAATGGTTCCTTTGACAACTGTACGGTAGCGAGCATCAAGCTTGACAAATGCAAGTTTGATTGCAGCAACCTGGGTGCCAACACGGTGACCTTGACGGTGACCGACCAGAGCGGCAATGCTTCGACAAGCTCAGCAACCGTAACGGTAAAGGATACGATACATCCGTTGGTTACCTCACAAAACGTGATCATCTACCTGGATGCAAACGGCAAAGCTTCTACGACGGCATCTGCGGTGAACAACGGTTCCACTGACAACTGTACCATTGCAAGTTTAGCATTGGACAAAACCAATTTCGATTGCAGCAACCTGGGCGACAATACAGTAACGCTCACGGTAACTGACCAAAGCGGCAATGCTTCGACAAGCTCGGCGACCGTTACGGTGAAAGATGCTATTGCACCGACGGCAACTGCTCAAAACGTAACCATCTATCTGGATGCGAACGGAAAAGCTTCTACTACGGCATCTGCAGTGAACAACGGTTCTACCGATAACTGCACGATTGCAAGCTTGGCATTGGATAAAACGAATTTCACTTGCAGCAATGTGGGCGACAATACGGTGACCTTGACAGTGACCGATCAGAGCGGCAATGCTTCGACGGCAACGGCAACTGTTACGGTAAAAGACAACATCAAGCCGACCGTATCCACCAAGAACATCACGGTGTACCTGGATGTCAATGGCAAGGCAAGCATTACCCCATCAAGCGTGGACAATGGCAGCTATGACAACTGTAGCTTTAGCTTGGGCATAGACAAAAACAGTTTCACTTGTAGCAATGAAGGGGCAAACACCGTGACCCTGACCGCGACTGACGCGAGCGGGAACGCATCTTCTGCAACAGCAACCGTAACGGTGAAAGACAGTACCAAACCTACAGTAATCACCAAGAACGTATTGGTCACCTTGAACAGCAGCAACGCGGCTTCGATTTCGGCCAATGATATCAACAATGGCAGCTATGACAACTGTACCATTGTGAGCGTGGTGGCCAGCAAAACCAGCTTTAATTGCAGCAATGTGGGTGCAAATACGGTGACGCTGACAGTAACCGACAATAGCGGGAATGTAAGTACTGGTACTGCAACAGTAACAGTGAAAGACCCGACCCCACCTGTGGCAAGGGCCAAGAACATCACGGTATATCTTGACGCCAATGGAAGCTATACGGTAAAAGGTACCGATGTGGACAATGGCTCGAGCGACAACTGTTCGGTAGTGAGCTACACCATTAGCCCAGCCACCTATGGTTGTTCGAACCTAGGTGTGAACAAGGCAACCTTGACAGTTGCTGACGCCTGGGGCAATACCGCCACGGCCACCTGTTATGTAACGGTGAAAGACAACACCGCGCCTACGATCAAAGTGAAGAACGTAACGGTGTACATAGGTTCCAATGGCAAGGCAACCTTGTCTGCGAGCCAACTGGACAACGGTACGAGCGACAATTGCGCCTATGTGCTTGCCTTCGACCATGACGGCGACGAGTGGAGCAACCCGAACGAAGATGACCTGTATAAAAACTATAGCTGTTACGATATCGGCAACCATACCGTATATGTATATGCGATAGACAAATCATACAACTATAGCGCAGCTTCGGTAACGGTGACGGTGGCAGACACGATGAAACCAGTATTGAAACTGAAAGACATCACGGTGAACCTGGGTACGGGATCCGGTTGCCACAGCGATGGCAGCGATGCGGTGATCAGCACGAGCATGGTGAACAACGGCAGCTACGACAATTGCAGCCTTACCTCGATGACTTTGAGCAAGAGCACCTTCACCTGTTCGAACACAGGGGTGAATACCGTGACAGTGACCGCCACCGATGCTTCGGGCAATACTTCCACTGGTACAGTACACGTAACGGTGAAAGACATCACGTCACCACATGCCAATGCCAATGACCTGACCCTGTACCTGGATGCCAGCGGCAATGCCAGCACCACGGCCAAGGCAGTAAACAACGGCAGCTACGACAACTGTTCGATAGCTAGCATGAAGCTCAATGACAGCACCTTTACCTGTGCAGACCTGGGTACTTCCACCATCTACCTGACTGTTACCGACGCAAGTGGGAACACAGGAGTTGATGAATCATATATCACGGTGAAGGACAATATCAAGCCGACCGCCATAGCCAAGAACGTAACCGTATATTTGGACGCTACCGGCAAGGCCAGCGTGGATATCAGCGCTATCAACAATGGCAGCTATGACAATTGCAGCGTAGAAGTGGCCTTCGATCGCGACGGTCATCAGCACCACGGGAAATTGCATCAGCACTATTGCAACGAAAACGAAAGCGATGACTTCACCAAGAACTTCGATTGCAGCAATATCGGCAACAACACGGTGACCATCTATGCGATAGACCCATCGGGCAACTACAGCACCGCCACAGCCACGGTAACGGTATTGGACAATATCGCCCCTGTAGCCAAGGCCAAGAACATCACGGTATATCTGGGTTCAGGCAGCGGTTGCCACAGCGATGGCAGCAACGCGGTGATCACCCCATCCATGGTTGACAACGGGAGCAGCGACAATTGCAGCGTATCATTGAGCTTGGATAAAACCACCTTTGATTGCAGCAACCTGGGTGCCAACACGGTGACCTTGACGGCAAAAGACCCAAGCGGTAACACATCCACTACAACGGCAACCGTAACGGTGAAAGACAATACCGCGCCACATGCCAATGCGCAGGATATGACCGTAACCCTTGATGGAAGCGGAAACGCCAGCATCACTGCGGCCCAGGTGAACAGCAACAGCTATGACAACTGTTCTATCGCAAGCATGAGCTTGAGCAAGACCAGCTTCACTTGTGCGAACGTGGGCAGGAACACGGTGACGCTGACGGTGACCGACCCAAGCGGAAACAGCTCAGTGGACTATGCCACGATCACAGTGGTTGACAACACGGCACCGACAGCCAAGACCAAGAACATCACAGTATCCCTGGATGCAAACGGTCAGGTTTCAATAGTACCATCGCAGATAGACAATGGCAGCAGTGACAACTGTTCTGTAGCCTTGACCTTTGGTAACACCACCCGTTGCAGCAGCGACAACAAGACGATGACGTTCAACTGCAACGATATCGGTACCATACAGGTGACCCTGAGGGCTACCGACCCATCTGGCAACTACAGCACCAGCAACGCGATGGTGACGGTGGTGGACAACAGTGCACCGGTAGTGATCACCAAGAATATCAGCGTGACGCTGAGCTCTAAAGGCGCTGCTACCATCAAAGTATCTGATATAGACAAAGGAAGCTATGACAACTGTTCGATTGCCAGCGAAAGCCTGGACAAGACAACGTTCAGCTGCGCCAATGTGGGTGCCAACACGGTAACACTGACGGTGAAAGACCCATCAGGTAACACCAGCACAGGCACTGCGATCGTAACGGTGAAGAGCAGCCTGAGCGTGGATGCAGGCAGCGAGACCACAGTATATTACGGTTATAGCCCAATGGCAAGCGCCAGCCTTTCTGCAACTGCCTCTGGTGGTGGCGGATCATACAGCTACAAATGGAGCACGGCTTCGACAAGCTCGGCTTCGACAAGCTCAGCCACCTCGATTGCCAAGACCTCGTCCATCACGGTAAGCCCAACGGCAACCACGGTATACTATGTGACGGTGACCGATGCCAATGGCTGCACCGCAACCGATTCGGTACAGGTGGATGTGATAGACGTTCGTTGCGGAACTAGCAACAGCGGGGTGAGCCTTTGCAAGAGCGGCAGTACCTCATGTGTGAGTAGCAGCGATGTGCCTGCTTATCTGAAGAAAGGCTATAAAATGGGAAGCTGCGACCATTTGTCTCCAGTAATGGATATGACGGACCAGTACGGCATCACTTTGTCTGCTTATCCGAATCCATTCACTGACAATACCACGATCAGCTTCACGGTACCGGACATGAATGGAACCACTGTAGAATTGTACAACCTCAAAGGCCAGAAAGTGCAGGAATTGTTCAACGGCATGACCGACAAGAACAACGTCTACACCATTGACCTTAAATCCAGCCAACTGCAAACAGGGGTGTATATGGTCCGCCTGACTACAGGAAGCGAAATGAGGTACATCAAGCTTATCAAACTGAATTGATAGACTTCTTTAAACACACCATCAAAAAAGGCCGCCAGGAAATGGGCGGCCTTTTTTTAGATGGCGAGCTTTATTACAAGTCGGGTGATCGACAGATGTTGACAGTCGTTTCTGTTTCGTTCGTCGAATTTATCGGGGATTTCGACGGGATTTTGGGGCGATTCGTCGAAATTATCTAAGTGCTGATTTTAGTCGGTCTACATTTGGATGATTTTATTTATGACCAGACTGCAGAGGGGACCTGCTCGGGAGTAATTTGAAACAATATTTTTTTGCTTACAGCTTAATTGCATGGGCATGAAATGATTTTTGTGCACTTGAATAGACCTATATAAACGCATCTTAATACCACACTATATGTACACCACGAAAAAACTTGAATCCTTAACCCTACCAAGGTTTCAATCAGCGAGATTGAAATACCTCATCTATCTCACCCTGTTGATCTTTATCATGCTATTGGGGAGTACTTCAAGGTCCACAGCTTCCGGCATTGACAGCAATTGGGTAAAAATTGCAGATACCGCGGGAGTAAAAGTATACTACGAAATAACCACATGCGGTACTGATAGTATCAGTTCGGTATTTGTGAATTTCTATAATTCCAATTCTGACTCCGTAAAAATAGATTGGGAAGATATGATCAAGGACATGGGATTGTCGATCAACACTTCCAGGAATGGCACCAAGGAAATTGTGCTTTCAAATGGAGCGGTCACAGGCAACGATTGCAGTTCCAAGGATGCAAACTGCCTGATCCAGGCGAAAGACTGGATGTCAGTAAGCAAATCCACGATAACAGATTATAAACTCACCAAACTCACCATAACGAAACTATAAAAAATCCATTTATGAAAAAGAAACTTTACTTACTGACGTTATTGATGGTGCTTTTGGGTGCTTTATCCCTACAGGCCCAGAGCAAGGTGTACTTGTCGTCTACCGCAGGTGAGCCATGGGGAGCCAATGACAACATCACTTGTATGAATGCAATATTCACATCAAGTGGTTATACCCATGATTTTTTTGAAACCGTATCTACAAGTACTATGCTGGCCAATGCCAGTTTTATATTTATAGACGGTAGCGACCGATGCGAATCTGGCTACGCTACCTGGATCGCGAGCAATGCATCGGCACTACAGACATGGGTGAGTGGCGGGGGGCATTTGTTTATCAATTGCGCTCCACAAAGCAGTTCACATACCCTTGGGTTCGGCGTTACGAGCAGTTACCCAAACTTTACAGCCACCGGAGCCGCTGTAAGTTCATCGTCGCCCATCTGTACCACCCCTTTCTCAGCGGGTTCATCTTGGACAGGCAATTACTTCGCCCATGCGCAACTTAGCGGGTCAGGTTATACAGCTTTGATTGTTAATACAGCCAATGGTGCCGCAGATTTAGCGTCTATGGCATACGGCAGCGGATTGGTTTTATTTGGAACCATGACCATGCCCCAATTCCATACACCGAACCCACAGGGATATTATTTGAGGGAAAATATCATATATAATACAAACTCAGGCTCTCTTACGCCATGTTCAGCCCCTGCGGTTACCACCAACCCTTCCGCAAAGGCTGTTTGCGCCAATGCAAGTGCAAGCTTTACGGTTGCGGGCTCAAATACAACATCATACCAATGGCAGGAAAGCCAGAACTCAGGCGGCTCCTATGGCAACCTATCCAATGCTGGTATTTACTCTGGGGTGGGCACTGCCACACTCACCATTTCATCTGCCGCCTCCACAATGAATGGGTTTCTCTACCGTTGTGTACTCTCAGGTTCTTGTGGTTCGCCTGCTACATCATCTGCGGCAGCCTTGACGGTGAATACGGCTCCAGCATTTACTTCGTGTCCTTCAAATATCAATACAAATACTGCCACCAATTCTTGCAGCAACACGGTAACCTATACCGCAACCGCATCTGGCAGTCCGACCCCTACCTATACCTATGTATTATCAGGGGCAACAAGTGGATCAGGTTCAGGAACTGGATCGGGCCTTTCTTTCAACAAAGGGGTGACCACCGTAAGCATTACGGCCAGCAACACCTGCAACACTGCCAATTGTTCGTTTACGGTAACCGTGACTGACAACGTGAAACCTGTAATGGCGGTGAAAAATGCCACGGTGAACTTGGATGCCAGTGGCCATGCTACCATCACAACCGCTACCGTTAACAACGGTACCTCGGATAATTGTGGCACGGTGAACTTGAGTTTGGATAAAACGAGTTTTACTTGCCTTAATATAGGAGCCAATACGGTGACCCTTACCGCAACCGATGGTAGCAGTAACACCAATACCGCAACGGCTACCGTAACAGTGGTTGACAATATAAAACCGACGGTTACTACCAAGAACATCACAGTAAACCTGGATGCCACGGGTAACGTCACCATCCAGCCATCGGATGTGGACAATGGCACTACTGACAATTGTTCCTTCAACCGGACCTTAGACAAAACCAGCTTTAGCTGCAGCGATGCAGGAACCAATACGGTAACCCTTACTGCTACTGATGCCAGCAACAATGTTTCCACAGGCACGGCAACCGTAACGGTGAACATACCTGTTATTGCTTTGTCAGGAAACAGCAACAGCATCAGCAGCGGAAACAGCGCTACCTCGGCAGCAAACAATACGGATTTTGGTAGCAGTGGCATAAGCGTGCCGGTGAGCCAAACGTATAGTATCACCAATGTTGGGACCAATACCC
>Ga0206900_1103_pt2 | contig 21368 bp, 21 predicted proteins | sample Alteio_BWOrgHeat_46_FD_153235 | JGI IMG/M metagenome (GOLD analysis project Ga0206900, IMG submission 153235) | Enriched cells from forest soil in Barre Woods Harvard Forest LTER site, Petersham, Massachusetts, United States -... | ecosystem: Environmental > Terrestrial > Soil > Temperate forest >... | reverse complement strand
CTGGCTTCCTTTATTTTCCTGCCCAACCAAAAACTAGTAGCCAATACCAGCCTGGTGTGCCATAATATCAATATTGACGATTTTGTACATGCCGATGCCAAACCACAAAATGGCAAGCCCTCCCCTACCCATTTTGATTTTCCGGCATTTATGGCTTTTGATTTTGCACTGAAGGTTGACAAGCTCACCTGGGGGAAATTTATTGCAGAAAACGTGACGGGCCAGGTGCAGATGGATGGCAAAGCAGCTTATTTTCAAAACATAAGCATGAAAACGATGGACGGCCAGGTACAGCTCAACGGCAATATACAGGATGTTGGCCCATCCCTATTCAAAGCCACCGCACATGCCAATATCAAGGCCATTGACGTGAAGATATGTTTTACGCAGATGGGCAATTTTGGGCAAACCTATTTTACGGATAAATACATCAAGGGCAAGCTCGATGCCCAGGTGGACTATACCAGCAATTGGGGCAAAGACCTGACCGTGGACCTCAACAGCATCATGGCACGGGCCGATATCACCATATTTGATGGGGAGATACATGGCTTCCCCCAATTTATTGCACTGGGCAAATACTTGAAGGTGAAATCGTTGGACGATGTATATTTCAGCGAATACAGCAATACCATATTTATCAAAAACGGTCAGGTGGAAATCCCGAAAATGGATATCAAAAGCAGCGCGATGAACATGAGCCTTTCCGGCACGCATACCTTCCAGAACGTGATGGACTATAAGCTGAAACTCAATATGTCACAACTGCTGTTTGGCAACAAAAAGAGCTATGAAGACGAGTTTGGCGAAGTGGAAGTGGATGACAACGGAGGCATGAACGTGTTTTTGACCATGACCGGCCCCGCGGACAACTATAAAATAAAATATGATACCAAAAGCTCGGTGAAAAACATGGGCAAAGGCTTGCAGGATGAAAAAGCGGAAATGCAAAAAATATTCAAGAGCAATTCGCCAAACGCCAAACCCGGCGAAGACCTGAATGCCCCAAGCACGGAGTATCACCTGGAACCCAGCCCCGGCGACAGTCCCGACAAAACAAATCCAGACGAAGATACAGGCACCCCAGCCCCCAAAAAAACCAGCCGCCAAGACAGTGCCCGGAAAAAAGCATTTGAGAATTTCAAGAAGAAATTTTGAGGGGGAGTAGGCACCCAATCCGTGAAGAAGCATTAAAGCCAGATGGATTACTCGCTTGAAAAGCATATAGCCGCAGTTAAGAATATTTGAAATATAGCTATGATAAAATATATTTTAAGCCATAGGAATCATTCCGACTTCAAAGTAGGTAATTGGTTTGTCATAATGAATTTAGCTGTTTTATTTGGATGTAAACATTTGCCAAAAAGTGGTGAAACCAGAATAAAATACTTTGACAATAGCAAATCTATAGAAATTAAGGATTCATTCTTATCTGAATCTAAATTTGTGCGATTTGAATATTATGCAAATGGCAAACTTTTTGACCGATGTGAATACAAAAATAATCTACAAGACGGATTATATGAAAGTTATTACCCAAAAGGTGAGCGGATGGCAAGGGCTGTCATGGTTAAAGGCTTAAAAAATGGATCATTCATTGTATACAGCGATACTGGATCCATCATAACTGATGTAGTATATAAGAATGATACACTAGTATCGAAATAATTAGGGGCGACTGGACACCGAAGTTGCCCAAAATCACAAGGCGTCAGGGAGGAACATTAATGTATGAGAACAAAAAAAGCAAAATAAGATGTTTGAGGGCCTAGTAACAGCTCCGATATTTTACTTCCTAGGTGGCCTACAGCTCTGGTTCGAAGCCCGCTGCAAAATAAGCCTGCGCAAAATATATAGAGATACAGAAAACAGCGAACTCCGGGTGCAAGGAAAGATATTTTGCCTCAATATAGTAGCTGGTATAGGTGCCTTGGGTATTGGCTTTATCCTCCTCGTCTGTTTGGTACAACTGATATGGGGCGTATTTACCGGGCATGGATTTTTGGGTGATTGAAAAATCTATAGAAGACGAATTAGGCAACGCCCCTATAGCCATTTCCCTTTCAGGATTTCAACAGTACCATCTCCCTTAAAATTATCTAGAGTAAGGGTTTGTTTGCTGCGAATGTTTAACCATTTAACTTTAGGTTTAGCAGACTCATCAATAATATTATCCTCGGTTGTTATTTTAGCTTTATGGGTAAGCATGTTATAGCTTTCTGAGCTGCTTTCGCCAGTAATTATTTGAAAACTGCTTTTATCAGCCCCAATCAATACCCATTTTCTACTTTGATACCTGAATTTATAATCAACTGTCCACCGCCAGTTGCTGCCCCCATAAAAACCTATTTCCAAGATTCCCTCATTGATTTCTAAACTGCCATATGGGTCGCCCAAAATACCGCCTTCATCGGCGCGGAGTATAATGGTATTATTTTGAGCACTAAGATAATATCCCTCAGAAATCGAGTCTCGCAAAAGAACCAACAGCATACGTGGTTTATGATGCCAGGTATCTTCATGTTGCTCATTGATAGTTTTTTCATCTACAGAATCATGATACTCCAAATCACAAGCCAGGTCTGGTTTGCCATCTTTATTCAGGTCTCCGGTCGCTGAATCAATTAGCATCCAACCATCTGGCACAAAGTTAAGTAGCGTTAGACCCTCCCCAGCTATAGCTGGAAAAACAAAGCCAGACTGCACCGCACCGGCTCTAAAAGACAAGCATACAAAAGCTAATATAATAAAGCCCTTCATATTTCAAATATAGAATAAATGATGTTACTGGTGGTGTGTTCATGCATTCGCTCATTCTGGCGCAAGCGTCCGTGCCAGTTAGTACCCCTTCGACAAGCTCAGGGACCTAGAGACCGGCAATTTACTGGCTTCAGTGCGTTGATTATTGGCTTCCGCTCTCGCATTCAAATATTTTATTATCCCCATCCAATATGTAAGAATATGCCAGTATATTTGCCAAACCAAACGGTCGGTATATGGACGAATCTGGCACAAAACAGTGAAACGCTATGTCAAAAGAAATTAAAGTCAAAAAAGTCATTGCCCTTGAGGAGGCATTCTTGTACCCCAAGCTATTTGAGTTATATCCACCCGACCTGCAGGAAAAGTACAGCCCTGTTAAGGATAAGCTTTCTGATGTGGGTCCGGGCCGCATAAAACGCATGGATGAAGCAGGTATAGATATGCAGGTCCTGTCTCATGTGCAGCCAGGGATCGAAATGCTTGAAGACACGGCATGGGCCATCCAATTATCTAAAGAAATCAATGATTGGCTGGGCGGTATCGTCCAAAAATATCCCACCCGCTTTGCAGGATTTGCGACCCTGCCCACCCTATCACCCATAGATGCGGCTGATGAACTGGAACGAACCGTGAAACAGTATGGACTTAAAGGTGCGCTGATCAACGGCCATACCCATGGAAGATACCTGGACCATGAATCGTTTTCCGTTTTATTAAGCAAAGCGGAAGAACTGGATGTTCCCATCTACATCCACCCAACAGATCCGCCAAAGGAAATTTCAGACTACTATTATGAAGGGTCTTCCACATTGATTACCGGCTGGGGATGGGGCGTGGAGACCGGCACACACCTGCTAAGGATGATTAAAGCGGGTGTTTTTGACAGGCACCCCAAATTGAAGATCATCGTTGGGCATATGGGAGAATTGATCCCGTTTTGTTATTCAAGGTTAAGTCTTTCCCTATCTATGGGCGAATGGCTATTGGCGGCGCAGGAAGCCAAAAACCCTGGAACCACGAAAGTCAACCACATGCAAAAGAGTTTTAGCTACTACATGAAGCAAAATGTGTACATCACCACAAGCGGCGTTTTTGATCAACCCGTTTTCGAATGTGCCCTTGCCTTCCTGGGCATAGACAATATCATGTTCTCCGTAGACGACCCTTTTCGCGACAATTTCGAAGCCATTGATTTTCTGAATGCCACAAAATTATCAACGGAAGACAGAGAAAAACTGGCACACGGAAATGCAACGAAAATCCTCAAACTGTCAAATATAACAAGTACCCATTCCAGCGCCAACAGATCATTTTCAGCATTTAAAGCACGAACCAAATCAAGGATGGGAAGGATGTTATTGTCCTTCCTTGTTAAATAGTTTTTATAAACTAATTTCTTTGTCCCTTTTCTTGATCCTGGGTCTATATGTTACCACGGAATGGCCCCTATTTATCTGTTGGTGCATTAAAAATAAAACCCACACGGAACACATTCTCAATACTCAGATTCGGGTCTTCCTTTAGGTATTTTCTTATTTTGGTGATGAATACGTCCAAGCTCCTGCCCAGGAAATAATCGTTTTCGCCCCAAAGTTCCCGGAGCATATCGGCCCGCTTTATGATATTGTTTCTATGGCAAGAAAGGTATTGTAGTATATCGCTTTCTTTTTCAGTCATCCGCCTGGTTTTCCCGTGTAGGGTCAAGGATTGATTTTGATGGTCAAACAAATACTTGCCCAGTGTGATGCCCCCGTGGCCCGGTTCAATGACATTTCCCATACTTCTGCGGGTTAAAGCCTTGATTTTCAATAGCAATTCTTCTTCGTCGAATGGCTTGGTGATATAGTCGTCAGCCCCAATACCGTATCCTTTTATTTTATCCTCTTTCAAAGACTTTGCGGTGATGAATATCAGGGGGATCTCGTCGTTTATGCGCCTGATCTCCCGCGCCAAAGTGAACCCATCCATTTTCGGCATCATCACATCCAGCAGGCATACGCCAAATGGTTGGGCCATAAATGCCTTGAGCGCAATATCCCCATCCCGGCAAAGTTGCACATCATATCCATCGGCTTCCAGGCAATCCACAAGCAGTATGCCCAGGTTCAGGTCATCCTCTGCCAACAATATTTTTGTTCGATCCTTAGGCATTCGGCAATGTGATGGTGAATGTGGCGCCTTTTCCCTTTTCACTGAACAAGGTTATGGTACCACCATGCATTTCAATGATTTTCTTTATGTACGCCAAACCTAGGCCAAATCCTTTTACGTTGTGCACATCACCTGTAGGTATCCTATAATATTTGTCGAATACCTTGTTTTGATATTCCTTTTCTATGCCAATACCAGCATCAGAAACCGATACCATTAAATTTTGGCCAATATTGCATGTTTCAATGGTCAGCATGGGGTTTTCTTTTGCATATTTTACCGCGTTGTCAATCAAGTTACACAATACATTGGCCAAGTGTGTTTTTTCACCCAACACCTTAAAATTATGGGCGGCCAATTGTAGTCGCACATCGCCGTTCTTGTTTTCTATCTGCATGTTCATGCTTTTCAAGGAACTTCGGATCAGTTCATGAAAATCAACTATCGATTTTTGTAAAGGGATTTCCCCCCGTTCCAGCGCAGTGAAACCCAATACCTGCTCTACCTGCAGCTTTAGCTTTTCATTTTCTTCAAGTATTATCTCGGTGTATTTTTTTACTTTATCGTCATCCCTTACTGATGGCTCTTTAATGATCCCTTTCCCTGCCAAAGCGATATTGGTCAGTGGTGTTTTGAATTCATGCGTCATGTTGTTCAAAAAATCTGTTGTATGCTCCGATATTTTTTTCTCGTGGACGAGGGAACGAACGGTTTGCCAAAACAATACCAGCACCACAAGGATGAGTATAACGGAAGCGATAAACATTCCCCCCATTTCTGACAGTATATATTGCTTTTTTTCGGGGAAGATCAGTTTCAATTCCAAGCCGTTTTCATTGGCCACTTCTTCCAGGCTCTTTTGGTACGTACCCGGATGCAGATAATTTGTCCATTCAGCCGCATTTTTGGGCGTGGCCTTTATGGGTTTTATTACCTTAAAGGTATATCCTATATGAAAATTATAAAAATCCATGTACACCTTCAGCAGCGAATCTATTTTGGACGCTTCGTTCTTTCCCAATTTCGCCGCCAATTCTGATGCGCTGTCTTTTTCCAGGCAATCCCCCATTTTCTTGCAGGTTGCTTTATCAGACCCAATGGCTTCTGCGGTACGGGCAAGCACCATATTGGCCTTTTCATTAAAGAACTCCTCCTTGATTTTCGCGGTTTGGGATATCCAGTTTATTTGGATGATGAGCAAGATCAATAGGGCCAGGGAAGAAACCCCAATGAATATACGTGTCCGATTCTTTTTCATATCAATCTCTCAAAATTAGCGGTTTCTGCAGAGAAGTTGCTGACGTTAACAAGTCATTAACAAGTCAATAACTAGTCAGTAACAAATTGACAATGAAAGCGAGGCTACCTTTGTTGCCTAATGAAACACCAATGAAAATGAATTTGAAATCCATCTGTCCCATCTTGTTGATATCTGTTTTTTTTACCTCATATATTGGGCATGGCGCCAACACTCAAATGACGTTTGGCGATGAAGCGAATGCGAATGGACCAAAACCCACTACGACTGCACCTCCCATGTTACAGAGCCTGGCACCTGATGCCCATGTACCCATATGCCCATTTATAAGCTGCGTATATCAGGATAGGGCTGGGAACTTTTGGTTTGCGACATTGGGAGATGGCATTTGCCGATATGATGGTAAAACCTATACATGGTTCACCACAAGCAATGGATTGTGCGACAACTATGTTTGGAAAATACAGGAAGACAATACGTTGCCAGCCGGGGAAACAGGAATTTGGTTCCAGACCAGAAATGGGGTTTGCCACTACAACGAGAAAAAGATATCCGCTGAAAATGCGGGATTCATTGATTATCCTGATAAGGATAGCCTCGGCCAAAATGAAGGTTATTCTTATTATTTGGGCAACCCTGTATGGAAAAATGAGCCAGGATATCTTTGGTTTGGTGCCAAAGCCGGGGTGCATCGCTACAATGGGAAAACGTTTTCCTATTTATCATTGCCCGATGCAGATGCTGAGATCAAATTACACCTGGCCGACCCTGAAACGCTGAGAAAAGCCTATTGGGTAAATTGCACTTTCGTGGATAAGGCAGGGAACCTTTGGATGGGCACGGAGAGCCGTGGGGTATGCAGATATGATGGGATAAACCTGACTGACGGCAAGGCGCACTTCACCTGGTTCACTGACAAAGGATTAAACAAAATACCCGTTCGAAGTATATTTCAAGATAAGGCGGGCAACTATTGGTTTGGCACCGATGGTGGGGGTGTTTATAGGTATGATGGCAGCTCGCTCACTAATTTTACCAATGAAAAAGGGCTGGGCAATCCCGATTTCTTGAAAACTGGTAAAGTAAGTGACAAACCAGGAACTTTGGCCCGAGCCTGGACCATAGCGGAAGATAAAACGGGAAACCTTTGGTTCGGCACCCTGGATGCGGGCGCATGGCGGTACGATGGTAATGCCTTGACCAATTTCACGATAAAAGACGGTCTGAAGTGCAATACCATTTACACAATTATGAAAGATGATATGGGAAACCTTTGGTTTGGCACCTATGGCTTTGGCGGCGGTATTTGCAGATATGATGGCAAATCATTTAAGTATCTAACAAAAAAAGGATTTAAGTAATCTGGCTGAGGTGGGTGAGGCGGTTGAGGTGGTTGAGCTGGTTGAGCTTGTCGAAACCGTCGAAACCGTCGAAACCGACGAAACCGTCGAAACCGTCGAAACCGACGAAACCGCCGAAATCTCTTCTGACGAAAGCGTCCGTTTGTGACTTATCCGACCATTTATTTGTTTTATTCCAAAAACAAGCGGATTGGTATCTTATTCGCGATACAAGCAGGTATGGTTTGATGTGAGCCTTCTTGTTGGATAAGAGTATGAAACGCAGGGGATAACCTTTATCACCGGCAATGAATCCTTTCTACCACGCATCAGATCATAAACCGGATAATGCTTTTTGCATCTGTTGGTTATGGGCATCATTGTGCAAGGCTACCCTTTCAAACTCGTCCTTGAAAATTCTTAATCCGGCCTCGCTATGCACAAATTCTTTATCCGCATATTTGTCAAAATACTTTTCAGCGAGTGTATAATTCATGTCCCTGCATAATTCATATACTGCCTTTTTGTTTCCCAGCGGCTCATGTTCATAGTTAAAAACATCATTCCAAAGTTCTTGATTGTAGGCCCAGATTACTTGTTTGGGCTCGGCAATGATCCTTTTTAAACGTTCGTGAAAAATCAATTCCGAATCGGTTAAATGGTGTAAAATCTGCTTGATGCTCCATTTGCCTGCTCCATATGTCCTGCTCAATTGTTCTTCACTCAAGTCAAAGAATTTCAATGTCTGGTCCTTTGTTGCGCTAAGGAGTGCCTGGACTGCTATCAATTTTGGAGATGCCATGCTGCTTTTTTATTTCTTAGTGATGATGTGATAATCAATTTATTAAAGATACCCGACTACATGCCAGCACGAAAATCGAGGCCGGAGACAAAGATAATAAAAGATGAGGCTCCTGATATCTCTTTCGGCATCTTCTGGCTGTTCTGGCGCAAGCCCATGGTGCATGAAAGCTTGACAAACAATAAAGCTGATATACTTCCGTTGCTCTAGATACCTTTTGGAAGCCAATGAATGATATAGATAGCGCTGGGATGTCCAAACGAATGTTTAAGTGATTTCGATAAATTTACACGGATGAACATGGGACTTGAAACAACGATGAAAGCATGCTTGATGACTTCCCTCCTGCTATGCTTCCATGCCCATTTGAAAGCAGAAACGATCCGTACCCGATATTCAAACGGAAACATATTGTCAGAGGTGAGTGATACCGATGGCAAGATAAACGGGTCATATACGGCATGGTACAAAAATGGCACAAAAGCCACGGAAGGCTACTTTGTGAATGATAGCAGGGAGGGACTATGGAAGGAATGGTACCAAAATGGACAGATAGCGGTAGAACAGCACTTTACAGACGACCAACTGAATGGGGATTTCCAAATGTGGTATCAAAACGGGAAGTGTTGCATCAAAGGATATTACCGTAAAAATGTCAGGGATTCTGCATGGACCTATTATCATGAAAACGGTAAAATCAAGTACAAAGCTGACTTTCACTTTGGCATAGCCTCACAATGGGGATATTCCAGTCCACAATGGAATGATTCTACCCATACCGAATGTAGTGATGTATATAATAGCACATACCGTTACAAAAAATTCTTGCCTGTTGAATATTTAAAAACCAAGTTGTTCAATCTTGTTTGCTTGCCTGGATTAAACAATGAGGATTCAACCAGATGGTTATGGTTAAGCGATTATGAACAGGAAAGCTTTGAGGGGAATATCTATATCGGGGGCAATGGGTTGACAAGAAAGTATTGGGCAAACAGCTCTGGTGATGGGAGACTTAAAGTACCACTAGATATATCCATGTTTTGGCAGGATCAAATCAAACACCATCCCTGCGGACGTGCCAATGGCACTCACATACGAATGCATAGAAAACAATCACAATATCCCAGAAAATTAGTGACTTCCTATAAATGTGCTTTCAGTGCATCATATACATTCAAGAATCATGAAGTTACTGAAAATATAGTTTACAAAACCTGTCCTTGTTTATATTGTGGAGAAGAATTCTTTGACACCGCAGGCAACAAAGACAGAAAAAAGCCTGTTTCAAGTGATCCGCATGTATATCTTTCTGGTTTATTAATTTACCTGGGCTCAAAAAATGAAGTTGCTATAAAAGGATTTATCAATGAAATCCTTTCAGACCCTTATCTTAATATCGGTTTTACTGACACTTCTACAGGCAGAATGAAGCTAGTAAGCAGAAAACACAAAAACCCCAATAAAAAAATCCCATTATTTGGATCAGACTTCAGGATTAATCCACAAAAATACTGGTTTGATGTTGAGGCAAAATATGCAAACGGGAAAACCTTGTTTAAGGGAAAAACTTCATCAAAACTATTTGGCAAATGGCATTTTTATGCTGATAATGGAAATAAAATAGCTGAAGGCGAGTACTTCTACCCTGATATCCACATTCCCGATTTCGTTTATGAATACTTTATACACTTTCAAAGTCCTTTGAAAAATGGGGTATGGAATACCTGGAGCAGCGATGGCAAACCCATGGCAAGGTATAATTTCTACAAAGGTTGGCTGATAGGTTATAAAGAATATTGAAAAGTTCTGCTGGCGCGGACGCTTTGGGAGGCAGGGGGTCAAAATTTTGAAACCCTATTCATGCACCGTATACGGGCATGTTGGTTTTTTTTATAATTTCGAACAAAAACGATGGCACTGATGCTTCCTGGTTTGTGTTTCGGTTTGGGGTATTGGGCCAATCTGCAATTTATTCTGCATCGTTTTCGTTTAGGTCTCGTAAATATGGCTCCGCACCTCATATCGCAATCATTTGGTACTCGCAGAAATCACTAAAACCAAACGCTGGAAGATAGGACTCATGCTGGGGGCGGTGGCCATTAGCGTGTTCTTCCTGTTGTTCACCAATTACCTGGTGAAGGAACTGTCAGCCAAGGAAGTCGACGAGGTCCACAAGATCGTACATGCCTTTGAGCAGCTCAACGATCCCAATATCAAGAACTTTGAGGAGACGCGAAAGACCCTTCAGGCGGCCACCATTCCCATCTTGGTAGTGAACGAAAAAGGGAAGGTAATCAATTTCAGGAACTTAGACTCCTCCCTTGTTTTCCCGAATGCAAACAAGAAAGCTGCCGACTCATCTTACCTGGAAAGCCAGTTGCGCCTCATGCGGTTCTTCAATGATCCCATCCCCATAAAAATAGATGTGAAGATCAACCATTTGGTGTATTATAGGGAACAACGGGCCATCACCTTGCTACGGTACTTCCCCTATGTGCAGTTGATGCTTATCGCACTGTTCCTGGCCATATCCTACGTTGCGTTCAATACCAGCCGGATGAACGACCAGAACAAGGTATGGGTGGGCATGGCCAAGGAAACAGCCCATCAGATCGGCACACCGCTGTCATCTCTCATGGCCTGGATTGAATACCTGAAAATGACCCATGAAGTGCCGACAGATGAAGTGCTGGACGAACTGGAAAAGGACATCAAGCGACTGGAGATCATTACTGAAAGGTTTTCCAAGATAGGGTCTACCCCAGAGCTGAAAAGGCATAACGTGTATGATATCGTCTATGAATCATTGGATTATCTCAGGAAACGGATATCAGACAAGGTAAAGATCACCATCACCGCTGACAGTGACCGAACCGTAGAGGCCAACATCAACAAAAACCTGTTCAGTTGGGTGATAGAGAACCTCACGAAAAACGCGGTGGATGCCATGAACGGCAAGGGCCAACTGGTATTCTCCATCAGGCAGGGGAAAACCCATATTGACATTGATGTGAAGGATACCGGAAAAGGGATGCCCCGGTCTAATTTTCAATTGGTGTTCAAACCAGGCTATACCACCAAAAAACGTGGATGGGGGCTTGGACTGTCTCTGTCGCGGCGCATTATCGAAAACTACCACAAGGGCGAAATATTCGTAAAGGACTCAGAACCGGGCAAAGGCACCACTTTCAGGATCAGGCTTGCGTTGCCCAGTGCCTGAAATATCAGATATAAGCCTCATATTTGCATTTAAATATAAGATATATGGTTCTTTCCATGACAGGATTTGGCAATGCCATCGTAGAAACCCCGGAACTGTTGATCAGGGCCGAGGTCAAATCCCTCAATAGCAGGGGGCTCGACTTGTCCATCCGCGTGCCTAGAAACCATTCGGAAAAAGAGATCACGTTGCGGTCGGCACTGGGCCACCGTTTTCAGCGCGGAAAGGTATCCGTCTATATCGAGGCGGAAGTGACGGGTTTCAGGATTGCCAAAAAATCGTTCAACCATGAACTGCTTACCGAATACTACCATGAAATAAAAAAACTGGCAGATAGCGTGGGCGCCCCATCAGACAGTTTATTGCCTGCTTTGTTGCATATCCCGGAGATGATCGCCCCACCTACCCAGGATCTTGGCGATGACAATGATTGGTCATTGATTGAAAAAGCATTGGACGAGGCCTTGGGCAAATTTGACGATTTCAGACGCACCGAAGGAGAAGCACTCCACAAGGAACTGGTAAGTTATGTGAACAATATTGCGGATTGCCTGGAAAAAGTAGTTGCCCTAAAAGACAAAAGGATAGAAAAGATAAAAGAAGACTTGCGAGAAAAACTGTCTTCGCTGCAGGAAGAAGGGCGTATTGATGAAAACCGTTTCGAGCAGGAACTGATCTATTTTGCAGAAAAGCTGGATATTACCGAGGAAATCGTTCGCTTGACCGCCCACCTCAGTTATTTTACAGAAACGCTGAAGGAACCTGCACCTGGCAAGAAATTGGGTTTTATTTCTCAGGAAATAGGCCGCGAAATAAATACTATCGGCTCCAAAGCAAATGATGCCACCATACAAAAGGATATCGTGTTGATGAAAGAAGAACTTGAAAAAATAAAAGAGCAATGCCTTAACGTTTTATGATGCAAGAAAAAGCACTCATCATATTATGCGGCCCATCAGGCTCGGGCAAAACAACGATAGCCCACCATCTACTCCATGCCATGCCCAGGCTCACTTTCTCCGTTTCTGCCACCACCCGGCCCAAAAGAGAAAACGAAACCAATGGGGTGGATTATCATTTCCTATCGGTTAGCGATTTCAGAGAGAAAATAGCTTCTGACGAGTTTGTGGAGTCTGAAGAAGTGTACAAGGATGTTTTTTATGGTACGCTGAAAAGTGAACTGCAGAGGATTTGGAGCTCGGGCAAGGTGCCGGTATTGGACATTGACGTTGTGGGTGCCCTGAATATCAAAAGGACATTTGCGCCTGATGCATTGGCTATTTTCGTTCATCCGGTAACCCTTGACAACCTGAAACAAAGGTTGCAGAAGCGCGCCACCGAAACCGCAGACAGCTTTGCCAAAAGGATAGAAAAGGCAGAGACAGAACTGGCTATGGCAGAGGAGTTTGAGAACTTTATCTATAATGATGACCTTGATAGATCTTTTAAATTGGCAAAGGACTATGTCTCAACCTACTTGAAAGAGGAACCTGTTAAAAGTAAATGAAAACCGGCCTTTTCTTTGGTTCATTCAATCCCATCCATGTGGGGCACCTGATCATAGGTAGCCACTTGGCGCATTATACCGATCTGGACCAGGTATGGTTTGTGGTGACCCCGCAAAATCCCCTGAAAGACAGGAAAGACCTACTTAAAGGCAGCCTCAGGTTGGAAATGGTGCAACTCGCCACTGAAGATGACCGGAAGCTAAAGACCTGCGACATTGAGTTCCACCTGCCAAAGCCATCTTATACCATAAACACCCTGGTACACCTGGAAGAAAAGTACCCTGGCAGGAACTGGGTATTGATCATGGGAGCAGATACCGTAGCCACCCTGCCGAAATGGAGAAACTATGAGACCTTGATCAATAACTATGAGATATATGTATATCCCAGGCCTTATTATGAGATAGATGAATCCACGCTTGCTCCAAACATCAAACTGATCAAGGATGTACCGATCATGGAAATATCTGCGAGCTATATTCGCAAAGCCATAAAGGAGCGGAAAAATGGGCGCTTCTTCTTACCAGACAAAGTATATGAGTATATTGACAAATGGGGCCTGTACCTCAAGTAGCCTTGAATACAAACCCCAGTTGCCAGGATTTCTTAGTATGGAATTATGTGCGAATCAATTACTCAGATTTGGGACTCGCTGCTTTTGAAATGAGGTAAAGAAGCAAAAAGACTACTGCCGCAATTATTAGTATGGCGCTCAACTGCCAGAACAGCGTACCTGCCTTGGTGAAGCCCAAAACAGCCAATGCCAAGGCGATGATAAGACAAATCCCTGCGATACCGAGGAAACCAGTTGTCTTTTGGGAACCAGAATATGAGGCAATATGATGGTTCTGCAATACATTGCTTACTGCAACGGTTTGTTGGTGGATTTCATTGGCTACCATTTTAGGGAAAGATTTCATAAAATGCTTGGCAGATGCCTTTTTAGGTTCTGCTGCAGAGGCATTGGCAGCTATTGGTGCGGCGGTTTCGGCTGGGCCAGGTGCTACGGTTTCAGATGCCGTCACTGCTGTATTGCAAGCCTGCTGCACGTTTTGTGTAGGCTTGGGGTTCACCAATGCTTGTTTGCTTATCAGCTTATTGGAGCAGACCAGCACGGTGGCGTATTTGTTGCATGAACAAAGCATAACTAAAGAGAGAAAGGAAGCCAAAAGGCATTTTGTCAAGATAATTTTCATCAGTTCAATTTTAAAGGTTCTCCGGATATAAAACATTATGCGGATAAATGTTTAAAATATATGATACACATTGAAAACTAATGAATTACAAATTTTTTGAGCCATCGTTTCAACATGCAACAATTAAAAAGCCCCCCTTGCCAATACAAGCAAGGAGGGCATATTTTGTAGGTAGTCCTTTGAATTAGGAAGACTGACTAATCAGCAATCGCCTGACCCAAGAGCCAAAGTATGAAGAATACTACTGCTATGACCAACAGTACAATACCAATAGCCCAGAATAATGATCCTAAGGCACCGAACCCTAAAAAGAACAATATTATGCCAATGATCAAACAGGTCACTGCCAGCCCCAAGAAGCTAGTGGTGTGTGTGGTGCCACTATAAGATGCTTGATGGTTTGAAGTGCCTGGAAAGCCAATAGAACCGGTTTTCGCAGCCAATTGCTGAATAGTCCTTTTAGCATTGATATGTGCAAATGCGTGTTTCGCTTTCTTTGGAGCAGGAGCTTGTTTCATATCTTCCTTTCCCTGAATAGTTTGAGAAGGGGTGGTTTCTACGGTTTCAGTGCAGGATGTGGCGGTAGAAGAAACTGGGGCCTCAGCTACTGTTCCTTTCTCAGGTACAGTGGGATGATTGTTTGTCAAGCTTTGGGAATATTCCAGTTTGCTTGATGTAAGGGATGTGGTTGATTTGCTGCACGATGCAAACATAATTGCAATTGCAATAATGAGTATTGCAGAAAATGGGTTTTTGTTCTCTATTTTCATATTTTTTTATTGTTAAACTTCGATTGTATAAGGATTCAATCGTACATTTTGTTTAACAAACGATACAAACAATTGAAAATGAAAACATTAAATGTTTACCCACTGTCCTAGTGCCAGCATATGACTCCACGTATCGAATTTGATAGTGATTCACAATGAGAGGCCTACAGAATATAATTGAGTCTATAAATCACTTCAACCATCCTGCCCCAATTAAAACGACAGATAGCTTAGGCAAAAAATTGGCTTATCCTTTCCATGAAACCCGCAAGCTCCATGGTTTCATTCACTTGAATCTTGTTGTTGAATGTAGCGAGCATTATGCTTTCCTCGAATGTCATGTGCAGCTTTTTCAATTGGTACACTTCTTCCAAAAAAGGCACGGGGAGGTTGCTTTTGGCAAAATCCCTATCCTTGGCAAACAGGCAATATTTATCACTGAACCCTTTATGCTCAGGGATATCAATATCTCGCTTGTTGAAGATGTCCCCTATCTTGTCCCAGATGGTTTCAGGACGGATATGGATATCTCCCATGTCCTTTTTCAAGGTCATGAAGCCGTAAATATGCACCCTCGGTTCCAGCCGTTCCCTGAAATTGGCGAGATAGATGGATATAATGTAAAAACTGCGCCCTTTTAGGTGGATTTCAAAGATATTTTTGATGCTTGTGGTAGTAAACATCTTCAGCAGCTTCAGGCTATATATCTTATTGGTGAACATATCTATCTGATCGTTCTCCAAAGTGCACTCGTATTTCTCTGAAAGCGCTTTGAAACTTTCATTAATTACTTGCTTATCGTGGTCAACCAGCCCCAGCACATTGATCATAAGGGTTCGTCCTTTATTTTTTTCGTACGGCGCAAAGGTAGCATGAAAGAATTGACAATGCAATTTGTCTCAGTGCCAGGTAGCGCTTTAGCCATTAATATATTTATTCCACGGTCCATACTTGTTTTCCTCGTATCAGGGCATCAAGGTTGCCTTCCCCAAAAGTTGTTTTTGCATGTTGCAACTGCTCATGCACCGCATCGTTATAGGTCGGCCTTTCCTTCGCGTATATCACTCCAAAAGGCCTTGGGAAATGATCCTCCTGAGCAGGATCATCAAACAGACGGCTCAGCATATACCCCTTATAATCATCATGTTCATCATGTATCCAAAGATCGTTGATAGATATAGCATCAGATAGCAGATCTACTACCTTTGGCCTACCATCATGCAACGCAATACCCTTGCTATTGTTCTCACCAAATACCAACGGTTTGCCTTGTTCCACAAAAATGGTCTCCAATGGCTTGGTTTCCTTGTCAGTATAAATAAAAAACGCCCCATCGTTGAACACATTGCAGTTCTGGTATATCTCCAACATGGAGGTTCCCTTGTGTTGGGTGGCCCGCCTCAAGGTAGCCTGCAAATGTTTGGGATCCCTGTCCATGCTCCGTGCCACAAAACTGGCATCAGCCCCAAGGCTCAGGGCCAATGGGTTGAAAGGATGGTCAAGGGCTCCCATCGGACTCGATTTTGTAATCTGCCCAGGGTGCGAAGTGGGTGAATATTGTCCTTTGGTCAGGCCATATATCTCATTGTTGAAGAGCAATATCTTCACGTCCACATTTCTCCGCAGCAAATGGATAAAATGGTTCCCACCTATCGACAGCGCATCCCCATCCCCTGTGATGATCCAAACATTCAAATCTGGCCGGGCCGTTTTCAGCCCCGTGGCAATGGCTGTCGCCCTACCGTGAATAGAATGGATGCCATAGGTGTTCATATAATAAGGAAACCTAGATGAGCAACCAATACCTGACACAAACACTATTTTTTCCTTAGGGATATCCAGATCCGGGATCACTGACTGTACTTGTTTCAGGATGGAATAATCGCCGCAGCCAGGGCACCAGCGCACGTCCTGGTCCGTAGTAAGGTCTTTGGATGTGAATGATGCCTTGGGGCTTGCATCTATATGTTGAAGTATTTCAGCCTGGGTCATATCGTTTATTTGAGGATGGAAAGCACTTTATCGGTGATCTCTGCCACGGTAAAGGGCAATCCCTGTATCTTATTTAGATTGATGGTATCCACCAGGAATTTGTCGCGAATGAGGACTGACAATTGGCCGGTATTTATTTCCGGGACCAACACATGCTCAAAACACGAAAGCAGGTTTTCCAGGTTTTTCGGGAACGGGTTCAAATAGCGTAGGTGCGCATGGCTCACTTCTATGCCTTCTTGGTGCAGTTGCTGGCATGCGGTTTTGATGGTGCCATAGGTAGATCCCCAGCCGAGTATCAACAATTTGCCCCTTTCAGGGCCACAATCCAAGGTTTGTTCAGGGATGTAATTGGCGATATTGGCCACTTTCTGCGCCCGGATACGCACCATTTTTTCATGGTTTATCGGGTCATAGGATATGTTTCCGGTAGGGTCTTCCTTCTCTATGCCTCCAATCCGGTTTTCAAGGCCCGCGATCCCAGGGACCGGCCATTTCCGCACCAGCTTCTCATCACGGCTGTATGGGTAAAAATGCCCGTTCTTGATATCATCTTTGGTGGCAAATTGAGCATGGATATTAGGCAGATCTGCCGAAACCGGGAATTTCCAGGGTTCGGTGCCATTGGCCAAGTACCCATCGCTCATAAAGAAGACGGGGGTCATGAATTCTATGGCAATCCGGGTAGCTTCAAAGATCGCATTGAAGCAATCTGCCGGGGATGAGGCAGATATAATGGGTACCGGTGCTTCGCCATGCCTGCCATACATGGCATGCAGCAGGTCAGCCTGTTCTGTTTTGGTGGGCATACCCGTAGATGGTCCTGCGCGTTGCACATCTATAAGCACCAAAGGCAATTCCAGCATCAATGCCAGGCCCATGGCTTCTGATTTGAGGTCAATGCCCGGACCCGATGAGGCAGTAACACCCAGGCTACCCCCATACGATGCCCCAATGGATGCACAAATGGCCGCAATTTCATCCTCTGCCTGAAAGGTGATCACGCCAAAATTTTTGTGCTTGGCCAGTTCATGCAATATATCCGAAGCTGGGGTAATGGGATAAGTGCCATAGAATAATGGAATACCCGCTTTTACAGAAGCAGCAATCAGGCCATAAGCGGTAGCAGTGTTCCCGGTTATTCCTCGGTACGCCCCAGGTTTCATGGGTGCAGCCTTTATTTCGTAACGGTTGGCAAACAGTTCCGCGGTTTCGCCATAGTTATAGCCGATTTGCAGTGCCAATAGGTTGGCATGGTGGATATCGGGGGCTTTGGAGAACTTCTTGTCTATAAAGTCAGAAACAGAATCCAAAGAGCGGTGATACATCCAGCATATCAGGCCCAATACAAACATGTTCTTTGACCGGTCTTGCTCTTTGGTACCCAGGTTCAATCCCTTTAATCCTTCCCGGATGATTTTGGTCACCGGGATGGTATAAAGGATGAAATCATTCAATGCCGGGTCCTCCAAAGGGTTCAACCCTTCGGGAATATTGGCCAACCTCAGGTTTTTTGCATCAAACCCATCCAGGTTGGCAATGATGGTTCCCCCTTTTTTCAGGTTGCCGAGGTTCTTTTTCAGTGCCGCGGCGTTCATCACCACCAACACATCGCTGTTATCGCCTGGGGTATGTATTTCATGTGAACCAAAATGGATCTGGAAACCAGATACCCCTGCCATGGTGCCTACCGGGGCACGTATCTCTGCCGGAAAATCAGGAAAGGTACCCAGATCATTCTGCATCAGGGCAGTGGCCAATGAAAATTCATTGCCTATCAACTGTATCCCATCGCCAGAATCCCCAGCGAACCGGATCACTACATCATGTATCTCTTTTGTTTCTATCGTCATGCCTGTTGCGTCGTGCGTTTTGTATAGAGCGTCTTGGCCAAATCCTGAACAGATCGTGTGTCACTTACCAATAAACCGAACCTTCATTTTGGTTCAATGGCCCCCTAATAGGCCCGCTCGTCCTTGTTTTCATAAAAGTTTACATAAGACCGGTTTGCCACACGGTTGCCGCCGGGTGTGGGGAAATTCCCGGTAAAGTACCAGTCGCCCTTATGCGCGGGGCAGGCTTTGTGCAGGTCTTCCACTTTTTGGAAAATGACCTTCACATCCGCATGGATAAATTCGGTCTTCAGCATATCGGCTATTTTATCACTGATGTCTTCATCGCTAAGCCCATCATATACCGCCAGAGCATAGTTGGGTGCGTTTATATCATGTGCGTGTTCCTTGCAAGAAACGTATATGTCCCGCAACATGTTTTCACGTCCTGCCTCCTTGTGCAATTCAATGGCGGCCCTAAAAGCGATAAAATCGGCCATTTTGCTCATGTCTATGCCATAGCAATCGGGGAACCTGATCTGCGGCGCGGAAGATACAATGATGATCTTCTTGGGTCCTAACCTGTCTATTATCCTTAAGATACTGTTCTTCAAAGTCGTTCCACGAACAATGGAATCATCTATGATCACCAGGTTGTCCTTACCCGGCCTGATGACGCCATAGGTGGTATCGTACACATGCGAAACCAGGTCTTGCCGCTGGGAGTCAGAGGATATAAAGGTGCGCAATTTGGCATCCTTCACGGCTATTTTTTCGCTGCGGGGCTTTAAAGCCAATAAGGTATCCAATTCAGCATCTGATAGGTTGCCGGCCTTTATCTTTTCCTTTTTATACAGGTTCTGGTAGTCCCCCACCGCTTCCATCATCCCGATATAGGAAACTTCGGCAGTATTGGGGATATAGGAGAAGACGGTGTTCTCCACATCATAATCTATGGCTTTCAACACCGCAGGGGCCACAAGTTTACCTAGTTCCTTGCGCTCTTGGTAGATATCGCTATCGGTGCCCCGGGAAAAATAGATCCTTTCAAAAGAACATTGGGTCAATGCCTTTTCTTCCAATATCCTGGGTTGGCTCACCGATCCATCTTTTTTGATGATGAGCGCATGGCCCGGTTTGATAGCCTGTATCTTGTCGTAATCTATATTGAACGCCGTTTTTATCGGTGGGCGCTCGGAGGTCACCACTACCATTTCATCATCTTCATACCAGAAGGCTGGTCGTATACCGTTCGGGTCGCGGAGCACAAAAGCATCCCCGTGCCCGATAAGCCCTGCCATCACAAAACCGCCGTCAAAGTTATGCGAAGCCTTTTTCAGGATATTCTCTACGGAAATATCATTGGATATCAAATCATTGATATGGCGCATGGAATAGCCCTTTCCAGCATTTTCTTCATACAGCCTGTCAATGTCCTCATCCAGGAAATGCCCGATTTTTTCCATCACCGTGATGGTATCGGTGCGGTTCAGCGGGTGTTGGCCCAGTTCGATCAGCTTATCGAACAGCTCATCATTGTTGGTGAGGTTGAAATTGCCCGCCACCACCAGGTTTTTGCTCATCCGGTTGTTTTCCCGGATGAAAGGGTGGCAAAAGCTCATGCCACTCTTGCTATGGGTGGCATAGCGGAGATGGCCGAGCATCAGTTCCCCGATGAAAGGTGCCCCCGGTAGGTATCGTTCTTCCTCAAGCCCCTTGGCGCTCACAAATTTGCTTGCAGCCAGTTGCCTATGGATTTCATTGAATATCATGGATATGCCATTGGAAGCATCAGACCGTTCCCGAAAGATAAAGGGTACGCCCGGCTCAGCATTCAGCTTCAGGGAAACCACCCCGGCACCGTCCTGGCCCCGGTTGTGCTGTTTTTCCATGAGCAGGTACAGCTTGTTCAAGCCGTACAAGGTGCTGCCATAATGTTCCTGGTAATAAGATAGCTCTTTTTTGAGCCTGATAAGTGCTATGCCGCACTCGTGTTTGATGGAATCGCTCATTCTTACAATTCAGGTGCAAAATTAGTCATTTTTGACGAGAAACCCATCACGTGGCAAGTTGCCCCATCCAAGCCGTCCTTTATCTTAGGTCATTTAGATTGTCGAAGGTTCTCGAACTTGCGGTGCTACCAAGTGCCTGACTTCGCCTCGCGCTTATTGTCTGAACTGGGATTTTTGGGATGTTCGGGATGTTGGGATTTTAATGGTACATGGAAAGCAACACATGCGCCCCGCTCAACCCTCGCACAACGCGCTTTTTCGAGCCGCCAATAAACTTCAATGCTTCAATTCGCACAAAATCAGGCGAGAAATCTATTAGATGCACATTGGCAGTACGCTATATTATGGCAGAAGCCACAAATAACTCATTCAAGTGCTTGTGTCTCGTGAGACTATCTATCAATTGCCTCCAGCCAATTTTAACGAAGTTAAGTAACTTCCGGCTCGCAAAATCTCCGATTTTCATTATCTTTGGCTCATGTCTGAATTCAGCAAAAGAAGTGTTACTAGAAAATAATTAAATG
>Ga0206900_1110_pt1 | contig 21471 bp, 18 predicted proteins | sample Alteio_BWOrgHeat_46_FD_153235 | JGI IMG/M metagenome (GOLD analysis project Ga0206900, IMG submission 153235) | Enriched cells from forest soil in Barre Woods Harvard Forest LTER site, Petersham, Massachusetts, United States -... | ecosystem: Environmental > Terrestrial > Soil > Temperate forest >... | reverse complement strand
TCGGTTTGTTTTTTCAGGTAGTCCATATTGTTTTGTGCCAGGACAAAATCGGGCTGGAGCTGCAAGGCTTTGGCGAAGCATTCCTTTGCTTTGTCATAATCCTTTGATTCTTGATATATTATCCCCATTAGGTTTTGCGCGGCGGCCTTGTATATCACCATTTGCGAACCATTGGAGGATGTGGAAAAACTGATCTTTTCTTTGGCAGCTTGTGGCATAATCAAAAGCCTATCGAGGGAAGCCTGCGATTCCCCAAATCTTTTCATCGCGTATTGCAGCACAGCTATTTGGTAGGCTGCATACAAAGAGGAGTTTTTTGCATATTCCTTTTGATACATATCCAACGATTCTGCATAGCGGCCCACTTGTTGTTCTGAAACGGCAAGTGCACTGATAATGGCCACGTTATCTGGCATTTTTTTCATCACTTCTACCCCGGTCAATATACATTGGGTATAATTCTCGGTTTGTGCATACAAAAGGCAGAGCGAATCGAGGTAATTGATCTTATCTGGATGGATGGCATACAAAGCATGCAGGGCCATTATCGACAGTCTATAATCCCCATATCTCAATCCATTGTGATACATCCTGACATAAACAGTATCCTGTGAGATGCTCGGGGCCATGGCGATGGTATCCTTAACAGGTTGTTTGTCAATGGATTTTTTTTTGCCCCATTGGCCAAATGCGCTAACACTTATTGTTAACATTATACAAAGCGCACTAATCTTTATGGTCATGATTTTATGTTATAGGGTGCTAAATTAGGACATAATTTTAAAAGAGAGCCTGTTTTTTAATTTTTTTCAGCCACTGCAGGCTTGCTAACAGCCAGTAATGCAACATAAACGAGAAAACCGTTAAATATAAGTGTCTCAAAACCAAACTTATAAGAAGGGAACTGATAAGTGCACCATTTCTCAAGGTAAAAGGTGGCAAATGGGCCTGCAATGCATATTAAGGGGATAAATTTGTCATGGGCACGCCGTTTGCTGAACAACCCGAAAGTATATAAGGCCAACAACGGACCATAGGTATAACCAGCGTATTTGAATAATAAGTCTATGATGCTTCTGTCATGGTTGAACCAATGGAAGCCAACTACTATTAATATAGTGAAAATGGCAAAACCTATGTGTACTGCATATCTGGTGGATACTTTATGGCTACTGCCTTTTTGGTTGAAATTGAGAAAATCCACGCAAAATGACGTTGTTAGTGCTGTAAGGGCAGAATCGGTGCTGGCAAATGTGGCAGCAGTAAGGCCTATTAGGAAAATGAATTTGAAAGCCACTGGCAGGTAATCCCGGGCAATCATGGGCAACAGGTCATCAGACGATGCAGGGATGGCCATACCTTTACTATGTGCAAAAACATACATCAAGGCACCCATCGAAAGGAAAAGCAGGTTCACGAAAATAAGGATGATGCTGAATACCATCATGTTCTTTTGGGCATCCTTCAAGCTGCGGCAGGTAAGGTTTTTCTGCATCATGTCTTGGTCCAGCCCAGTCATAGCTATGGTAATGAACATGCCACTGAAGAACTGCTTGAGAAAGAAGTTGTTATCATGGAAATCCCAAAAGAACACTTTGGAATACTTACTGTCTGCAATAAACTTTATTGAATGTATCAGATTTAAGTCCAAGTAGTTGTTGAGGAAAATAATGGTAAGTATTAGCGATGCGATGAGAAAAACAGTCTGCAAGGTATCTGTCCAGATAATGGTTTTGATGCCCCCTCTTATACTATACAATAAGATAAAGGCCATAGAGATGATTACCGCCAGTTCGAATGGGACCCCCAATTGTTTGAATATGATCACATAAAAGACATTTACTGCAAGCAGCAGGCGCAATGCCGATCCCAAACTCCTGGAAAGCAGAAAAAAGAAAGCCCCGGTCTTATAGGTGCTTGTGCCAAACCTGGTATCCAGATAGGTATATATAGAGGTAAGGTTGAGCTTATAGTACAATGGTAAAAGAACCAGTGCTATGGTGAGATACCCAAAAAAATAACCAATCACGATCTGGAAATAAGAGAATGCTACAGCATCAACCTTGCCCGGAATAGATATAAAGGTGACCCCAGAAATGGAGGTGCCAATCATACCGAACGCAACCAAGAACCAAGGCGAGCTGCGGTTAGCCGTGAAAAAAGTCTGGTTGTCGTTCTTTCTGGAGGTGAGTCTGGCTATAATGAGCAGCAGTAAAATATAGGTGCCTACAACAGTAGCCGTCAACAGGGGCATCGTGGTCATTATTTTCGTCCAAAAATAAGCTAATTTTGCAAGCTAAGGCAGTACAGGCTGTCATCGATTGAAACCGATATGGAATTCCCGTCAAAAATCTTAGAAGATGCCGTGCTACAGTTTGCCAAATTGCCGGGCATCGGGAAAAAAACTGCGTTGAGAATGGTGCTCCACTTACTGAAACAGGAGAAAACACAAGTGGATCAATTGTCACATAGTTTGGAGAAGCTTAAAACAGACCTGCACTATTGCACGGAATGCCATAATATATCAGATGCCAATCTTTGTAATATCTGCGCTGATGCCCGAAGGCATCATGAGGTGATTTGTGTGGTGGAAGACCTGCGAGACGTGATGGCCATAGAAAATACCAGCCAATACCGCGGCGTGTATCATGTGTTGGGAGGGCTTATCTCACCCGTTGATGGAATTGGTCCTTCCGATATAAAAATTGAAGCACTATGCGATAGGGTGCAGCAAAGCCAGGCCCGGGAAATTATTTTCGCGCTGGCAGCCACCATGGAGGGAGATACCACTGCTTTTTATATTTCAAAACGACTACAAGGAATCCCAATGAAGTTCACTTCCATAGCGCGTGGCATTGCCATTGGTGGGGAACTGGAATATGCTGATGAAATAACGCTTGGGCGATCCATACTGGGCAGAATCCCATATAATGTATGAAAAGGGAAGCTAAACTGTCCATAGTCATTGTCAACTACAATGTAAAGTATTTTTTGGAGCAATGCCTTGTTTCGGTATATAAGGCAATCGTCCCTTTGGCGGTAGATTATTATCCTTTTTGTGCGGATATCTGGGTGGTGGACAACAACTCAGCCGATGGTTCGGTGGAAATGGTGCGCGAGAAATTCCCTCATGTACAGATCATAGCCAACAAGGACAACCGGGGTTTTTCTTTTGCCAACAACCAAGCGATAAAAAGCTCGAATGCTGAATTTGTATTGTTGCTAAACCCTGATACCGTGGTGGCTGAAGACACTTTCAGCAAAGTACTTAAGTTTATGGATTCCCATCCGGATGCCGGGGGACTAGGGGTAAAAATGGTGGATGGAAAGGGCATTTTTCTTCCCGAGAGCAAAAGAGGGCTCCCTACGCCAGCCGTAGCATTTTATAAGATTTCAGGGATGTCTAGGCTTTTCCCTAAATCAAAAACATTTGGCAGGTACCATCTTGGGTTTTTGGACAAAAATGAGAACCATGCCGTGGATGTACTGGCTGGAGCTTTTATGTTGTTGCGGAGGCAAACCCTTCAAAAGTCAGGGCTGCTTGATGAGGATTATTTCATGTACGGTGAGGATATAGACCTTTCTTACCGTATTGTGAAGGCTGGATATAAGAACTATTATTGTGCCGATACCGCCATTATCCATTATAAAGGTGAGAGTACCAAAAAGAGCAGTGTCAACTATGTCTTTGTTTTCTACAAGGCCATGGTGATTTTTGCCAAAAAGCATTTCGCTTCAAACCGTGCCGCTCTTTTTGCTTTCCTTATCAACACTGCGATTTATCTACGAGCGGCAGCTGCCATATTGGTGCGCTTTATCAAGCGTTTGCTTTTGCCATTGGCAGATGCCGGACTGCTCTATCTAGGTATGATACTGTTTATAGCCTACTGGGAGCGTACCATCAGATATGGTGGCAAGTACCCGCCCATATTGCTTTCATTTTTTATCCCATTGTATATATTGTGCTGGATCATTGGGCTGTTCCTAGCCAAAGGTTACCAAAAGCCATATTTGGGCAAAAAGCTGGTTATCGGGGCGTTTTGGGGCACTGTGATCATATCCCTTTTTTATGCTTTTGTTGATGAAAAATACAGGTTTTCACGTGCCATCCTCATTGCCGGTGGTATTGTGGCAGTGGTGGTGTTCACTTTCAATCGTATCGTGCTGCGGTTGATCAAAGAAAGACACTTTTTTATGGCTGATGATACCGCCCTCAAAAAAATAATGATCGCAGGCAGCCTGGAAGAGTCGCAAAGGGTACAGATACTGTTGAAAAGTACGGGTCTGGAATATAATATGCTAGGCAACATCTCGCCCAGCCAAGGGCAAGGGGCATCATTTATAGGAGGCTATTATGAAATTGACAAGCTTATAAAAATATATAAAGCTGATGAGGTGATATTCTGTAGCAAGGACATCGCCTTCAAATCAATTATTCTTTCTATTGAGGCACTCCAGGCCTCCGGGGCTGATTTCAAGATAGTCCCGGATGGGAGCGATTTTATCATTGGCAGCAATTCAAAAAATGAACCAGGTGACTATTATGCCTTTATATCAGAACCCCTAGCAATAGGCAAAAAGGACAGCCGGATGAACAAACGAGGATTGGACATTATCGTCAGTTTTGCACTTTTGATCTCCCTGCCTTTGAACATTTGGTTTGTGAGGCATACGACTCGATACCTGAAAAATATCATCAATGTGTTTTCAGGGAGGCTCACGTGGGTAGGTTACAGTTTCCCGGAAACAAGTGATACTGAAAGCTTACCTGAAATAAAAACCGGTATCCTTACCCCGGCTGATGAATTGAATATTACTGATCTGGATACAAATACCCTCCGCAGGCTCGATTATTTATATGCCAAAGACTATTCTATTTATATGGACTTGGGTATTCTCTTGAAAAGTTTTGCTCGGCTTGGGAAAGAATAAATTGCTAATTTGGTCCCTTATTCAAAAAAAGAAGCATGAAAAAGACCATCATCAATACTGTATCAGCACCGGCTCCCATTGGCCCTTATAGCCAAGCTGTAAAAGCTGGGAAATTTTTGTTCATATCGGGTCAGATTGCGCTGAACCCTGTAACCAACCAATTGGTAACCAATAATATTACCGAGGAAACTACGCAGGTAATGCAGAATATCGGCGCCATATTGGGTGCGTCGGAGATGAATTTTGGCCATATTGTCAAGACAACCATTTTTTTGAAAAGCATGGATAATTTTGCCGCAGTGAATGAAGTATATGGATCTTTCTTTCTATCCAATTTTCCTGCCAGAGAAACGGTTGAGGTATCCAAACTACCAAAGGATGTAAACGTGGAAATATCTGTCGTTGCTGCAGAACTTTGATTCCCTATATTTTTGAATTGAAACTAACTTGTTAAACCTGATGGAAAAGAAACATTTTCTCCTGAAATCAACCGCTTGCAGACCCACTTTTCAAATGGACATGACTGATGCTGAGCGAGCCGTAATGCATCAGCATATTGCCTATTGGAAAGAGAAGACTGAAAAAGGCATATCTATTATATTTGGAGCAGTAATGGATACCTCTGATGTATGGGGATTGGGCATTGTGGAAGTTGAAAACGAAAATGAGATTCAGCCACTTATTGATGCAGATCCGGCGTACTTGGATCATTTAATGACCTACCAGTATTTCCCGATGCGTGTTGGCATGATCCGTGGATAATGCCAAGAACTTTAGGTGATAATCAACTTATTGCTATCCGGTTTTTTCTTATTTTTGTCTATCAAACAAAAAAGCATGAAGCATCTGTTTTTCCTATTGTTTTTTACGGTTTTAGCCTTGGCCGCGAAAGCCCAATCACCAGTGGTATCAGAAGGTACCTCCATTGAGGAAAAGGCTGCAGGATACCAGTTCCAGCTTGCTACCAAACATTATTATACCGGGTTGATCATTGAAGGGGCAAGTTTTGTGATGCTCGCGGTAGGGGTACATGACCCAAACAATCCAAATGTCGGATTGGTGACACTTGGGAGCCTCGGGTTTATTGTAGGTACAATATTCATGATCGAAAGCTATTCGCATATTGGCAAGGCGGGCAAAATATTGATGGGCAAGACGAAATATTCTTTTGGCCCATCGTCTTCTGGCCTTGGGTTGGCATGCACGTTTTAAGTGTTTTCGGTACATGGCACATCCTTTGAACTTGAAAATATTGTGGCCATGCAAGAAAATCGTGCCCATTGTCTTAAATATCTCTGGATTGACTTTATCTTGCACCGCTGAAGCATAAAATGCACAATGGCAAAAAAAAACAGGTCGAAAACACTCATCTTCCTTCTCATCATATTGCTTGCGCTTGGCCTTGCTGTCGCTTGGTTTGTGTATGGCCTCATTTATAAAAACAATGTAGAACTGGGCGGCCAAAAATCAACTTATATTTATATCCGGACCGGGGCATCCTATTCTGAGGTTCTTGACACTTTGTACAAAAGGAAGCTCATTATCAATCACGTATCATTTGAACAGGTCGCAAAAAAGAAGAAATATCCATCCATGGTTCATCCTGGTAAATACAAAATAACTGAGGGGATGAGCAACAATGCCTTGGTGAACGAATTGCGGTCTGGTGAGCAGGAACCTGTAAAAATCACGTTCAACAATATCCGCAAAAAGGAAGAACTGGCCGGCAAACTTGGCGAAAAGCTGGAACCCGATAGTGCCCACCTCCTAGAGGCAATCAACGATGAAGACCTGCTGGGGAAATATGGATTCAACCGTGAAAATGCCTTGGCTTTGTTTATCCCCAATACCTATTCTATGTATTGGAACACCACACCCGCAGATTTTATGGCACGGATGGCGAAAGAGTATAAAAACTTCTGGAATGATGAACGCAAAGAAAAAGCCAAAGCTCTGAACATGACCCAAACCCAAGTGATGGTGCTTGCTTCCATTGTGGACAGAGAAACTCAAAGTGAAAACGACAAACCTATCATAGCAGGCGTGTATATCAACCGGTTAAAGAAAAACATGCCCTTGGAGGCAGACCCTACCCTTATCTGGGCTGCAAATGACTTTACCATAAAACGTGTATTAAACATCCACAAGCAAATAGAGTCTCCCTATAACACATACAAGCATACAGGATTGCCCCCTGGACCGATATGTATCCCGGCTGTATCTTCTATTGATGGAGTACTTGACTATACTAAACACAACTATTTATATTTTTGCGCGAAAGAAGACTTGTCAGGTGGGTCATGCTTTGCAGCGACGTACGAGGAACACATGAAAAATGCTCATAAATACCAAGATGCGCTCAACAAGCGGAATATCCTAAAATAGATAAAGCCAGCGCCTATAAATTTTGATAAAACCCAAGTGAACAAAACACCTGCTCAGCGCTTTAGTTACAGTCAAATCTCAAATATTATATAAAAATCTAAATCAAAAGGTCAGTGATTCATCCAGATACCTACATAATGAAGACTCCCAAAGGGATGGGGGTTTTTACCACTAGAAAATTCAGAATGGGCGAAATATTATGGATCGCCGATGATTTCGACGTAAAGATTCCTTTGGAAGCTTATGAATCGCTTGATAAAATCCAAAAAACAAAGCTAAACAGGTATAGCTATCTTGATAGTGAAAATAGGGTAATTGTACCTTGGGACGAAGGCAAATACGTAAACCATTCATGTTCGCCCAATTCTACCAGTACTCTGGAGTACGACAATATCAGCATTGCGGTGACTGATATTGAAAAGGATGTAGAGATTGTTGAAGACTATTACAGCTATTTTGGTCATTTCGAGACTTTTGAATGTTTTTGTGGTTCGCCCAATTGCAGAAAATTCATTGGCCAAGGGGAAACCTATGATTCAGAGTTGCGCATAGAATTGGCAGAAATGGCTCCGGTGATCTTAGGCATGGACCAACCTCTGTTGAGAATCAAGTCAGTAGAATCTCAACAGTTTAAGGAGTGTCTCAATTCGTTTGCAAAACAAAACGGGAAAATTAGAAAGCGGGCTTGATCACTAGTTTTCAGGGCAAATCTGCAATTACCTTTTCATAAGGTGTTTTAGAACCCATATAATAATCCCATTCTTCTTTGCTAAAGTTCCTGGATACTTTTTTTCTCAGCCGGGCAACGAGATCAGATTGGTTGATATCATATACCCTCACGGTTTTGTCCCTCCCACCCGAATATATCTTTTTGCCATCTGGGCTCATGGCCATGCTCATTACCCATGAATCATGTTCACCGAATGTGAGAGGTGGATAGTTGCCAAAACATAGCCAAAGTTTCACTTTCCCATCAAGCCCCGCACTGGCAAGTTGGTTGCCCCGGCCGAAAGCTGCCGAACTGAGCGCAGATTTATGCCCGGTAAGCTTATCGGCAAGTTGTGGTTTTTGTACGGAGGAGTACCATATCTTTAGGCTGCCATCAGAATAGGCTGCGGCAATATAAGCCCCAGTGGCATTGAAACTGATGCCAGATACTTGGCTTCCCGATTTGATTAATTGGCTTGGTGTGATATCGTTGCCACCCATGGCCATGGTGAATATCGCCCCATTTTCACATCCAGCGGCCAAAAGGTTTTTTTCAGGGCTATAGGCCAATGAAAGTACCCGCGATTCTATTTTTACGTTTTGATTGCTATTATCGGAAAGTTTGTTGATGATGATAATGCTGTCGAGGCTGCCGGAGATGATATAATCCTTGGTGATTACGATAGAAGTAATTTTGTCCTTATGACCGTTGATAACATTGGGTTTTTGATTTGGGGCGCTTAATTTCCAAGTATAGAGCAGAGAACCGCTACTTGATGCGAGCCATTGACCATCAGTGGAAAAAGCTATGGCACTAAAAGGGTTTTTACCGTCATAAAGTACGGTATGCGTTGTTTTGTCATCGTTTAGGTTCCATAAGATGACTTTCCCATCGTTTCCTGCCGAAGCAATGTGTTTTCCGTCAGGAGAGGCAGCTAGGCCATTGACTTCTGCGGTATGTGCATATAGGACCGAACCCCCATCCCAGCCAATAATTTTGTTTGCCTCATACAATGCTGTTATGATTTCTGTATTAAACGAGTCGTTCTTGTTTTCACGGTTAAGTTTATAGGCTTGTAATGCCAACAATGCCTTCAATACGCTGTCCTCACTGTTCCGGTCATAACTGACCGATTTCAGGGCCAAGGTTTTTGATATTGAAAAATTCCTTTGCTGCTCGGCTATCTTTTTATCTGATTGCGCCTCAGATCGCAAACTGTCGGCGATCTTTTTCTGAAGGATGGCTATTTGTTTTTCATTTTCAGCATCCAATAAGGCACCTTCTGCTTTTTGTTGTTCCCTTTTGGCTATTTTGGTTTGCAGCAAGGTTTCGTTGGCCTTTATATTGGCTATCCTTTTTTGTTTTTCCGCTTCCAGTCGTTGTTGTTCTGCTACTTGCGTCTGTTCTACGGCTTGCTTGCGGTGCACTTCGCCTGTTTGGAAGTTTTTCACTGCCTCTGATTCTTTTTCGACCGCGATTTTTTCTTGCTTTTCGGCCAATGATTTTTGCGTGAGGGCTTCCTTAGCACTTTTTGACGCTGTTCCTCTTTCGATCAAAGCCCATAAAGTAAGCCCGCAGGCACAAGCCAGAAAAACAATAGCTATAACGTTGGTGATAAGCCTCCTGCGCTTTTTTTCAGCAACCATTTTTTCTTTTCCTGCGATACTGGCATCGAGGAATTTCATGCTTTTGGCAAAGTCAGGATTATACTGAAGTGCCCAGGCTTGATGCGGATTGTTTTCTTGTTTCCATTCCAAGGCCACGGATAGTTCAGGGTCTCGCCAAAGCCCTGCGGTATTGTTTTGGTATAAAATTGCTGCATCGGCAATACGCTGGTACATTTGTGCCGATTCATATTCCTCATCTACCCAGGTTTCGAGCCTTTCCCAGTTTCGCATCAAGCTTTCGTGGGAGATGTCAACAATGGTTTCGGGCAAAAGATCTGTCCCGGCAGGGGGCATAATAAAGCCGCGTCCACTGCGTCTGAAAACTTCGATGACTTCGCAAACTTCTTTGTTGCTTCCTTGAGTAATGGCACAAATATCCTTTAGTTTGGTGGGTCTGCGGATTCCCCTATTGTCCACCCCCTTCATAGTGATGCACTTAAATATGAGTTCCGCCAGCTTTTTTTGCTTTTCGTTCAACTCACTGAAAGCTTCATTCGCGTGTAGGTTCAGGGCCCTGTCCATACCACCAACTTTTTGGTATATATCTAGGTCCATGGGTACGCCGGTATCTGCTATGGTTTCCCAGTTTTCCCAGGTTCGCATCAGTGCATGTTGCAATATGGGCAGTTGGTCTTGGTTGTTGCTCATGTCGTTGAGCAACTGCTGCATCAGGCGAGGGGCTATTTTGCCTTGGGCATAGTTTATTGGCCCTGCTATGGCAGCTTTATAATGTTCACGGTTTAGGCGGGGTATCAGGTATTGCCCATCATTTATGGCTTCTGGCAGTCCCTCAAATGCTGAGCAATCACCCAAGAAATCAGCACGAAGGGTAATGACTACATATATGCCTGCGTCATGCTGCCGTACTGCTTCTATAAGCAATTGTACAAAGTGGTCTGCTTGCTTTTTGGCTTTTTCATCACTTTCAAAACCGGCAAATCGGAATAGCTCTTCAAATTGATCAACAAGAAGCAAGAAATTTGTTCCGCGGCCTATCCGGGTCCTTACCGTCTGTATTAGTCCCAACACATTGTTGGAAATCATTTCCAATACTTGCTTGGTATTTTCTTCATCTGTCTTACCATCCCCAAATACATCGCTGGCAAAAAGGCAAGAGGCGAGATTGAGCAAAGGATTGGCTCCCGGCCTCATAACGGCTATGGTCCATTGGCTCCCCGTTTCAGTATTATAGCCATTGTAGAGCTTGGCAAGCAAGCCAGCCCGCACCAACGAAGACTTACCACTACCCGAAGTGCCAACTACCGAAACGAAATGAAAACGTGATAGTTTTTTCAGTAATTCTTCAACCTGATGCTCCCGCCCAAAAAAAAGATGGCTTTCCTCGATGCCAAATGGCCTGAGTCCGGGGAAAGGATTTTTGAGTGTTGGGGCATTGCGAAAAGCGTTTTGCGTCATACTGGAAATTTCTGCATTCAAAAGCCAAAAGTACAAACTTAAGGAGAAATACAACAGTATATGAATTAAGAAGTTTTGAGCAAATAATGGTGCCAGTGTGGTATGGTTTGGAAGGCTAACAGGAAAGAAAAAAACAGAATGTAGGTTTATTATCTAAAAATATCTATTTTTGGCCGTATATCGTTGAAAAATTCAGCGTTACCGCGATAACAAAAGAAGAAAAGGATTATGATTCTGGGGAATTCCAAGAAAAGTATTCAGGAATTAAAGGAGATGACAGATGAGGCTGTGAGAAACGATGAGTTTCATCCTGTTGACTTGGAAGACAACGGATTGCTCGGGGAGATTGGTAAGAATTTCAACCATCTGGGCAAAAAGCTTCATGCGGCAAACCACAAATTAAAGGAACTTGAGAAGCTAGAACTTGAAAACCAACGGCTTTCAGATGCACTTTTGGAGTATAGGAGTTCTGTAGATCATTTATCGGTGATTGGGGAGCTTGGTCAGAAAATAACCACTGCGCTCACTGCCGCAGAAATGTTCCAGAAACTGTCAGAGATCATCAATTCGATTATGGATGGGGCGGTGATATTGTTGGGAATTACTGACAAAAAGAAAAAGCTCAAGTTCTTCAGAAAGCCAGAGTTCCCTCAACATAACGGCGAGCGGCCGATAGTAAACGAAGCTACAGTAGCCGAATGGAGTTTGGCCAATAAAATAGATGTGTTCCTGAATGATGCAGAAAAAGATTATAGCCGGTATTTTTTTGATCCCATTGTGAGTTCAGAATTACTGCCTGCAAAATCGGTCCTTTGTTATCCCATGATCATCAATGATCAACCTATTGGGGTGATCTGTGTGATGAGTTACCGCAACAACGCGTACACGGAATATCATTTGAACATGATCCGATCTCTGATGGCATACGTAAGCGTGGCCATTGATAATTCGAAAGTATATGAAGAACTAAAGGCAACACAATCCCAACTGGTGCAATCAGAAAAAATGGCTTCTCTGGGGCAACTTACCGCAGGGGTGGCGCATGAGATAAACAACCCGATCAATTTTGTTTCTGCTGGGATAGAATCACTAAAAAACAACTACCAAGAGATAAAGAAACTGCTTGAAGCCTATATGGAGCTGAAGCCGGGGGAGGACAATACCGAACAATTGCTGAAGCTTGAAAAACATAAACGGGAAATTGAGATTGACGATCTTCTCAGTGAAATAGAAGACCTGTACCGGAGCATAAAAAATGGGGCTACCCGGACTACTGAAATCGTGAAGAACCTGCGCAATTTTACCAGGTTGGATGAAAATGAGTTTAAGTTGAGCAATCTGGAAGAGGGCCTTGATTCTACGCTTGTCATTCTCAACAGCCAGTTGAAAGACCGAATAGAAGTGATAAAAGAATATGGGCACATGCCCTTGGTAAACTGTTTCCCTGGCCAGATAAACCAGGTATTCATCAATATTTTGAACAATGCGGCCCAAGCCATTGATGGTCCCGGCAAAATCTGGATAAAAACCCATGTGGTGGACGGATTTGCGGAGATCAATATCAAGGATTCTGGATCTGGCATGACCGATGAGGTAAAGAACAGGATATTCGACCCATTCTTTACGACAAAAGATGTGGGGATCGGTACTGGGCTGGGATTGTCCATTTCTTATGGAATCATAGAAAAGCACCATGGCACTATTTCAGTTGACAGCACCGTGGGAGAAGGAACGCAGTTTACAATAAAAATCCCGTTAAATCTTAATTAGTAAATGGAAGAGCAAGAAAAACCTTCAGTGTTATATATTGATGATGAGGAAGATAACTTAGTAGTATTTAAAGCAGCTTTTAGAAGGGATTACAAAATTTTCACCGCACTATCCGCCGAGGAGGGCCTGAAAATATTGCATGATAATTCGATCCCTATCATCATTACAGATCAAAGGATGCCGACAATGACAGGGATCCAGTTTTTGCAAAGCCTACCCGATGAGCCTGAAACCATCCGTATGATCTTGACCGGTTTCAGTGATATCGAAGCGGTGATCGACGCCATAAATACCGGAAAAGTGTACCGGTACATAACCAAACCTTGGGACAGGGATGAGCTTAAAATCACCCTTGATAAAGCGATAGAGACATTTTCCCTAAGAAAGAGGAATAGGATACTCATTGAAGAGCTAAAAATAGCCAATGAAAACCTAGAGGAAAAAGTAGCCGACCGAACGAATACCATCAACAAGCAAAAGCAGGAAATCGAAGACCTTTTGTTGAATATTTTGCCACCGGAAACTGCCGATGAACTCCGGAAATTTGGCAAAGCCGTCCCAAGAAAATACGATAGTGCCACGGTGATGTTTGCCGATATCCATAATTTTACCAAAATGGGTGAAACCCTCAGCCCTGAATTGCTTGTGGATGAGTTGGATAAATGCTTTAGGGCATTTGATAATATCATAGACAAGTATGATATTGAAAAAATAAAAACCGTTGGCGACGCCTATCTATGCGTGGGGGGCTTGCCTGCTGTGGGCACGGGTCACCCCGAGCAAGTGATACTGGCTGCCATTGATATGCAAAAGTATATGAATGACTACCGTATCGAAAAGGAAAAGACCGGGGGCATTGGCTTTTCTATCCGGGTGGGCATACATTCAGGGCCAGTGGTTGCTGGTGTGGTTGGGGCAAAAAAGTTTGCTTATGATATTTGGGGAGATACCGTGAATACCGCAGCACGGATGGAGAGCAGCTGCGAAGTGAACAAAATAAATATTTCGCAGACCACATTCGAATTCGTGAAGGATAAATTCACCTGTACCTATCGGGGAAAAATAGAAGCCAAGAACAAAGGAGAAATAGATATGTATTATGTAGAACAATAGCGCAAAGAGCCCTAAAGAATACCCCAAATTGAATACCAAGCAACAATACCAGTTATATGGACTATGAAAAGGCAAAAACGTTCGTTTTTGCAAAATTAACGGCAGACCTGCTGCCAGATCTCACCTATCACGGCATTCATCACACTCGGGATGTGCTTTCTGCTGTCATGATGTTGGCCAAAGCGGAGCAACTATCTGCTGCCGAAACCCTACTCATCAAAACTGCTGCCCTCTATCATGATATCGGGTTTACTGAAAAATACAAGGATCACGAAGAAGCGGGGTGTGAGATAGCCAGAAAGAGTCTTCCCATGTTTGGGTACAATCCTGTCCAGACCGAAGAGATTTGTGGTATGATCATGGCCACCAAAATACCCCAGAGCCCCCATAATATTTCAGAGCAGATTCTTTGCGATGCTGACCTCGATTATTTGGGGAGGAAAGACTTTTACCCGATTTCAAATACGCTTTATCAAGAATTTCTGCATTACGGAACGGTGAAGAACAAATTGGAATGGGATACCCTGCAAGTGAAGTTTTTTGAGAGCCATCATTATTTTACGAATACGGCTAATTCACTAAGGCTACCTGAAAAAAACGCGCGACTGCAGGAATTGAAGGAAATAGTGGCTAGGGGAGAGGAGGTCTAATCTTCCTTGTATTATTTCATCAATTGGCTGATTGCCTCGTCTGCTTTTCCAAATTCAAAGCCGACGATAATACTTTCAAATAAAGCAACGATTTTGTCATTCGCCAGGTTGCCAATACTGCCCGTGTGGGTATGCGCCTTCAATAGGTCAATTTCAGGCCTTTCAAAATTTTCGTTGGTTATATCTTTGCCCACTATTCGATAAGCCTCACGAAATGGAACACCTTCTAACACCAGTGCATTCACTGCCTCTACACTATACAGGTATTTGTATTTAGGGTCATCAAGTATTCCAGTCTTCACTTCTATAAAACCCAGCATATAGTTCATTATGGTCAGGCAAGAATTCAATTCTGAAATGGCTGGAAAAAAGCTTTCTTTGATGAGTTGCATGTCTCGATGATAACCTGAAGGCAGGTTGGCCATGATGAGTGTCAGTTCATTGGGCAATGCCTGAAGTTTGTTGCATTTGGCACGTATCAGCTCAAACACATCCGGGTTCTTTTTATGCGGCATGATGCTCGATCCCGTGGTCAAATTTTCCGGGAAGGAGATAAAACCAAAATTTTGGTTCATGTACAAACAGATGTCCATGGCCATTCTTCCAAGCGTTGCGGCTATAGATGCCATGGCCGTACTGACAAGTTTTTCGCTTTTGCCCCGGCTCATCTGCGCATATACCACATTGAAATTGGGATTGTTAAAGCCTAACAGTTGAGAAGTAAGTTCTCGATCCAAAGGAAAAGAAGAACCATAGCCCGCCCCGGAACCCAATGGATTTCTGTTTACCACCTTGTAGGCCGCCTGCATCACCATCAAATCATCGGCAAGGCTCTCGGCATAGGCACCAAACCACAAGCCAAATGAAGAAGGCATAGCCATTTGAAGGTGTGTGTATCCTGGGAGCAAGGTTTCTTTATGCTGGTCGCTGAGTTGTATGAGCTTATAGAAAAGGGTATGGGTATGTGTAACCATTTCCCTAATGGCATCACGGGTAAACAATTTAATGTCTACCAAGACCTGGTCGTTCCGGGATCGCCCTGTATGTATGCGTTTCCCGGTTTCACCCAGTTTCCGGGTCAACAAGAGTTCTATTTGTGAGTGAACGTCTTCTATATGGGGCTCAATGGTAAAAGTCCCATTTTCAATGGTTGAATGTATCTCTCGCAGTTCCTTGCTTATGGCTGCTTTTTCATCATTGGTTAGAAGCCCGATTTTATGTAGCATTATGGCATGGGCCATGGAGCCCCAGACATCATACTGAGCCAGCAGTAAGTCTAGCTCCCGGTCTTTCCCGATGGTGAATTTTTCTACCTCGATGGATATTTCGGTGCTTTTTTGCCAGAGTTTCATGCGTTTTTCATTATTGGGTTCAACATGGCTATATACCATTCTATGCCCTGTCTGATCTCTTGGATAAATATAAACTCATCTGGTGTATGCGAACGGGCTGAATCGCCGGGGCCTATTTTCAGGGTAGGGAAATCCATGAATGCCTGGTCTGAAGTGGTGGGTGAGCCAAAAGTTTGCCTACCCAGCGCCAATCCCGCTTTAACAATTGGATGATCCAATGCAATGGTTGATGGTTTTATCCTGGTACTGCGAGGTATAATATCTGATTGTACATGGGCAGAGATGGTTTCCAGAATTTCCTTATGCGTGTATTCCTCTGTAAGCCTGATATCTACAGTAAAATTGCAGATGTCTGGCACCACATTGTGTTGCTCACCTGCTTTTATTACGGTCACTGCCATTTTTATGGCCCCCAAAAAAGGTGAAATCTTGTCAAATTGGTATCCTTGAAACCATTCTATGTCTTTGATTGCCTTGTATATGGCATTCTCACCCTCGTCCCTGGCCGCATGCCCTGTTTTGCCATGTGCCACACAATCCAATACCAAAAGCCCTTTTTCAGCCACCGCCATCTCCATTTGGGTAGGTTCCCCAACAATACCAAACTCAATGATCCCCAATTCTGGCAAAATAGATTCAATTCCGTTGGTTCCGGAAATTTCCTCTTCTGCAGTGGCAGCATATATAAGATTGTAGTTCAGTGATTTTTGGTGATAATACGCCCGAAAGGTTGCTAATAATGATACCAAACATCCCCCTGCATCGTTGCTGCCCAAGCCATACAGTTTTCCATCTGATATTTCAGGATAAAATGGGTCTTTTGTCCAGGCTTTTCCGGGTTTTACCGTATCGTGATGAGAATTGAGGAGTATGCTTGGTTTTGCCGGGTCAAAATGTTCGTTATAAGCCCAGATATTGTTACCTTTTTGATGATACCTAATGCCTTTCTGATCCAAAAAATCTGCGATCCATGCGGCAGTCTCTGATTCTTCACGGCTATAGGAAGGGATTTCCACCAGTTGCTGCAGCAGTGCGATAGATTCATCAGTCAATACTGCAATGGTATGTGGGCCAATATCATGCATATAACTGTGTTCCGTATGGTTTTTTGTTTAGCACCAAATCATCCACGGCTTTGGCGTGGGCAATATACACTGTTTTCACACCTTTTGCCAAAACCTCAAACGCATTGTCCAATTTTGGGATCATCCCTTTGGTGATGATTCCAGAGTTTTTATAACCAGCATATTCATGGGTTGTGATGTGTTCCAAGACGCTTTTAGGGTCGGCCAAGTCCTTCAATACCCCAGCCTGTTCAAAACAATACATTAAGGTCACGTCATAATCATGACTTAACCTAGCTGCAACCATGGCCGCAATGGTATCCGCATTGGTGTTCAGCATATTGCCTTTTTGGTCATGTGTCAAAGGGGCCAATATTGGTGTGAGGCCAGTATCGAGAAACAATTTCAACATGTCTGCTCGTATTTTGTCCGTATCAAGATCCCCTACAAAACCATAGTCAATATCTTGAACGATACGTTTTTGTGCTGGAATGATATTTGCATCGGCCCCAGACAACCCAATGGCATTGCAGGAATAAGCCTGCAACTGGGCGACGATGTTCTTGTTGATCAGTCCGCCATATACCATGGTCACTACCTTCAGGGTTTCTGCATTGGTGATGCGGCGGCCATCCACCATTTCTGTAGCAATACCCAGCCCTAGGCTTATTGTACTGGCTATTTTTCCGCCACCATGGACAAGTATCTTTGGGCCGGATAATTTGGCAAAAGATTGCAGGAAACTGGCCAATTGGTTTGCATCATCAATGATATTGCCGCCAATCTTTATGACATGAAGTTTTTGCATGGTTGCCGCTAAAAATTATGCTCCAGGATATTTTTCAAAACTGCCTGAGCTGCGAAAACCCGGTTGCCAGCCTGTTGAATGATGATGCTGTTTTGACCATCAATCACTTCAGCAGCCAGTTCCACGTCCCTGCGTACCGGGAGGCAGTGCATGACCCGAGCATTAGAAGTGGTGTATAATTTTTTGTTGGTCAACATCCAATTTTTGTCCTTCGTTAATATGTTTCCATATTCGTGAAAAGACGACCAATTCTTTACATAAACAAAATCAGCATCCTGCAATGCCTCTTCTTGGTTATGGGTTATTGTGGCTCCTTGGGTAAACTCTGGGGCTAGTTCATATCCTTCAGGGTGCGTGATGACAAGATCGACCTCTGCTTTGCCCATCCACTCCGCAAATGAATTGGGAACGGCTTGGGGCAGGGCCTTGATATGGGGTGCCCACGTCAATACCACCTTGGGTTTGCGTTTGGGCCATTCTTGAAACATTTCAGTGATAGTGACCAGGTCTGCCAGGCTTTGTAATGGGTGACGGGTGGCAGACTCCAAACTCACTACCGGCACCCTAGAATAATTTATTATTTTCCTAAGGATGTTCTCACTGTAATCCTCATGTTTATCGTTTAGCTTGGGGAAGGAACGCAGTCCGATGACATCACAATATTGGCCCAGGACAGCAGCGGCTTCGCGGATATGTTCCACCTTGTCTCCATTCATCATCACACCATCTTCGGTCTCTAGTGCCCAACCATCTTTGTCTATGTTCATCACGGCCACATCCATGCCGAGGTTTTTTGCAGCTTTCCACGTGCTCAGTCGTGTTCTTAGGCTTGGGTTCATGAATATGAGGCCCAAGGTTTTGTGCTTGCCCATATCTGCAAAAGCATAAGGGGCTTTTTTTAGCATAAGTGCCTCCTGAACCAATGCGTTGATGTTTTCTACATCATGTACCGAAGTAAAGTTTTTCATGCTACTTTGTTGCTTTCTAGAACATGGGAGAATGCCCCGATAAAAATGTCCAATTCCTCTTTTTTGATGTTGAGCGGGGGCAATATCCGCAAAGTGTTTTTATTGGATGACGATCCTGTGAATATCTTATCGTTAAATAACAGTTGTTTCCGGATGTCGGCACACGGGAAGTCCAGTTCAATGCCGATCATCAGTCCCAAACCCCTCACTTCTTTTATACCTTCCATGCCTTTGGTTTGCGATGCGAGATAACTTCCCATTGCCAGTGCATTTTCTAACAGAGCTTCTTGTTCAATAATGTCCAATACGGCAATGCCAGCAGCACAAGCCAAATGATTGCCCCCAAAAGTGGTGCCCAGCATGGAATGTCTTGGCTTAAAATCAGGGCTGATCAAAACACCGGCAACCGGGAACCCATTTCCCATTCCTTTGGCTACGGTAATGATGTCGGGTTTGATCTCAGCAAATTGATGCGCAAAAAACCTACCTGAGCGGCCATAACCTGATTGTACTTCATCAAGGATCAATATAGCACTGGTAGCATGGCATTTCTCCTGAAGTTTTTTCAGGAATCCAATATCTGGAACCTGTACACCGCCAACGCCTTGCATCCCTTCAATGACTACTGCACAAGTCTTATCGGTGATCAGGGATTCGGCTGCTTCAATATCATTGAATGCGGCAAAAACAAAGTTTGGCGAGTGGTTAACCGGTGCGCTGATAGAAGGGTCGTCTGTAGCCGACACCGCGGCAGAGGTGCGGCCATGAAAGGAACCGGTAAATGCAACAATTTCTTTTCTTCCGTTATGGAAAGAGGCTAGCTTAAAGGCATTTTCATTGGCCTCAGCCCCTGAATTGCAGAGAAAGAGCGAATAATCAATATATCCACTTTGCCGGCCCAGTTTATCAGCCAATTCCTCTTGCAAAGGTATTTTTACTGAGTTGGAATAGAACCCAATTTTATGCAACTGTCGGCTGAGCATATCCACATAATAGGGATGGCTATGGCCTACAGAAATAACGGCATGGCCACCATAAAGATCTAGATACCGATCACCTTTCTTGTCAGTGATCCATGCACCGAGGGCCTTTACGGGTTCAATGTCAAAAAGGGGGTAAACATCAAAGAGGTTCATTCGTAATTTGTTTTAATCGGGAGAATATGGATGGTTGCAGATATTAAAATGCTATGGATTTGAATTTTAGGCCAGTGGCTTCGTCAAGGCCGAACATCAGGTTCATGTTTTGAACTGCTTGTCCGGAGGCACCTTTTAGTAAGTTGTCAATGACAGCCGTGATTACCAACCTGTTTTCAAGGTTCTCGATGTGCAGCAGGCATTTATTGGTATTCACCACTTGCTTCATATCAGGGTTTTTTGGCACAATTTGAGTAAAAGGCGAATCTGAATAATAAGACTGGTACAACTCATTTGCTTCTTTTGTCGAAAGATTGGATTTGATGTATGTTGTGGTCAGTATTCCGCGGCTGAAATTTCCACGGTAAGGGACAAAAAGGATTTCCGGTGCGCTATCTTGAAGGTGGCTTATGTTTAGGTTAATTTCTTTTAGGTGTTGGTGCTCAAATACTTTGTAGGATGCTATATTGTTGTTGCGCCAACTGAAATGGGAAGTTTCATTCAAGCCCCGGCCTGCTCCGGTAGAACCAGTGATACCACTGATATGGACATCTTCTTTTAAAAGTCTTTCTTTAGCCAAGGGCAACAAGCTGAGTTGGATGGCCGTAGCGAAACAACCCGGGTTTGCAATATTGGCTGCTTGGCTGATATGTTCTTTTTGAAGTTCAGGAAGACCATAAACAAAATCCCGCTCCTTGAATGTACCATCAATCCGGAAATCTTGGCTTAGGTCAATGATCTTTACCCGATTCGGGATGTCATTGTTCTCCAAGAATTTCCGGGATTCGTTATGGCCCAAACACAAGAACAGTACATCAATATCCGGAGAAATGTCTGATCCAAAAACGAGGTTGGTTTCACCAAACAGATCGGGGTGCACTGCATGCACTGGGTTCCCAGCATTGCTGGTGCTATGTACAAAAGCAAGTTCTACAAACGGATGTGCCAATAATATGCGGATCATTTCTCCGCCAGTGTATCCTGCACCGCCAATGATTCCTGCCTTAACTGGGTTCATCCGTGGTTATTTTTATTTGGTTCACTTTATGATAGATCATGGTTTGGTTCCCGAATATTTTGGCAAAACCTTTCACATCCTGAGCAGTCCAGGCGGTGTTTTCTTCTCCATATTTGCCAAATTCACTGCTCATCAGGTCATGCTCTGATTGTATGCCCAATATCTGGAATCGATAGGGTGCCAAAAGCACGTCCACCGTTCCAGTAACAAATTGTTGAGAGTCTGCCAGGAACTTTTCGATATTGCGCATCACTGGGTCCAAGAATTGCCCTTCATGAAGCCAATTTCCATAAAAGGTAGCTAGTTGTTCTTTCCAGCTTTGTTGCCATTTGGTAAGCACATGTTTTTCTAAGGTATGATGTGCTTTTATCAGGATCAACGGTGCAGCTGCTTCAAATCCAACCCTCCCTTTGATGCCAATGATGGTATCCCCCACATGGATATCCCTGCCTATTCCAAAGGGAGCAGCTATGGTTTGCAACC
>Ga0206900_1095_pt1 | contig 21496 bp, 17 predicted proteins | sample Alteio_BWOrgHeat_46_FD_153235 | JGI IMG/M metagenome (GOLD analysis project Ga0206900, IMG submission 153235) | Enriched cells from forest soil in Barre Woods Harvard Forest LTER site, Petersham, Massachusetts, United States -... | ecosystem: Environmental > Terrestrial > Soil > Temperate forest >... | reverse complement strand
GATATGCCTGGGCACTCAATGTCGGTGATTCCATTCAGCCGCAGGAAGCAGTCATCACAGGTCCCGATGGGTGGGGTGTTTTCCAGGTATCTGACGGAAGCAAATTCGAGGTTTACCCTAACTCCAGGGTGGTCTTCCGCGCGAATCGGAATAGCTGGATCGACCTCCTCGAAGTGCTCCTCGGCAAAGTCCGAGTTCAGATCGAGCACTTCGGGGGCATGCCAAACAACAACAACGTCCGCACGCCCACCGCGGTGATCTCGGTCCGCGGCACGATTTTCATCGTCGAAGTCGAACCCCAGACGGATACGACGCTGGTTCAGGATGAGGAAGGCGTCGTGGTGGTTCGCCATATTCTTCGCCCGTCCGAAACGACGCTCAAGCCAGGTGAATACGTTCGCGTGTTCCGGAACGAACCGATCGCAAAAGCGATGTTTGATAAGGGCGGAGCCTTGCAGCGAATCGCCCGAGCCGCCCAGGATGCCTTCTATCAGGCCGCAGTCAACCGCGGCTCCGGAATTCCCCGCGTCGGGACCACGACGTCCGCGCCCGGATCGCCGGCCGACAAGAACAGTGGCGGCACGTCTGCTCCGCCGCCTCCGGCTCCGACAGCGCCTCCACCGCCACCCCACTAAGGGGTCGAATCAGTCCTTCCCGTGGAGTCCCAGGCGTGCCAGCACGCGCCGTACTTTCTTCGGTGAAATGGAAAGCCGCCGAGCCACCCGCGCCACTTTCCGCCCTTCGTGATCCCAGATCTTCGGAATAATCAAATCCGCGAAATCCTCGGTCAGTTGCTGGAAACTCCGGTCCCCAACGACGCCCTGCGACCAGGCCTGTAGCGTCGTATCCATCTTTCCCCCGCGTACCACTTTATTCTTCAGCGTCTGCAGGTCTTCCCAGATGTGGTCCTGAACCTCATTTTTCAATAGCGCTGCCGCCTGATCGCAAATCTCGCGCGACGTATCGACCGCCCCGGAAGACGTATTGCACAACGTCAATCCCTGCCAGATCAGCGCGCGCGCCTGCAAACGCCGGTTCTCGGTTCGTTTCGCGAGATCCACCGCTTCCCGTGCCGCTTCGATCGCCTGATGCGCCACCCAGGCTGGATCCTCGATCTCCTCCTCGAGTTTGGTGTTCTCCACCATGCACTCCAGCAACCGGGCGCGCGCCATCAGGATGTAATCCTTCTTGTCCTCCCCCAGCGCATACGCCTGCCGAGCCTCCTCGCCCGCCCGCGCCAGATCGCCGCTGTCGAGGTGCAGATGCCCGCGGTTAACGCAAACAGTTCCCGCTCCCCGATGATGCGAATGGATCCGATAAATCTCCGTGGCGCGGTCGAGGTGTTCGAGGGCTTGCGCGCGCATTGCCTCATATTCCCGCCGGATGTCCGGCTCGCTCTTGCGCCGCTGCGCCGCATCCGCGTCGATCCGCTTCCGGAGCTGCAGAGCGATCAGTCGCTCGACATACCCCATGTTCGCGAGCGAGCGCGCCAGATTCCGATGCTCTGCGTCGCGCTTCCCGTATTCCTCGATAGCCCGGGAAAAATGTCGCAGCGCCAGATCGTAACGGCCTTCCCGCCGGTACATGCGCCCATAACTCGACTGAATATTTCCGCGCGTGATGAAATCGTCCGTTTGGCTCAGCACCGCGTCGGCGTCCGAGAGCAGCCGCAGCGCATCCTTGGTGCGCCCCTTCTGGAACAGCAGCCAGCTCTCCGCCACCCGCATCGCCGCGGCCATCGGTTCCATGCCCGCTGCGGACGCAAGCTGAAATCCGGTCGCGACGTGCGTCAACGCGCTGTCATATTCGCCGATCTTCCTGTGGCACCGCGAAGACCAGAAATGGGCCAGGGCGAGCAGCAAAAGATCCGGTACATCCTCCGACAGAGAAAGCACCAGCCGGAAATTCACGAGAGCGCGTTCGACCAACTCCTCGTGAACCCAGAACACGCCTTCGGCCATCAGGACGTGCACATAGTCCCGAAGACTGAGTTCGGCGCGGCGCTCCTTCGGAATCGCAGCCAGACCTTCTTCTATGACATCGATTTCGCGCCAGCCAGCGTCGACCCACTGAGCCACGTAACACAACAGAGAAGCGGCGTCCGGATCGCTTGCATCGAGCCGTCCACTCATCTGATCCCAATAGCCATCGAGCCTCGCCATACCGCTGCCGATCCGGCGGTACCCCAAATCTTCCCGAAGGCTGTCAAGCAATCCTTTGTGGACTGCGGTCACCATGTGGGTAACAGCGTACCAAAGACTAGTCCATCGCGGACCAGTCGCTTCCCGCTACCTACGACGCTTGAGACCTCTGCGGAAATTCGGTGTACTGGAACAGCGATGCTGACGGCGAAACACGTGCCAAACCGAACGCGCGCCCGGATCATTATCCTTTTAGGTGCTCCGGGCAGCGGGAAGGGTACTCAGGGCGCATGGCTCTCCCGAAAGCTCGGAATTCCCTGCTTGTCAACGGGTGAAATCCTGCGCGGCGAGGCAAAGCGGAATACGCCGGCGGGGTTCCGGCTCCGCCAGCTACTCGCAACGGGCGCGCTGGTAGACGATGAAATGGCGTGCGCGGTCGTGGGGGCGCGGCTGCGAAAGGGACCTCGGGTTAAGGGCCTGATTCTGGACGGTTTTCCCAGAACGATACAACAGGCGCAGTTTCTGGACAGCCTGCTGTCGGAACTCGGTTTGTCGCGTCCAGTCGTGGTCCATTTGGACATCTCGGCGGACGGGCTTCTGCGTCGTCTGACGGGACGAAGGCAGTGCGCCGCATGCGGCGAAGTCTATAACCTCTCTTCGCGTCCTTCTTCGCGGGGATCGCGCTGCGAAAACGATGGCGGCGCCCTCATCCAGCGCGATGACGATACCGAAGAAGTAATCCTGCGCCGTCTGAAGGAGTTTGACGCCTACTCCGCGCCGCTTATCGAGTATTACGAAGGCGTTAGTTACCGGCGTATTGCGGCAGACCGCGAACCGAAAGCCATATCCGCCGAACTTCTCGAAGTTCTCGAGCCCGCGTTCGATCCTCGCTCAGAGACCCTGACGGAAGTACGCCCGGCGTTCTCCGGCGCGGCGTAATCGGCCCGTTTCTCCTTAATCGCCGAACTCTGAAGCCGCAAATGTGGTCACGTCTGTAACGTCAAAAGCCGCCGGATCGGCTGCGATCTGCTCGAGCGCCGCTTCTTCAAGCCCATTCGGCGTCACGTCCTGTATGTAGCCCATATTGATTGCGCGCACTCGCCAATCGGAAATGATTTGCCCGCAGCGTTCGCGCGTCAGCCCGTATCTTCGCGCGATCTCCCTCGTGGACCAGCCGCGAATGAAATAGAGCACGGCGAGGCGCCACTGCACATCGCGCCGCGGCAGTTTTCCGAATACCGGCGCCTGCGAGGGAAAGCAGACGAGATTCCGTCTGATCGCCAGTTGCAGCGCGCGGTTGCCCAATAGTGCCAGGTCCATCACACGCGTAGAAGTGAATGATTGAATTCGGCGGCGACAGGGAAATTGCCGTAAGACGGGACGGCGGTAGGACGGGGAGAAATGCCGTCGGCTTCATCGCCGACAACAGGTATTGTAGCTCCCGATCCGCCGTGCGTAAATGGTTGTCTGAGATGAAGAGACTGGTACTCGCCGTCCTGCTGGCGTCGCGCTTAGGGGCGGTGGATTTCCCTGAGCGCTACCGGGAAATCGAGCGGTCCGCCTCTCCCGCCGAGTTATTCACATTCCTTTACGGGCTGCCGAAGGGCGGCGACCTGCACCACCACAACGGACTCTCGATCTACGCCTCCGTCTGGTATGCAACCGCCACTTCTGCGAAAACCCTCCGCCGCAATTCGTTCTACACGATGACCGAACTCGGGAACTGCCCCGATTCGAGCGACGCGCAGCCACGCTTTTACACCCTTCAGCGTTCGAAGTTTGAAAGCCTGAGCCCGTGCCAGAAGGCGCTCTACGAACCGTTGGCATCTCTCTCGCCCGAGCTAAAAGCGGCCTGGATTTCGTCGCTGATCCTCGACAAACCCGGCGAAGGCCGCGACGAATTCTTCGAGCGCATCGGGCCGCGCTTAGGCGACCTCCCACGGGATCCCTGGCTCCTCGGCGACGCAATGGTTGAAAACATGCGCCTGTTCGGCGCCGAAGGCGTTCGCTACATCGAAGCGCAGAGCGGCGTGAACGGGTTCATCGATGCAGAGGGGAATCGCATTCCCCCCGAGGAAGGGAACCGGATCCTTGTCGAACGTCTGAGACAGCCCGATGCGCTCGCCACCGGCGTCAACATAAGGTTCCAAAGCGTCGTGCTCCGCTTCGCGCCGGATGCCGAGCAGCGCCTCGAGGCCGCATATGCCTGGGTGGCGGCTCATCGCGATCAGTGGGTGGGCATCAATATGGCGGGTCGCGAGGATAACGACAAAGGATACGCGCTCCGCTTTTTGCCCGCATATCGCAAGATGCGCCGCACCTACAGCGACATCCCGCTCTCCATCCACGCGGGCGAGAGAGATAGTCCCGGCCACGAAGTACGCGACACGCTGCTGCTCGGGGCCACGCGCATCGGGCACGGAGTCAATCTGATCACCGACCCGGACACGATGCTCCTCATGCGCAACAACCGATACCTTGTCGAGGTCAACCTCGTGTCGAATCGCCTGCTTGACTACGTCCCCGACACGGCGACCCACCCTTTTCCCGAGTACTGGCGCTTCGGAATTCCTGTCTGCCTCAACACGGACGATCGTGGCTCCTGGGATTCCGATATGACGGACGAATACTACACTGCCGTCACGAACTTTCACCTGACCTGGAAAGAGATCGTGATGCTGGGACGCAACAGCCTGGAATATTCGTTTGCGGAAGCGGGGCTCAAAGCGAAAATGCTTGCCGCATATGACGCGGATATCGCCGGTTTCGAAGCGAAGTTCGGCGCGGGCGACTGGCGCGCCGCCCTCCATAATGTGAAGCCCGAAATCTCCGGCTACGCCAGACGCACATGGAAATTCGAATAGCCCGCGCGCTCACGATCCTGCTCCTTGCCCCTCTGGCTTCCCGCGCGCAAACCGCGCCGATTCCCGTCAAAGCCATCGTGATCGCGATGTTCGAGCGCGGCGAAGACACCGGCGATACTCCGGGCGAGTATCAATTCTGGGTTGAGCGCAAACACCTCGATCGCGTCTTCCCTTCCGCGGGCTATCACAGCCTGCGCATGAATAAAGACGGCGTTCTCGGCCTGCTGACCGGCGTCGGGACCGCCAAAGCCGCGGCGTCTGTAATGGCGCTCGGCCTGGATCCTCGATTTGATCTCTCCAAAGCCTACTGGCTGGTAGCCGGAATCGGAGGAGGCGATCCAGCCGACGTCTCTCTCGGTTCCGCCGTTTGGGTCGAACACGTCATCGACGGCGACCTCGCCTACGAAATCGACGCGCGCGATATCCCGAAAAACTGGACCACCGGAATGGTCCCCCTCCGCAAGAGCTCCCCGTACGAAAAGCCGCGCAAGTCCGAACTCGAAGGCGAAGCCTACACGCTCAATCTCCAACTGGTCGATTGGGCATACCGTCTGACGCGCGACACGCCGCTTCCCGATTCCGAACGCATGCGCACCTCCCGCGCCCGCTTCACCGGCTTCCCGAACGCCCTGAAGCCGCCCTTCGTGACGAAAGGCGACACCATTTCCGCCAGCACCTTCTGGCACGGAACCCGCATGGACGAATGGGCCAACGAATGGACCCGCTACTACACCGAAGGCCGTGGCAATTACATGATTTCGGCCATGGAAGATACCGGCACGATGCAGGCGCTCACGCTGCTGAGCAACGCGGGGCGTGTCGATCTCAACCGCGTCCTTGTCCTCCGCACGGTAAGCAACTTCGACCGCGAACCGCCCGGCTCGTCTCCTGCCGAAAGCCTCTCCAGCCTCGTTACCGGAAGCTATTCCGCCTACATGCCCGCGCTCGAAGCCGCATGGAGCGTCGGCGATAAGGTGATTCGCTACATCGTCGAACACTGGAATTCCTGCGCTATCGAGATTCCGAAGTAAAATAGAACTGCCTCCCCCGCAGAAGCGTTCTCCGTGCGCGCTTTCGAAACCGACTGACGCTAAATGGCCGAAACTCCGTTCGTTCACCTCCACAACCACACCGACTACTCGCTCCTCGATGGAGCCTGCGAAATCGATCAGCTCATGCAGGTTTGCGCCGAGCAGAAAATGCCCGCCGTTGGTATGACCGACCATGGCAATCTTTTCGGAGCCGTGCAGTTCTACAACTCCGCGAAAGGCGCCGGAATCAAGCCGGTCCTCGGCTGCGAAGTTTACGTTTCTGGGCAGGGGCTCAAAACGCGATCAGATACGGACCGCTACAACCATCTGGTGCTTCTCTGCGAAAACCAGGAAGGCTATCGCAACCTCATCGACCTGGTCTCAACCGCGTACCTCGAAGGCTTCTATTACAAGCCCCGCATCGACAAAGATCTGCTCGCCGCGCGCTCCAAAGGCCTGATCTGCCTCTCGGCCTGCCTCCGCGGCGACCTCAACGAAACCATCCTCGCGGACCGCTACGATGACGCTCGTCGCCTCGCCTATTCCTACCGCGAGATGTTTGGCAAGGACAACTTTTTCCTCGAAATTCAGGATCACGGTCTCGAACAGGACAAACGCCTCACCCCGCAGGTAAACCGCCTCTCCATCGAAACCGGTATCCCGCTCGTCGTCACCAACGACTCCCACTACCTCCGCAAAGACGACGCTCGCGCGCACGAGATCCTCATGTGCATCTCGACGGGCAAAACCATCAACGATCCCAACCGCATGCATTGGGACAGCCCGGATTTCTACCTCAAATCCCGCGACGAAATGATGGCGCTCTTCGGCGAACTCGAAGAGGCAGTCAATCGCCCCTGGGAAATCGCGCAGCGCTGCGAGGTCAGACTCGACAAGGTCAAGGACCCGTTCCCGCGCTTCGACATCCCCGAAGCCTTCACCACCGATACCTATTTCGCCTACGTCGCCCGCCAGGGCTTCGAGCGGCGCCGCCCTCGCCTGGAAGCGTTGCGCGCCTCAGGCCGCCTCAAACACGATCTACCCAAATACGTCGAGCGCCTCGAACGCGAAATCGGCATGATCCAGCAGATGAAGTTCTCCGGGTACTTCCTCATCGTCTGGGACTTCATCCGCTACGCCAAATCGAAGAACATCCCGGTAGGCCCCGGTCGCGGTTCCGCCGCTGGCAGCCTGGTCAGCTACGCGATGTCGATCACCGACGTCGATCCCCTCCAGTACGATCTGCTCTTCGAGCGCTTCCTCAACCCCGAGCGCATCAGTATGCCGGATATCGACATCGATTTCTGCATGAACCGGCGCGGCGAGGTGATCCAGTACGTCACGGAAAAGTACGGCCGTGAGCAGGTCGCGCAGATCATCACGTTCAACACTCTCGCCGCGCGCGCGGCCATCAAAGATGTCGGCCGAGTTCTGGAACTCAGCTTCGCCGACGTCGACCGCATCACCAAACTCGTCCCCAACGTCCTGAACATCAAGCTCAAGGACGCCATCGATCAGGAACCCGGTTTTAAAGACCTCGCGGACAAAGATCCGCGCGTGAAAGAAGTCCTCGATGTTGCCCTTAGGCTCGAAGGCTTCGCGCGGAACTCGTCGGTCCACGCCGCGGGCGTGGTGATCTCGCCGGAACCTCTCAAAAGCCTGGTGCCGCTCGCGCGCACGAATAAAGAGGAAGTCGTCACCCAGTACGACATGAGCGGAGTCGAGAAGCTTCAGCTTCTCAAAATGGACTTCCTCGGTCTCACTACGCTGACCATCGTCGAAGACGCGCTCAAGCTGATCGAGAAGCGGCACGGCGTGAAGTTGGTCATCGACGATCTGCCCGTGGACGATCCCCCCGCATACGAGGTGTTTTGCAAAGGCCTCACCTCCGGCGTCTTCCAGTTCGAATCGCCGGGCATGCGAGACATTCTGCGGCGCTACCAGCCAAGCCGCATCGAAGACCTGACTGCGCTCAATGCGCTCTACCGCCCCGGCCCTATTCAGGGCGGCATGCTCGACGATTTTATCGAGCGGAAGCACGGCCGCAAGGCGATCGTTTACGATCTCCCAGAACTGAGAGAGCTATTGGGCGAAACGTTCGGCATCATCCTCTACCAGGAGCAGGTGATGCAGATCTCGAACAAGCTGGCCGGATACTCGCTCGGTGAAGCTGACATGCTGCGCCGCGCCATGGGCAAGAAGAAGGCCGAGGAGATGGCGAAGCAGCGGGAGCGCTTCGTCCACGGCGCCATCGAGCGCGGTCACCCGCAGAAGAAGATCGAAAAGATCTTCGACCTGATGGAGCAGTTCGCTGGCTACGGATTCAACAAGTCCCATTCCGCCGCGTACGCGTTCCTCGCTTTTGTCACCGCGTACCTGAAGGCGCATTACCCGGTCGATTTCATGGCTGCGCTGCTTACTTCCGAAACCGGCAACGTTTCGAAGGTCGTGAAGTACATCAACGAGTGCCGCGAAATGACTATCCGCGTGCTCCCGCCCGACATCAATCTGAGCGATCTGACGTTCACCCCGGTGCGGGACGAGCACGGCGATGCCATACGTTTCGGTCTCGGCGCCGTGAAGAATGTGGGGCAAGGCGCCGTCGAAGCCATCGCGCAGGCTCGTCAGGTCGTTGGGCGCTTCAAATCCATCTATCACTTCTGCGAACACGCCGACATGGCGGCAATCAACCGCCGCGTGATGGAAAGCCTCATCAAAGCCGGCGCCATGGACTCGCTCGAAGGTACTCGCGCCCAGCTTTTGCTCGCGCTCGACGGCGCAATCGAATCGGGCGCCCGCGCCGCGCGGGACCGCGACAGCGGCCAGGCAGGTTTATTCGGCGGCTTCCTGCCTGAAGAGCATCCCGAACCCACGCTTCCGCGCGCCAACGACTGGACCCCGCGCGAAAAGCTTCTCGGCGAGAAAGAAATGCTTGGTTTCTACGTCTCGGGGCACCCGCTCGATAGCTACAACGAAAAAATCTGCGAAATCGCGACGCACGATTCCTCGACCCTCGAAGGTCTCGAGAAAGGCGCGGAAGTCGCGCTCTGCGGAGTCATGACCGGCATTCAGCGGCGCCGGAACCGCGAAGGCAAGCCGTGGGCGTCGCTCACCATCGAAGATCGCCTCGGCTCCATTGACGGGATGGTGTTCACGACCTCTTACGAGAGCCTTGCTCCCTCGCTTCAGGAAGACCAGGCGGTTCTGATTCGAGGCTCCGCTCTACCCGAAGAAGGCAACCCCACCAAGGTCTCGATCAAGGAAATCGTGCCGCTCGATGTCGTGCGAATTCCGCTTCCGGGTCTGATCAGCATCAGGGTCTTCGTTGGTCGCAACGGAATCGACCGGGCCGCCGAACTGCAGCGCCTCTTCGAGAAAAAGCCCGGCGATACTCAGGTCCGCCTGCGTCTCGAAGCCGCACGCGACTTCTCCGTGATCCTCGATGTTCCGGCCAAAGTCCGCCCGGACAAAGAATTCAAAGGCGAAATCGCCCGCATCTGCGGTCCGGACATGATCGAAGTCCTCGGCGGCTGAACGCAGCGCATTCCGAGCCGCGCGCGCCAGCAAGTGGACTCGCCCGCTTACAGATACAGCTTCATACCCACATGGCTGGCCTGAAACCCGAGCCGCCTGTAGAACCGCTGCGCATCAATTCGCTTCTGATTCGTCGTAAGCTGCACCAGAAAGCAGCCGCGCGCGCGGGCCTGGTCAATCGCCCATTGCATCATCTGCGCGCCGATGCCGCGGTTCCGAAGCTCGCGCCGCACCCGCACCGCTTCCACCTGCGCACGCCATCTGCCGCCGAACCCGATACCCGGCAGATAGCTGATCTGCATTGTCCCGGCGATTTCGCCGTCCAGCTCGGCAACGACAACCCGATGATCCGGATGCGACTGAATCTCATCCAACGCGCGCTCGTGCTCCGCAGTCAGCGGCAACGCCTCGAGCGAATGGCTCAAGGCATCCTGCGCCATGAGTTCGAGAATCGCCGGCAGATCTGCGCGCGTGGCCTCGCGAATTGTCAGATTCATGGCGCTGCCAGACTCTTCAGAACGGTCTGCGCGCCCGGAAATAAGGCGTCGCTCGGCACGAAATGGTTCAGAAACTCGAGCGTCTCCCCCCGCAGCTCCGGATCGATGCGAATTCCATTTGCGAACGACTCGGCCGCCCGCGACGGATTCCCCGTGAGCAGAAAAAATCTTCCGGCCGCAACCTGCTGCGCTCCATCGTCGCTATTGAGCGCCGCGCGCGCGAAGTAAAGACTTCGCGCCTCCTCGAATCGTCGGCCATCGTCGCCGGGAAGGCTCTTGACCCCCGCTCCCACCAGCGACACCGCCGCCGCCAACCTTACTGTCGCGGCGGAATCCCGCAGCGCCCGCGTCAGGTCTGCAACGGCGCCCGGACCGCGCGGCATTCCAAGCGCCGCAATAACCCGGGGCAGGGGATGCGCGTCCCCCAGGGCCCATTCGAAAATCGGGAAAACGCGCTGGTCCTGTTTAAACGAACCCAGGTATCCCAAAGCATTGGCGCGCGCAAACGGCGACTCATCCGCATCAGTCGCGATCGCCAGCAGACCCGGAATCGCCTCCGTCTCATGCCGCCGGGCCAGCGCGAACGCATCCGCGCGCCGGATGCTTTTCCGCCGCGACGCATCGCCCCACCATTCATTCATGCGTTCCGCCGCCCAAGCGGCATCGCGATCCGAGTGGCAGTCGTTACACGCATTCGGAATGTTGTGCCGCGCCGTATTCTCCGGAACCGGAACGCTGATCGTATGATCCCGAATCTTCGCCTTGATGCTCAGAACGCTGCGCGGCATATGGCACTCCACGCACGAACTCCCCGCGCTGCCCGCCGCATGATGCGTATGCGCGTTGGCCGACTTCACAACGTCCGCATGGCACTGCCCGCAGATCGCCGGATCGTCCGGCCGAAGCTGCTTCGCCTTCTCGATCGACGTATCGTGCGCATCCACATGGCACCGCACGCAGGTAACCCCACCCTCCAGAAAACAACGGCTCTGCCAAAGCCCGAAAGCATCGGTCGAAAACCGCCGAGTTCTCCCATCCGGCCAATACGCGGGGTCCTTGTCCACTGGCTGATCGAACTCCAGAATCGGGACGAAATGATCGTAGAAATCGTCGCCCGCCTTAAAATCCGGAGCGAAGATGTCGCGGAACGAGTGGCACTGCGCGCAGACCATTGTGTCTCGCGCCGGATCCAATCGCGTCTGCAACACGATATCCCGCACCGGTCCCGCAGGCTTCACCTGCGCCGAATAATGCTGCACATGTTCGCTCGCTGGCCCATGGCAACGTTCGCAATTCACGCCGAAATCGAGCCATTCCGTCCGGTACGCCACCTTCCGCGGATCGAACCCTTTCTCTTCCTGGCTCACATGGCACGAATAGCAGGCCTTATTCCACAACTGCACTTCAACGTCGCCGCTCTCGTCCGGATCGCCGATATCGAAGTTGTGGAACCAGTTCTTCCGCAAAATGTCCCAGCTCGGCGGCAGCACCAGAATGCGGCCATCCGGCAGCGTCGTGAGATAATGCTGAATCCGCCGATTCCCCAGCGTGTAATCGACCCGATGTTCACGCGGCTTTCCCGTCAGATACGATTCCGTGACGTAAAAGGCGCCATTTCGCCTCGTCAGCGTGTATGTCTGCCCGCGCAGCGTAACCGTGCCCCGCGTGAAATCACCCTGCACGCTGGTCGCGGTCGCAGACTGCACCATCTTGCTGTGCCGCGCCCCGGACCATTCCTTATGAATCGCCGCGTGGCAGGGCGCGCATGAAGCGGCGCCGGTATACGTCGCTCCCGCCGCAGGCAGAGTGGCAGCCAGAACCAGCGCAAACCGGATCATCGCCAAAGCGGGATCCGGTAATGCCAGTTGCGCGCCCGCTCCAAAGCTTCGGTGGCGCCGCCCTGCCGCCATCCTTCGAGCAGCCTGCGCGCCGCGCTCCGCCGCGCCCGCTGATCCGCGTCCTCTACCGCCTCGCAGAGAAAACGTTCCAGCTCCCACGGCCGCTCTCCGAGCGACAAAACCCGTGCGACTAGTTCGCTTTCAACATCGCGCTCCTGCGCGAGCCGGCCGAAGGCATCGCGCGAATCCGGTCCCGCGAACTGCCCGTCTTCGAACGCCACGCAATCGATTGACCCGCGAATACCCAGCATGCGCCTCAGATTGGAAAGATTTGCGCGTCCGCGGCTCTCCGGTGCGGTATTGCCACGAATCACCAGCGACGTGTACTCCGGCTCCGCGCACACAAATCGTTTTGAACCGGGCTGGAAATCCGCTTTCGCAGGATTGCGCAGCGTATCGGCGTAGTGCACCACCGAATACTGCTTCGCCATCGGTCCCAGCATGTCGAATCGCACGCCGAAAAATGCGATTGTCCGTTTCCCGCTGTTCCCAAGAATGACCGAATAAGGCAACGCCGGCCTCAGAAGTTCCTCCGGCCCGGTGCCGAGAATACCCGGAAGCGCAGCCTCGAACTCGGGCGAGTCCGGCGCGTAGATTTCCACGCCCGGCGCCTCCGAGGGCGTTACCTTCACTTCTCTCCGGCGCGGAAAATCGCCCAGGCGTGTGAATCAAGATCGCGCAGCAGCGGCTGCTGCCATTGAAATTCCGGATGCGCGGCAAGATGCGGCGCGGCTTTAAAATGAATGCCGCACGCGTGCCCTGCCGCCGCCGAAAAACTCAGGTTCGCGATCGAAGCCGCGTCCGCCACTTTGTTCTGGACGGCGCCCGCGGGCTCATACGCCTTCTTCCAGTCGGGCATGCCGCGCGGCGATAACTCGTTGTGCCCGCACAGCGTATGCTCGCTCGGCGCGTTCTTCTTCGCGACGACGTCATAGTGGTCCGAGAGAAACGCTTTCGCCATCGTGGAGTCGATCCGGCCTTTGTTTTCCTTCATGAGCTGTTCCCACCGCACCCGCCGCGCGTTCGCGCTCAGCGACATATCCTTCGGGTTGAACGTGGTCTCTTCCCTGAGCAAAGCCGCATTCACCGGGAAGTTCGCGCCCGTGAAATAACCGTCCTTCGTGCGCCGCAGCGCCACATTTTTCAGCCCCAGTTCCAGGCTCGCGACCTCATTCGTTTTCGTGTCGGCCACCAGCCAGTTATTCGCGTAACCGCCGTTGTTCCCTTCGCGCATGATGCGGTCGAAATCGTCGATCGAAGCCGAGTATTGCATCGCCCTCCGGGCCCGTGCGAACTCCGCGATGCCGTTCGGATCCCATCCGTGGAATGCTGTAATCGTGGTTTCCGTGATCGCAATGCCGGCATCGTTGACCCCAAAATCGTCCGCGCTGTGGATGAGCCCCGGATATCCATCCATCACAAACCGGTGACCCTTCGCAGGAGCGATGTCGAAAATCATCGTCCACCGCTCGCCATCCAGATAACTGGTCCAGTTGTTATGCCCGATAACGACCTTGCCGTCCTTCGTATAACTTCCCGTCGCCACGAATGCGCTGCAGTGCTCCGGAGCCGTCGCGGTCTTCGGAGCCTTTGCCCCGTGCTGCTTGTCGTAAGCCTCCGCGTAATAGGACCACTCCATCGACGCGTTTAGCGCAACCACATCCCACAAATCCAGCGCCACCCCGCGCGCCGCGAGTCCGGCGGCGATGCCCCTAAGCTCTTCCTGATACTCCGCCGGAATCTTCGGCCAAAGCATCTGCTTCCCCGCTTCCCGGAAGAAACTCCACGGATGTTTCAGGTCATGCTCGGCCTCGAGCTTCTGAACGTCGAATCCGTCCTTGATCTCCTTCGAAAGCAGCCACCCATGCTGGAATCCGATCTCATTCGGCGCGCCTTCAACGTGGACGAACGTCCACCCGTCGCGAGGCGTCAGCCGGTAACCGCCCTTGAGCCGCGGGTCCGGCGGCTCTACCTTCGCGCCATACGAACCCGAAATGATCAGTAATAGAGGAAGCGCAAGCAAGCCCCGTCGCATCGTTATGATTGTAGACGAAAATGGCCGAAATATTGGAGGACAAAGCGCTTTCGCGTAAGCTTACCGCTCACGTGAAGGCAGCCGGTTGAGCTTCCAAACTGAGTCCAAAGTTGTTGGACCGCGTCCTGAAAGCGATACCGAAAATCGCCAACCCGAACGTCCTGATCGGCTTCGACACAGCCGACGACGCCGGCGTGTATCGTCTCTCAGACGAACTCGCGTTGGTCCAGACCGTCGACTTCTTCACCCCAATCGTTGACGATCCGTTCACCTTCGGAGCTATCGCCGCCGCCAACTCGCTGAGCGATGTCTATGCCATGGGGGGGCGGCCCATCTCAGCGCTGTCCATCGTCGCTTTTCCCGCCGACCAGGACATCGATACCCTCAGCGAAATCATGCGCGGCGGCCAGGAAAAGATGCGCGAAGCGGGATGCGCAATTCTCGGGGGTCACAGCGTCAACGATCCCGAAATCAAGTTCGGCTACGCCGTAACCGGCCTGATCCATCCCGACAAAATCAAAGCCAACGCCGGTGCGCGCGCCGACGACGCCTTGATCTTCACCAAGGCTCTCGGTACTGGCGTCATCGGCACGGCGTTGAAGCGTGGGATCGCCAGCGAAGCCGCCGTCCGGGCCGCAACGGACTCGATGCTCCGCCTGAACCGCACGGCTTGCGAAACTATGCTCCGCTTCGACGTCCACGGCTGCACCGACATCACCGGGTTCGGGCTGATCGGCCACGCGCGCGAGATGGCCCTCGCCAGCCACGTCACCCTTGAAATCGAAGCCGCCCGCGTTCCGCTCCTTCCCGGCGCCCTCGAAGCCGTCGCCGCCGGAGCAACTCCCGGCGGCCTCAAAAACAACAAAGAATTCGCCTCCTGCGACGTCCAAAACGCCTCTACGGCCGGCGAAAAACTCCTCGACCTCCTTTACGATCCCCAAACTTCCGGAGGCCTCCTCATCGCCCTTTCCGAACCGGACGCCCAAGCGCTCGCTGGCGCCCTCGAAGGGGCCATCCGGATAGGAAGGGTGGTTCCGCGCGATAATAAACCGGTGCGTATTGTATGAGTTCCGATCCGGTAATCATCGCGTTGGACTTCGATTCGCCAAGAGAAGCCGACAAGCTGGTAACGGCGTTGGGCGATGCCGCGGGCTTCTACAAAGTAGGAATCGAGCTTTTCGCCGCCGCCGGCCCTGATTACGTGCGGAGCCTTGTCGATCGGGGTAAACGCGTCTTCCTCGATCTCAAGTATTACGACATCGGCGAAACGGTTCGCAGGGCCGTGACGGCCGCTGCCAAAACCGGCGCTACGTTTCTCACAATTCACGCCGTCGGCCAGGTCATGCGCGCAGCAATCGAAGGGCGTGGCGATACACCCATGAAGCTCCTCGCCGTCACAGTCCTGACGAGTTTCGATCAGGCCGATGTCGACCAGATGGGCCACACATGTACCGTCAGCGAACTGGTGGCGAAACGCGTCCGGCAGGCTATGGCTGCCGGCGTCGAAGGAATCATTGGCTCGCCTGTCGAAGCCACGGCAATCCGCGAAGCCGCCGGACCCGATGCCATCCTCGTAACCCCCGGCGTGCGCTCAGCAGGCGCCGCGCGGGGAGATCAAAAACGTGTCGCAACTCCCGCCGAAGCCATTCGTAACGGCGCCGATTACATCGTGGTGGGCCGTCAGGTCACCCGCGCCCCAGACCCCTCAGCCGCCCTCGAGGCGATTCACATCGAACTGGCGCCCCTCGAATTGTCCCTCGCGATGTAGCCTTTGGCCGCCCTCGACCACTTCATCGCGAACTACGGGTATTTTGCGATCTTTGCCCTCCTGATGCTGGGCATCGTCGGACCCCTGATTCCGGACGACACAATCCTTGTGCTGACGGGCATCGCGATCCATCGTGGTGAGCTGAAGTTCGGCCCCGCCATCGCCGTCGCCTACGCCGGAAGCCTCTGCGGAATCACCCTCAGCTACACGCTCGGCCGCACCGGCGCGATCTCCGTGCTTCAACGCTACGGACCCGTCAAGCGATGGATCGATCGCTACATGCCCCAGGTCCGCGGATGGTTTGAACGCTACGGGAAATGGACTCTCTTCTTCGGCTATTTCATCGCCGGAGTGCGCCATTTCACCGCACTGGCCGCCGGTATGAGCAAAGTGCGCGTCAGGACTCTGGCCCTTTACGCCTACCCAGGCGGTTTCGTCTGGGTCGTGTCTTTCATCTACATCGGTTACTTCCTCGGGGCCGAATGGGAGGTAATCCATCACCGATTCAACCGTGGCGCGCTGATCGTCGCGGGCTGTGTCGCTGCCATCGCCCTGCTCGGCTGGTGGATCCGCCGGCGCAAAGGCCAGACAATTTGAAATCCTGTTAAGATCTCTCTACTCGCATGCGAATTATCGCCGCGGCATCGCTTTTCCCATTGGCACTGGCCGCTCAGAGGCCCCAACAAATCGCGGCTCATCTCACAGCCGATGCCCTAAAAGCCGACGTTTCCCTCCTCGCCTCGGACGCGCTTCAGGGCCGCGGCACGCCATCCCCCGGGCTGGACATCGCCGCCGAATTCATCGCCTCGCAGTTCCGCCGCGCTGGGCTTGAACCGGCAGGTGGCGACGAATATTTCCAGACAGCGCTTTACAAAAACGTCACGCCTTCCGCCGAGCCTGTAGGCCTCAGTCTGAATGGCGCAAAAGCGAACCCCGCCGCGCTCTCGGTTCAGGATCCGATCGCCCTCGATCTCTCTGATGCTGCAATTCTCCGAGTCACCGCTGAACCGGCTGCTCTCAACGCCTTAACCGCCGACCAGGTTCGCGCCAAAGCCCTGGTTCTTGATGTGCCTGCCGCGCCTCAGAAGGCCGGAGGCGGTCGTGGTGGCGCGATGGCGATATTCCGCCAGTTGCCCGGTCTCATTAAGCTCAAGCCCGCAGCGATCGTGATCCTCTCGACAACTCCCGGCGCAACCAATCGCATCGCCCGCCTTCGCGAGGCGTCAGCTGAGGTTACACCCGTCATCACCGTATGGGACCCGGATTTCCGGGCCGCCCTCGATGTCAAACCCGCCTCGCTCTCGATTCACATCCCGGCGCCGCTCGAAGTTCCAGTGAAACTGCGCAACGTCATCTGTGTCCTTCGTGGTTCCGACCCAACCCTGAAGGAGACATACCTCCTGCTCACGGCCCACTACGATCACCTCGGCGTCCGGGAAAACTCTCCCGCCGACGACCATATCTTCAACGGCGCGAACGATGACGCCAGCGGAACGGCCTCCGTAATCGAAATTGCCCACGCCCTCTCCCGTCTGCCCGAGCGTCCGAAGCGCAGCATCATTCTTATGACGGTCTATGGCGAAGAACTCGGAGACCTGGGCTCCCGGTACTACGCGCAGCATCCCGTCTTCCCACTTGCCGAAACCATCGCTGATATAAACCTCGAACAACTAGGCCGCACTGATGACACTCAGGGCCCACACGTTGGGATGTTCAACCTCACTGGCTTCGACTACACGAACATCCCGGGTCTGCTCGGCAAAGCGGCCGACACCGCCGGAATCCGCGTCGTGAACGACGAGAAAAACAGCGGTCCTTATTTCACCCGCAGCGATAACGCCGCCTTCGCCGCAGCGGGCGTGCCTTCGACAACCCTCTCCGTCGCCTACGACTTCCCCGACTATCACAAAGCGGGCGACGAGTGGCAGAAACTCGACTACGACAACATGGCGAAGGTCGATCTCGCCATTGCTCTGGGCGCGCTCGACCTCGCCAACAGCGATTCGGTCCCCGAATGGAATGCCAACAATCCAGCGACGGCGCGGTTCATAAAGGCGCGCGAAGAAGGAGCGAAATAAATATGCGATGGATCCTCTGCCTGCTCGCCGCGTCAGCGCTGCTTCACGCCCAGCCCGCCACGCCCAACGCGGAAGAAACGGCGCGAAAACAATTCGAATACACCCGCGCGCATTACACCAAATACGATTACCGCATTCCGATGCGCGACGGAATCAAGCTCTTCACCAGCGTCTACGTTCCGAAGGACAAATCGCAGGTCTACCCGATCCTGATGCAGCGCACGCCGTACTCGGTCGCGCCTTACGGGGTCGATAACTACCGAACTTCCCTGGGCCCGTCTGACCTCTTCACAAAAGAGGCATTCATCTTCGTCTATCAGGACGTCCGCGGTCGCTATCTCTCCGAAGGAACCTTCGAAGACGTCCCCGTCCACAAAACCCACTTCAGCGGACCCAAAGACGCCGACGAAAGCACCGACACCTGGGACACCATCGACTGGCTGGTCAAAAATATCCCCAACAGCAACGGCCGCGTCGGCATGTGGGGCATCTCGTATCCCGGCTTCTACGCCGCCTATGGTCTCATCGGCTCTCATCCGAGCCTGAAAGCCGTCTCCCCTCAGGCTCCGATGGGCGACGTGGGCAATGGCGACGACTCCTATCACAACGGAGCCTTCTATCTCGCCGCCAACTTCGGCTTCTACAGTTCCTTCAAGCCCCGCGGCCCGGAGCCGGAGCGTCCCGCCCGCACTGTGCCCTTCGACTTCGGCACATCAGATCAGTACGACTTCTATCTGAAAATGGGTCCGCTCGCGAATGCCAACGAAAAATACCTGAAAAACGAAAACGTCTACTGGAACGACAATCTCAAGCACGACGTTTACGACTCGTTCTGGCAAGCGCGCGCCCAGGCGCAACACATGAAAGGCGTCACGCCGGCGGTAATGTTCGTCGGCGGCTGGTTTGACGCCGAAGACCTCTCTGGCCCTCTCAAACTCTTCCGCGCAGTGAAATCCAGTGGTCCGCAAGCATCCAACACGCTCGTCATGGGGCCGTGGTCGCATGGCGGATGGTCGCGCGGAGAAGATTCCACCCTGGGCAATCTGGATTTCAATTCGCAGACCGGAACCTTCTTCCGCGAACAGATCGAGCTGCCGTTTTTTCTCGCCAACCTGAAAGGGAAGGGAAACGGGCTGAAGGCGTCCTCCGAAGCCGCTGTTCCGGAGGCTTACGTATTCGAGACTGGTTCTCGCGAATGGGTACGGTTCGACAGTTGGCCTCCGAAGAACGCCGCCGAACTCTCGCTGTACCTCAACGCGAAAGGCAACCTGTCCTGGACGCAGGCGAAGGATGTCGGCTTCGATGAATACCTGAGCGATCCCGCCAAGCCCGTCCCCGTCATCGGCGAAATCGGCCAGGGCATGCCCGGCGACTACATGACCTACGATCAGCGCTTCGCCTCACAGCGCCCCGACGTCCTCACCTACGAGACGGAGCCTCTCGATCGCGACATCACCGTCGCAGGTCCAGTCACGCCATCGCTCCGCGTCTCAACCACCGGAACGGACTCCGATTTCATCGTCAAGCTGATCGACGTCCACCCCAGCGACTATCCCGATCGCTCGCCGAACCCCGGAAGCATCCACATGGGCGGCTATCAGCAGATGGTTCGCGGCGAGCCTTTTCGGGGCAAATTCCGCAACAGCTTCTCGAAGCCGGAAGCTTTCGTGCCCGGCAAGGCCGCGAAGATCGAATACGTGATGCCCGACGTCTGCCACACCTTCCGCCCCGGCCACCGCATCATGGTTCAGATCCAGAGTTCCTGGTTCCCGTTGATAGACCGCAACCCGCAGCAGTTCCTGAACATTCCCACCGCGAAGGCCACGGACTTCCAGAAAGCAACCGAACGCGTCTATTGGGGCGGGGCTGAAGGCTCGCAGATCAAACTTCAGGTTCTGAGGTGACCGGCTTATGCGACTGAGACCTGTCGTATTCCTCTTCGTCATCGGCTTGGCCGCAGCCGAACGGCCCGTCGCGCTCTCCCCCGGACTTGGTTCCTGGACGCACCCCATCGGCACGCGAAATCCCCAGGCCCAGAAGTTCTTCGATCAGGGCCAGTCGCTGCTCTATGGCTTCAACCGCCACGAAGCCCTGCGCTCGTTCCGCAAAGCGCTCGAACTCGATCCCACGTCCGCCATGGCCCAATGGGGAATCTCAATGGCGCTCGGGCCTTATCTCAACATGGACATGGACCCCGAGGTCCACGTCAAAGAAGCCTGCGAGGCAGCCAAAGCGGGCGCAGCTCTGACGCTGTCGTCAAGTCCGCAGCAAATGTGGCTTGAAGCCGCCGCCGCGCGCTGCCCCGACTTCTCCGACCCCACGAAGTACGTCGACGCCATGAAAGCGCTCGCCGCGCGCTTTCCCGACGACCCCGATGCCCAGACCTGGTACGCCGAATCTCTGATGCTTCCGGTCCGCTGGCGCTGGTACGACGCGGATGGCAAGCCAGCCCCCGGCGTCACGGAAGCGCAACGCGTCCTGGAAGGCGTCCTCCGGCGCTTCCCGTACCATCCCGGCGCAAATCATCTCTACATCCACGCGGTCGAATCTTCCCCGAATCCCGAGCGCGCAGTTCCCAGCGCGCAGCGTCTCATGGGGATTGTTCCCGCCGCGGGTCACATGGTTCACATGCCCGGCCACATTTGGCTGGTCCTCGGCGATTTCCAGACCACCGTCGACGTCAACGAACGCGCCGCCCAGGTGGATCGTGAATACTTCGCGAAATCCGGAGTCGTCCCCGATTACTACGCCTATTACCTACACAACCTGCAGTTCATCCTCTATGCCCGAACCATGCAGGGACGCATCGCGGACACGAAGCGCGCCATCGCCAACATTCGCGACGCCGCGAAGCCCATGGCGCAGATGATGCCCGAAATGGTCGGCATCATCGACCTGACCTCGGCGATGTCGCTCCTCCGCATTAACCAGTGGGACGACGTGCTCGCGTTCCCCAAGCCCGCCGACAGCAACCCGCTCGCCGCCGCCATGAGCCATTACCTCCACGCGCTCGCCTTCGCGGCGAAAGGCAACCTGAGCCAAGCCACTGAAGAGCGGAAAGCCTTCGAAGACCTTCGGCCGAAGCTCGATCGCAAGATGCAATGGGGCGATAACGAATTCGGCAATGTGCTCGACCTTGCGGAAGCTCAAATCGCGGCGCGCATGGAAACCTCGCCCGCAGCCGCCGCGGAACATTGGAGGCGCGCAGCGGATATTCAGGATCATCTCGCCTACGACGAACCGCCCGCGTGGTATTACCCTGTCCGCGAATCCTGGGGCGCCGCGCTCCTGGCATCCGGCGACGCTGCGGGAGCCGAAACGGTCTTTCGTGAAGGTCTCCGCCGCAGCCCGAAGAATGGACGCATGCTCTTCGGCCTGCTCGAAAGCCTCAAAGCCCAGCAAAAGACCGACGACGCCGTCTGGGTCCAGCGCGAATTCGACGCGGCCTGGAAAGGCGCCGACATCGCTCTCAATCTTAAGGGTCTTTAAAAGAGGTAGGGCGCACGTCGGAGGAGGATCGCGCGCCCAGGTTGGGAGCAGGTACTTCCTGATTTGCCTACTTAGTGTCGGAGCAGCCCGGAAATCTCATCAAAAAATCGCGTCCGCCCAGTCTACCCAACCAGAAAGGGGCCTTTTTCAGCTTTGTCCGC
>Ga0206900_1096_pt2 | contig 21546 bp, 19 predicted proteins | sample Alteio_BWOrgHeat_46_FD_153235 | JGI IMG/M metagenome (GOLD analysis project Ga0206900, IMG submission 153235) | Enriched cells from forest soil in Barre Woods Harvard Forest LTER site, Petersham, Massachusetts, United States -... | ecosystem: Environmental > Terrestrial > Soil > Temperate forest >... | reverse complement strand
AACCCGTAGCCGCCGTGAATCTGCACCGCTTCATTCGCGATCGAAACCGCCGCCTCCGACGCGAACAACTTCGCCATCGCCGACTCGCGAGTAACCCGCTTCCCCGCATCGAGCATCGTCGCCGCACGGTAATTCAGCAGCCGCGCCGCGTCGATATTCGTCGCCATATCCACCAGCTTGTGCTGAATCGCCTGGAACTCCGAAATCGGCCGCCCGAACTGCTTCCGCAGCTTTGCGTACTTCAGCGCGGCGTCGTAAGCCCCCTGCGCCATCCCGATCGCCAGCGCCGCAATCGAAATCCGCCCGCCATCCAGAATCCGCAAGCTGTCGACGAAGCCCTCGCCCTCTTTCCCCAGCAACTGCGACGCAGGCAGACGGCAATTCGAAAAGATCACCTCGCCGGTCGCGCTCGCGCGCAGACCAAGCTTGTTCTCCTTCTTCCCCGCGCGGAACCCCGGCGTACCCTTCTCGAAAATGAACGCCGAAATCCCATGCTGCGCCGCCTTGCGGTCCGTCACCGCCATCGCCACGCACACATCGGCGTAGTGCGCGTTGGTGGTGAACGTCTTCGATCCGTTTACCATCCACTCGTCCCCGTCGCGCACCGCGGTACTGCGCGTCCCCGCCGCATCCGACCCCGCTTCGGGCTCTGTAAGCGACCAGCACCCGATCCACTCACCGCTGGTGAGCTGGGTCAGATATCTCTGTTTCTGTTCTTCGGATCCGGCCTTATAAATATGGTTCGAACACAACGACGTATGCGCCGCCACGATAATCCCCACCGACCCGTCGACCCGCGAAAGCTCTTCCACGATGATCGAATAATCGACGTAGCTCAGCCCCGCCCCGCCGTACTCCTCCGGGAAGATCGACCCCATATACCCGAGCCGCCCCAGCTTCTTTACGACATCCAGCGGAAAGGTTTGCGCCTCGTCCCACTCCATTACGTGCGGCGCGATTTCCGCCGCCGCGAATTCGCGCACCTCTCGCCGTAGCTGCTTCTGGTCAGAGGTGTATTCGAAATCCACGTTCCGATTACACCATCCGCTCGCCGTCGATATACACGGATTCCACGGAAATCGCGCCGTCATCGAACCGGAACGCAACCATGTCTCCGCGCTCGCCCGGAACCAGCCCTTCCATGCGGCCCGCGAGCCGCACGATCTGCGCGGGATTCACCGTCGCGGTCCGCACCGCGTCGCGGAGACTCAGTCCGCCGAACCGCACCAGATTCGCGATACCGGTGTCCATCCGCAGCGCCGAACCGGCCAGCTTATCGGTCCCGGCGAGCACCACTCGGCCGTCTTCCGTAAGGTCGGCATCCTGTTCGCCCAGCCGGTATCTCCCGGGCTTCGCGCCCGCCGGAGCCGACGCATCCGTCACCAGCACCGTCCTCGTCACGGTCTTCGCGCGCAACGCCGTCTTCAGAAACGCCGGGCCGAGATGGATCCCGTCCACGATAAAGCTCGCGCTCAGCCGGTCTTCCGCCAGTTGATCCCAGATGTAATTCGGATGCCGCCGCATCACCGCATGCGCGCCATTGCCCAGGTGAGTCGATAAAGTCGCGCCGGCGTCCACCGCGGCCGCAATCTGTTCCGCAGTCGCGCCCGTGTGCCCGATGGACGCGGTAACGCCCTCCCGCGTGATCGCCTCAATATACGCGGGAGCCTCCGGCCAGTGCGGCGAAAGCGTAATCAGCCGGATGTTGCCGTCAGTCGCCTCCTGCCATCGCCGAAACTCGCCGACATCAGGGTGCCGCACCCACCGCCTCGGATGCGCTCCGCGCGGTCCGTCCTCTTCGCCGATATACGGCCCCTCAACATGGAATCCCGCGATCGCCTTCCCGACCCGCAGCGACTTCTGCGCGGCCCGCAGATTCGCAAGGCACTGCAGCATCGCCTCCGGACCACCGGTGATCACCGTAGGCAAACACCGAGTCACGCCGGTCCGAATAATCGTCTCAATCGCCAGCCCAATCTGTTGCTGGCTGGCGTCCGGGTCGTTAAAGTCGACCCCCGCGAACCCGTTCACCTGAATATCCACGAACCCCGGCGCGAGCCAGGGCCCGTCCTCCATCGCCTCCGCCGAACGAACCTCGGCAATCTCCCGTTCGAACTCAACCTCGATCGGGCTCCCCGTCTCGACATCCAGCCCTGAACGCTTCATACGGTCACCCTTTTTCATCCACAGTCCGCGCCCCGCGCGTGTCCTGTAGTTTCAAACATCCCACAAACGAAAGAACCTTGTTGATATCCGCGTGCAGCGGTTTCGACCCCCGACGCCGGAAAACCATCTCACGATACAACAGGGTCGGACGGGCCTCCGAGCGATCGGCCTCGAAACGGTCGATAGTGCAGTCTTAGAGGAGGGCAACCCTTCATGTCCGCGTATCAGTTTCAACTAAACGGGAAAGCCGCATCGATCGCATCCTGGGATCCCGATCAGCCGCTGCTGTACGTGCTCCGCAACGGCTTGGGTTGCATGGCACGGAGTTCGGACGCGGGCTTGGACAGCCCGGCGCCTGCACGATTTTGCTGGAAGGGAAGGCGGTCCGGTGTTGCCTCACGTCGGTGCGACAGTTTGCCGGGCGCCGCGTGAGAACGCCGAAAGGCCTAGGGACGCTCGAATCGCCGGACGACTTGACCGTCAAACGGTGGTGAGTGCGGGGCTACTTTTTGTTCAGGTCGTCGTCCTTCGAGTACTTGGTGCCTTGCAAGGTTAACTGGAGCGCCAGGCCTTTTTTAGTTATTTGGTACACCCACACGCCGTCGCCAACCATCGTCCCGCCCGCGTAAGCGCCGCCCGACTTGCTGGTTTTGGCCGCCGCGTCCGCTTGCGTTTCGCCCGCCCAACCGGAATCGATAAACTTCGCCAGCGCGGCGTCATTCTCAAATACAAAAACCACGTTATAGTTCTTTACTCCCATTCCGATGCCCGCGCCCACCGAGATCATCTTCATGAAAGTATCCTGTTTGGTCTTCTGGCTAACGGCCACACCTGCGCCACGCGCCGTACTAAGCAGGAGCAGGTTCGTGCCCATATTGTTGAAGACCGCGTATCCCGCCGAATTCTGCACAGCGGCCTTGGAAGTGGGCTGCAGCTTGTACAGATTCTGCAGGACTCCGCTTGCCATCTTACGAATCTTTTCGCGTTGTTGGTCGGGTGTGTCCTTGGCCACCGATAGGGCCGCCGTCAAGGCCCCGATGGCGCAGAGCGCCGCGATCCTTCCGAGTTTCATCCGCCCCTCCTTTCATTACAGAGGCGCACATTTCGCTTCAGACCGCCATGGGCTGAAGTCCGTATGCGCGGGCAAGGTTATTGATGCCGGTCCGCAGCACTCCCCAAAGACGAGCGGCTTCCGTCCCGTAGTTGCCGCGCGCCAGTACCTGATTGATTTTTCGCCCATCGTCCATCACCTGCTCCACCTGAACCTTGGTCTGCATCCAGGTGTCGGTGGCATCGAACTTCCGCCGTAGTCGGTTAGTCGATCGATTGAGATCGTCCAGTGCGGAATCCAGATCGTCCTTTCGCCCCTGGGCGGCCGCCTTCTGGGAATCGGTCGGGGCAGCTCGCCGGGCGCGTTGCGTTTGCCCTTGTGCGGAAGATGCATTATCCCCGCGCCTTTTCAGGTAGTCGCGAAATTGGTCCACTCCGTTCTCCACCTTCGCAATCAGGTTGCCCACCTGCGGCTTGGTCATCGCCTGACTTGCCGCTGCGCCTGCCGCGAAAGCGGAAGAGACCAGGATCGCCGCCAAAAGCCGAGAGCCCGGTTTTAGCTGTGTCAAAAGTGCCTCCTCAAAATGGGGAACGCAAAGTCCGTAGGGAGGATGCCTCACGGCAGCAAGCGGTGCATTTTTGATTGACGATTTCGGCGCTTTGTGAAGGAAGGGCGAGCTAAGCAGCTGAAACGAAAGGGGTGGTGGTGCTCCCGGGGCGCGACCTGGGCATTCTCCTCCTTCGAACTCGGCTTCCGGTCGCTACATCCAGCCGGAACAGTTCATGCGCTCACCGTTTTATGCACAGTTGATCCACAGCCCGCGCCACGCGCGCGTCCTGTAATCTCAACATCCCACACAGGAAAGAATCTTGTTGATATCCGCGCGCCACCCGTTTTGGCCTCTGGCGCCGGGAAACCCTCTCACGATACAACAGGGTCAGACGGACAGGCTGGCGCGTGATTCCGGCGGTGAATCTCGGGGGAGGTGACCGCGGCGGGGATCGCGCGGCAGTCGTCTGGTCTAGACCCATTTCGCACAGTCCGTATATCACCCGGAATCACTTTTGGAAACTGGACCCAGCCAGAAGCCGATGACAGATCACGGCGGCTACGTAACGACCTATCGCAGGGCGGCCGACGGCGACTGGAAAGCCGTGGCTGACATCGCAACCTCGGAAGCGCCTCCTCCGTCATCCCACTCATCGTGCCCGAAACGTCCGTCCTCATCGTCCCGGCTCTGGAGGAGACAAGAGACAGTCTCACCACTCTCGTCTCGCCGATTCCCGCAAAGGATGCGCTGATTCGGATCGATCCGACTTGCTGGTCCATCCTCGAGGTGATCGAACATCTCGTAATCGTCGAGCGCGTCGCGCTCCTCCGCCTCTCGTCCGCAGAATCGTCCGAACCGCGCCCGCGCAATGCCGCCCGTGAGCGCGAGTTGATGGCGCGAGCCCGGAACCGAACCGCGAAAATCTCCGCGCCCGAACCCGCCCGTCCCACCGGCCGCTTCACTAATCCTGACGACGCCCTTCAGGCCTTCCTCGGAGCCCGCGCACACACCATCCGTTTCGCCCAGGAGCGCGAAACGGCGCTCACCGCCATCCCGATCCACCACCCTGTCTTCGGGCCTATCACCGGGGCGGAATCGCTCATCCTGATCGCCGCTCATACGCGCCGCCACATGGCTCAGATTGCCGAAATCACTGCCGCCGTCAGCTCAAGTCAGGGTCCGGCTAAGCTACCATGAAGGGCGATGACACCGTCCCAGCCGAGAGTCGTTCTCGACAAAACCCCCGACTACCGCGAAGGCTATGCCAACAGCGTCCAGGTTCGGGTCAACCTCTGGGACTTCTTCATGCTGTTTGGCCAGATCGACCCGACCACGCCCGATAACGTCCGCATAGCTAACTTCCAGGGCATCTACGTCAGTCCGCAGCAGGCCAAGGCCCTCCTTGGCGTTCTGCAGCACAACGTGAACCAATACGAATCCGCCTTCGGAGAAATCCGGCTCGATCCCCGCGCGGCGAACACCGCGGGCGTCGTCCAGTAACGCCGCCGGTCGATGGCCATTCCGCGGCGCGCCGTCCGCCCGCAGTCTTACTTTTTCGTCTACGTCCTGCTCGCGATCGGCCTCATCCTGGCGCACGGGCCCATTCTGAAAACGCCGTATTACTGGGACGAGATCGGCCAGTTCATCCCCGCATCGCTCGATCTCTTTCAGTCCGGCGCCTGGATTCCCCACAGCACGGTTCCCAATGTTCATCCGCCTGCCGTGATGGCCTGGCTCGCCGCTGTTTGGCGCATCGTCGGATACTCGATTCCCGCAACGCGCGTCGCCATGCTCCTGATTGCCGCTCTCGGCGCGCTCGCTGGCTTTCTTCTGGCTATCGAACTGGGGCGAGGCGCGCCCGGAGCGTCCGCCTTCGCCGCGGTCGCGTTCCTCTGCGTCTCGCCGCTCTTCTACGCGCAGTCCATGCTCGCCCAGCTGGACATGCCCGCTATGGCTTTCACTGCCCTCGCGTTGCTTCTATTCGTCCAGAATCGTGTCCGGCTGTGCGCGCTCGTCTGTGTAGCCCTCGTGCTCGTGAAGGAAACCGGTCTCGTCGCGCCCGCTCTCTTCGGCGCCTGGCTCGTAGTTGAAAAACGCCCGCGCGCCGCTCTTTGGTTCCTCCCGCCGTTCGTTGCCCTGGCAGTCTGGCTTGTCGCCCTGAAGCACGCCACCGGACACTGGCTCGGCAACGCGGCCTTCACCGAATACAACGTCTGGTACCCGCTCAACCCGATCCGAGTCGCGTTCGCGCTGCTCCGCCGCCTTTATTACCTCTTCGTGGGAAGCGGCCATTTCATCGGCCTTGCCGCGCTCATTTGGGCGTGGCGCCGGACGCGACTGTTTCGTGACCGTGCCTGGCGGATCGTCGCCGCCTTCGCAGCGCTTCACACTCTCGCCGTAACCCTCTCCGGAGGGGCCGTACTCGAGCGTTATCTTCTACCCGTCCTGCCCGCCCTCTACGCCGCTTTCGCCATTGCCCTCGGCGCCCTCGTTCCGCGCATCCGCCTCACCGCGCTCGTGGCTCTCCTCGCATCTCTCGTCGCCGCGAACCTCATCAACCCCGTCTATCCGTTCCCGTTTGAAAACAACCTGGCTTATCTCCACTTTGTTGACCTCGAGCGCAAAGCCGCCCGTGAAGTCGCTTCCCGTCCCGGCGTCGTCGCCACTGCGTTCCCCCTGTCCGACGCCCTCCGCCGCCCCGAATTCGGCTACGTACCCGCGCCCCGCCACGCCACCGTCATCGCCGACTTCAAACGCTCCTCCCTCACGGCGCTCGTATCCCGTCGGCCGGACATGCTGGTCGTCTTCAACACGGCTTGGGACCCCCTTCACATCCTCGATCTCTCACCCGTGAAATCGCTGCTCGAAAACTACTACGGCTACGAACCGCCGTTGCCGCCAGAGCGCATCGGCAGCGTGCTTTCGATGCGCGTCGCCCGTACCTGGCGATCCGGAGGCTTGGAAATGTCCCTGCTCACCGCCGCGCCCGAGCCCGCCGAGACCGCCGAATTTTGTGCCGTTCCGCCGTGCGCGGAGTCCAAGTGACTTGATGCCCCTGTTGCTGGTGGTCCTGGGAGCCGGGCTGCCGCTCCTGATCGCCCCCGGCCTTTCATTCCATTACGACACCGTCCCCAAACTCGTTGCGCTGCTGCTCATCACTGCCTGCGCCGCGCTGCGCCTCCGCGCTGTTCCGAGTGAGTTTGGCGCGCTGTGGTCCCGGTCCACCGGACGCTTTCTCGTAATGCTCAGCGGAGCGCTCATCATCTGGTGCGCCATTGCGACCGCTGCCTCGATGCGCCCCGGCATCTCCTTCTACGGCTCCGCATGGCGCGGATTTGGCTTCGTCGCTACGCTCACTCTCGCCTTGGCCGCCGTTCTGGTCGCCGCCAACCTTTCCGCGAATCCCGAAAACATCCGACCGCTACTTCGCGGAATGGCCGTCGCCGCCATCCTCGCTTCCCTCTACGGCATCGCCCAATACTTCGACATCGACCCCTTCCAAAACGGCGCCGGATATCACGCGCGCGATGGCGACCACATCGTCGTCCGTCCGCCCGGCACTCTCGGCCATGCCGATTACTTCGGCTGGTGGCTGGCCATCGAATTCTTCTGCGCCCTTGCAGTCGCGCGAGAGGAGATTTCCACCTGGCGCATGATCGGCGCTGTAGCAGCCGTCCTGACCGCCTTTTGCACAGTCCTGACCGGAACCCGCGCCGCGCTGCTCGCCATAGCCGTTGGCGCCGTTGTCTGGCTGTTCCTCGCCCGCCCGCGCATCCGCGCTCGTCACCTGATCCCGATCGGCGGCGTGGCCTTGGTATTCGCCGCGTTCCTGGTGGCCCCGCCCGGCGCCCGCCTTCGCTACCGTTTCGCGTGGTCTTTGCACGATCCCACAGGGGGAGCCAGGCCCCTCCTCTGGCGCGACTCCCTCTCGATGGCCGCATCCCGTCCTCTGATCGGATACGGCCCCGATGCCTTCGCCGCGTCATTCGGCGCATTTGAATCCGAAGATCTGGCCCGCCTCCTGCCTGACTTCCACTACGAATCCCCCCACAACCTCGCCCTCGATGCTCTTACCGCTGGCGGAATCCCCGCCCTACTCATCGCGCTGGCGTTCGCAGCTCTGGCGATTCTCGCCGTCACCCGCGCGCGATCTCCCCGAACGCCGACGCTCGCCGCCGCGCTGGCCGCATCCTTAGTCGCGTCGTTCTTCAGCGCCGCCATGCTGCCTCCGCTGCTCCTTACAGCGCTGGTCCTGGCCATCCTCATCTCGTCAGAACCGCCCGCGTCCACACGCGCCCCCAGCCCCCGGGCGCCAGCCGCGCTCGGTATCCCCATCGCGGGAGCCATGATCCTTGCCTCCGCCGTTTATGCCGTCTCCGATTTCCGTCTCGCCCGCTTCCAGGCCCACCCGACCCCGAACGGATACGCCCAGATGACCGCCCATTTCCCGCTAATCCTTCGCGAAGACATCTACGCCTCGCGTATCCTGTCCGAAATATGCCCGAAAATCCCGATCCCGGCCCCTAGTTTCGAATGCTGGCGAATCGCGACCCTCGCCGCCGGCAACGCCACTCGCACGGCAGACGACACAGCGAACGCCTGGTACAACCTCGCCATTTTCACCGCACTGCGCAATGATGTCGCGGGTACCCGCGCCGCCCTGCTCGAGGCCAGCCGCATCTCCCCGAACTGGTTCAAACCACACTGGATCCTCGCCGAACTCCTCGCGCGTCAGGGAAACATAAAAGAAGCCAGCGCTGAAGCCAGCCGCGCCCTCCGCCTCGATGCCGCGAAAAATCCCGAAGTTATTGCCGCAGCCGCGCGGTTAAGAACGAATCAAGCGGAAAAATGAGAAGTATTTACATGTTTTTTACAACTTAATACTCTCTCCGAAGCATCCTGGCGCATACTAAACATTGATGAGATTCCCAGTGGCCTTTTCCTCGGCGGCTCTCTTCGGGTTCGCCCTATCCTCATTCGCGCAGGGCCCGGCGATCACCCGCGGAGGCATCGTCGGCGCAGCCGGTTTCGCCCAGGGTCAGGCAATCGCCGGGGGCAGCCTCGCCACCATCTTCGGCACTTCGCTTGCCGCCGGACTGGCGCCGTTGGCGACCGTGCCGATGCCCACCATCACAAGCGGTGGCATCGTGCCCGTGTACAGCAACGTCTCGACCATTCAATCGGGCGAATGGGTATCGATCTATGGCTCCAATCTGTCGGGGACGGGCGCGCCCGCGACCTGGAATGGCGATTTTCCGCTGACGCTTGGTAGTACGAGCGTAACTGTTAATGGCAAGTCAGCCTATCTCTGGTACGTCAGTCCGACGCAGATCAATCTGCAGGCGCCTCTGGATACGGCGACCGGCGCCGTACCGGTGGTAGTAACTACACCGAGCGGGAGCGTTACCTCCACCGTGACGTTGGCTCAATTCGCTCCCTCGTTCAGCCTGCTCGATGCAACCCATGTGGCCGGTATCATCCTGAGGTCGGACGGCTCCGGCGCATTCGGAGGCGGGACCTACGACATCGTCGGACCCACCGGAACATCTCTGGGTTACAAAACGGTCGCCGCCAAGGCGGGCGACTCGGTCGTTCTCTTCGCCGTGGGGCTTGGCCCGACGAATCCAGTCGTCCCACCGGGCGCGACGTACAGCGGCGCCGCGACCACCACTACCACCGTCAACCTCCTGATCAATAGCATGAGCGTCGCGCCTGCCTTCTGCGGCGAGACGAGCGCGGGACTTTACCAAATGAATCTCACGATCCCCTCTGGCCTCGGGACAGGCGATGTTCCCCTCCAGGCGTTGGTCGGAGGTGTGCAGACGCCAACAGGACCGGTGATTTCGCTACAGTGATGTTGTAGCGGCATGAACGGCGGAGCGCAGGCAGTCGAGTTCGCAGCGTATCTTGCCGGACGATGGCGAACGATCCTGATCGCCTGCGTGTCCGCCGTTATTCTCGCCGCCGTAGCCAGTCTCATCCTCCCCAGCCGCTACACCGCTACTGCGACTCTGATGATCGAGCCGCCCGCCGGCATGGAGCCTGGCGCCGCCACATCCCTGAGCCCCGTTTACCTCGAATCGCTCAAAACCTTTGAACACCTCGCGTCCAGCGACTCGCTCTTCTCCCAGGCGCTGGACGATCTGGGTATCCGCGCGCGGTACGCCGGGCGTTCCGTCGAATCTCTGAAGCGCTCCGTCCTCAGAGTCGACAAGCCCGTGAATACCCGCGTCATCGAGATCTCCGCCACTCTCGAAGATCCCCGCCAGGCCCAGAAACTCGCTCACTACATCGCGGAACACACCGTCGCCTTAAGCGACTCCATGAGCCGGCGTTCCGCCGCGGACTCCGCCCAGGAGGCGAAGGCCAATCTCGACCGAGCGGAAAAGCGTCTTCAGGCTGCGGTCTCCGCGAGCGACAAGCCGCCGGCCGTCGCCGGCCTTGAGGATGAACTCTCGAACATCTCCGGACTCAAATATTCCGTCGACCGCGGCCTCAGCGACGCCCGCGCCGACCTAGCCTCTTTGCCCGCGGGCGCCGACGCTTCGGCCCTCCGTGCGAAGATCGCCGACCTCGAAAGGCAGGACCGCCAGTTGGACCTCCAACTCAAGTCCCTCGGCGGCGATCTCGAACATTCCACCGCCCGCCGTAAAGAGCTGGAAAGCGAGTCGGAATCCGCGCGCTCAAGCTATGACGCCGCCCGCTCCCAACTCGACGACCTCAACGCGGCCGCGGCTTTCCGCGGTGAGCGCCTTCAGGTCCTGGACCCCGGCATCGTTCCCGAGCGCCCCAGCTCTCCTAACGTTCCGCTGAACATACTCGTCGCATTCGTGATCGCTCTGATCGCCGCGGTCTCCTACCTTGCGATCCGCTTCGCCTGGGAGCGCGCTGCCGTTCTGCTACCCGATCGTAAATACGCTTCCCCCTATCGATGACCAGCGCAATCCGGCTGCGTTCGGATGCCTGGCCGCCCTTTGTGATCGGCATTCTCGCCGCGGCTATCGCCATCGCGCCGTCCTTTCCGGCAAAGCTTGAGCTTGCGATTCCACTCGTCGCGTTCGCTGCCATTGCCTGGTCCGCCCTTCGTCCGCAACGCTGGCTCGTCCTCTTCTTCGCCGCGGCCCTGCTGACACCGCCCCTCCCCATTCCGCTCGGCGATTCCGGAGTTCACATCGCGCCCTTCGTCGCGCTGCTCGGCCTCCTGGCCGCAATCATTCGCATTGAAGAATGGCGCCCGGCGCCCGCAACGCTCGGCCCGGCGTTCCTCGCCTTTACCGGTGTTCTGCTGTTCAGCGCCTGCCTCGCCGCGCTCTATTCCGGGCCCACGATCGCCCTCGGCTCGGTTTTCCGCGTCGCTCTCTTCGCGCTCGGGGTATTTGTCTTCTGGTTCGCCGCCGCGGGTCCGCGCAACGGCGCCTCCGATCCCCTTCACCTCGCGCAATTCCTCTTCGTCGCCGCAATTCTCGGCGCGCTCTTCGGCTGCGCCGATTTTTACTACCAGTTCCCCGCCCCCGCCGGATTCGAGCCCCAGTTCGTCTGGCTCGACACCGGAACGTTCCGCCGCGCCCAGGGACTTTTCTACGAAGCCAGTACCTTCGGCAACTTCTGCGCCTTTTTCCTGGTCATGATCGCAGTCGCGCTCTTTCGACCACGCGCGCAATCGCCCGCGTCGAAACCTGTTCTCGCGTTGGGCGGAATCGTTCTGGTCGCGGGACTCATCCTCTCTTACTCCCGCGCGTCGGTCGTCAACGTTCTCGTGGCATGCGCAGCGCTCGCCCTCGTTCGCCGAGTGCGCATCGGCCGCGAGCTGCTCTGGAGCCTCACAGCGGCAACCGCTACGATTCTACTGGTACGCCTCGCGCTCCCGACGTTCTCCGCAAGCTATTGGGAACGGCTCACCGGCTCAGTGCAATTCTTCGCCGAGTCTCCCAACGGCGTCCTCTCGGGCCGCCTCACCAACTGGACGCTTCTCTCCGACTTCATCCTTCGCGAACCATGGCACGCCATCTTCGGCATCGGTTACAAGACGCTGCCATACTCCACCTTCGCCGGGGCCAGAATCATCGCCGACAACACCTACCTCAGCCTCCTCGCCGAGACCGGCATCTTCGGCCTGATCGCATTCCTCGCGCTGAACTTCGCCATCCTCCGCGAATCCTTTCGCGCCGCCCGCTCCAACCGGCCTCGCGCCGCGTTTTTCGGCCAGTGGATTTTCTGCTTCTGGGTGGGCGAAATGATCCAGATGCTCTCAGGCGACCTCATTACCTACTGGCGGCTCCTCCCCGTCTACTTCTGGGTACTCGGAGTCGCCGTGAGTGAAGCAGCGGAAACAACGTGAGAATTCTGTTTCTCGATCAGTTCAGCGAACCCGGCGGCGCGCAGCGCTGCCTGCGCGACGTAATGCGCGATTGCCTTCGCCGTGACTGGCGCGCTTTCTTCATGGCCCCCGGCGAAGGCGACATGTTCGATTTCTGCAACGACGTCGGGATCCCATCGTTCCGCATTCCACTCGGCCCTTACCGCTCCGGAAGCAAGACCGTATCCGACACGTTCCGATACGCCGCCGACGCCGTTCGCGCCGCGGCCGCCATTCGCCGCGCCGTCCGCGAACACGCCATCGATCTGGCGTATGTCAACGGACCGCGCGTTCTGCCTGCGGCCTCTGCAGCGCCCGCGCCGTTGATCTTTCACGCCCACAGCCTTCCGGACAAGTCCTATGCGCGCCGCATTTCGGGGCTCGCGGCAAGGCGCGCGCTGGTCATCGCTGCGGCTCAATCCGTCGCCCGCGCGTACCCGGCTGCCCGCGTTATCTACAACGGGGTCGAAGATCTCGGTTATCTTCCCCGGCCGATCGCCGGGCGCACTCTCAAAGTCGGGATCATCGGACGCATCTCGCCCGAAAAGGGCCACTCGCATTTCATTCGCGCCGCCCGGGCTTTGCCCGAAGTGCGCTTCATTGTCTTCGGCGCCGCTCTGTTCTCAAACTCCGAATACGAGCGCCAGATCCGCGCCGAGGCCGCGGGAACCTCTGTGGAATTTCGGGGGTGGACCTCGAATATCACAGAAGCGCTCTACGAAATCGACATCCTCGCCGTGCCCTCCTCGTCCGTCGAAGTCACGCCCCGCGTCATCATGGAAGCCTTTTCGGCAGGTACGCCGGTTGTGGCGCATCCCGTCGGCGGAATCCCCGAGTTGGTGCGGCCCCTCGAAACCGGGCTTCTTACTAAGGATCTGGCAGCAGGCATCCAGACTCTGTTCGCAGACCCGGACCTCATGTCGCGCTGCTCGCGCAAGGGACGCCAGGAATGGTCGCGCCGCTTCCGTCTCGAACGCTTCCAGACCGATATCGCCAATCTAATTGCCAACATCGGCGCGAAAGAGCGCGGGCATTCCAAAGCCCCGGCCGCAATCGCTGGCAAACACAATCGTGCGTAAACCCGGCTCCCATACCGGATGATCGCTGTTACAAGCCCCATCCGTGATCCTGCGTTCCGCGCCCGTGGCAAGGTCCTTCGTCCAGACCTGCCAGTTCCATCCTCGGCGCGCGGCAAACGCCAGCGTTCGCCCATCGTCCGATATGCCCGGGGAAGCCAATTCCGCGCTATCGCTCACGAGACTCGAAGAACCGTCCGTCAGAGACCATCTCCCGGCGCCTTCACGCACAAACAGCAACCTGCCATCCGCCGAAAAGGAAGGATCGTGTCCGGCCTCGACTCGCCGAAGCGCATCGCCCTCTCTGACATACAAAATTCCCCCGGAAACAAACGCCAGCTTTGACCCGTCACGCGACACGGCGGGCTCCCCACCCACCGGAATGCCGCCGCTCCCTTCGAAACAGATTACGCCCGAGTCCGTGATCGCGGGATGAAACACGTTGCCTCCAGACGCAACGCCCGATACGGCATATCGATCCCGCGTCATCATCTCGTACGCCATCCCCGCCCGCGAAACGGCAGGGCGATTCACATAGACCACGCCAGGATGGGATCCCACGCGGGCGAACGGCATCGGCCGCCCACCCGCGAAGGCTAACGCAACCGATACGACCGCCGCGCCGGCTGCTGCATAGGCAATCCTCGGGCGCCACAACTCACTCCATCCCGCTGCGATGAAATACGTAACCAGCAACAGCGCCTTCCACGGGAAGGGCGCCGCTAGCAAGAGATACGCCGCCAAAGGCCAAACCCACTGCCGCCGAGGCATCTCGCTCATGAGCAACACGCTCGGCAACAATCCGAGTAAGTAACTGTACGAAACCAGATTAGGAGAAATCGCCAGTATCGCGATCATCCACCACGCCACGGTCCGTCGCGTAATCGCCGCGCCCGCCACAGCGGGCAACGCCAGCGCCGCTATCGTGAAAAAGCTCCGGAGAAACGCGAAGGCAAACGGACTTTCCACCAGCGGCGACGGATTCAGATCCGCCTCTCTCACAAACGTCCGCCGCAACAATGCCGTCACCGCCCCATTCGCCGGATGATACGGATCGATAATCTCTCCACTTAAAGCGCGCGGCAGTACCGCGGTCCCGAAATACTCCACATCTCGCCAGCCGAACCACAACACCGCGCCTGCCAAGCCTACTGCGCCCGCAACAACCATCCCGCCAACCAACCGCCATCGCCGCTTCACCAAGGCGAACACCATCAACGGACCGCCATACAACTTCAGCGCAAGCGTCGCGCCCCACAACAATCCGCCCGTGAACTCCCGCTTCCGCAACACCAGCCACACGCCCGCCGTCAAGAGCGCCAGCAGGAACACGTAATACTGACCCAGCACGAAATTCGACCGCAAAGTCGGATACCCCGCCGCTGCAACCAGCGACAACTCCGCGATCCTCAGTCCGGTGATCCCCGAAAGCATCCACAAAGCCGCGGCGAGAAAAAAGCAATTGAGAACCACCCAAACTCTTCTCGCCGCAAGCGGACTCATCCGCGCCAGCGGAAGATAAGGCAGCATCGCAACCGGAGTCTGCGGAACATACCCGCCCAGTTGCCGCTCAAACCCGGCTTCATCAATTCGCTTCTGAAACCAGGTCCAGTCGTAATACAACCGCAGTGGTTCTCTCGCGCGCGCCAGGCGCGCCGCCGTAAAGTAATTCGGAAAGTCGGAAGACGGCCCGTTCCACGCGGGAATCGCCGTATCGTAAACGAACCAGATAAGAGTGAGTAACGCGGCTACGCGCGCCGCCACGCTCTCCACCACTGAACTCCGCCGAGAGCCAGCGGTCCCAGAGATTTCAGATGCAGCAGCGCCCGCCGCGCCAGAAAACCGACTCGGAACGCCGTTCTCCGCAGCCGCATCCTCAGATCCGCCCTCGTGACATGCGGATCTTTCTCGACCCGTGGCGGATTCGTCGGCAACAACCTCCTCACAACAATGCGCGCGCGATTCCCCCATCCCTGCGCAAGGCAAAGATGCAGAAACAGCTCATGCTTATTGGGCCTCTCCATCGCCAGCGCGGGAGAAAACGCGAACACATCGAACCACCGGGTCGCCGCTCTCGGCAGCGCATTCATTCGCTCGCGAGCCGCCGGATGAACGCGCGGCCGAAACCACTCCCACGCCAGCCGCATAGCCGCCGCATCCGCATGCGCGCAACGGCTCCAGAACGCATCATCCTCCGCCGTGCAGTCGAGAAAATGCGCTATCTCATAAATGTGATACAGCCGCAGATTCCCATGCAGGACATGCCGCAGCGCATGCCACGTCGCATAAGCGAATGCATCGACGTCACAAAGCGCGGGAACGCTCCGACCCTCGATCTCCCGAACAACTCTCCGAGCCGGGAAACCCTCCGCGCCCGATACAGGAACCATCTCGCGGCTCTCATTCCAGAACCGGAAATGGATCTCCACCATCGGCGGCATCTCAGGATCGAAATAATCTCCGCGCCATCGCCATCCGTTTCGCAGCAGCATCGTCGGCAGATGATCCGGCGCCGGCCCCCGGCTCTCGCGCACCGGCTCATAGCCGAGCCCGCCGATCGCCTCCGCGGCCTCATGAACCCTTCCCGGCGCGACAAAAAAATCGATATCGTATTGCGGACGGAATCGCAGATCCCCGCAGTAACGCGGCCACTGCGTGAACCCCTTCAGAACCAGGAACTCAATGCCCCGCGCATTCAGCGCAGCGGCCATCTCGTCATAGGCCGCCATCGTCAGCTGAAGCCGCCCCGAATTCCGCGCAAGATCGCCTTCCACACGCGTCCGCACGCTCTCGGGAAGAAACTCCGCGCACCGCAGCCCCAGAGGAAGCGTCAACTGCGCGTCATCTGCTATGCGAAGCAACCGCGGCCAGGCAGCCTCCGGAATCCCACGCAGCGCTTCCCGGTAATCCCCGTCGAATCGCAGCGCGCGAATTACCCGGAGCAGATCGTTCATTCGCTCTCTTTTACCACCCTCCGCAGCGCCGGCTCCGCCTCGCTCAGCCCGCCGTAAGTCATCCGCAGGATCGGCCTCTCCAGCAATTCCCTCAGCCGGGTCCGCTGCCGTTCCTGATACGCCTCGTCGCCATAGCGAATCGGCTGACTCAAAATCGTGTAAGCATCCTCAGACCGCATCCGGACGAATGCCGGCTGCCGCACGCTGTCCTCCCGATTCAGAAACACGACGCAATGCGGAACGCCCTCGTGGGCGATGCGAATACCCAGCGCCGCGGTCGAAAGCTCCAGATCCCGTTTCCCGTTCGCCCTGCGCTTTGGCGTGAACCGCCGCAGTTCCGGAAACTGCCGCTGCGCCGTCTCGCGAAACCGGATCCAGTAAGGCCGCCCCCTCACATGCCGAGCGCCGTCCGTAATCTGAATCGCATCGCCGGAGAGAAATTCCCATCCTGCCCGCGCGCAGGCATACGCAAGGCATGTCTTGCCCGCGCCGGATTCTCCGCAAAGCAGCGCCGCCCGCCCGTCCAGCGCGACTCCCGCCGCATGCGCGTACCCGAACACCGTCCCCAGCAGCAGATTCGAAAGCGGCTCGAGAAAGTAATGAACCACGTACGAAACGTCCGCCGCCACATCCCGCGTCAGAGTCGCGAACGCCCAGCGCTTCGTCAGATCCACCCACGCATAGTTGTCCGGACCATGCGTAATTGTGATCAGATTTCCATCGCCTTCGGGCAGCGCCGGAACCGGCTGTCGCTCGGCGTCATGGTCCTCAACCTCGATACGAATCCGGAATGGCTTCGCGTCAGACGTCCTCGCATACGGCGACCACATCACCGCCGCGGCTTCGGCGATTCCCTGTGAATTGGTCCTGAGTTCCAGCGGCTGCCCCATCGGGAACCACAATGTGGTCCGCGTGGTCCGCGTAAGGGCGGCGGCGCCAGCGGCTTCAAGCAGCGGCAAGATGGCGACCGCTCCTCCGCCCGTTCAGCACCGCACTGAGTTTTCGCTTGGCGTTCACGATATAGGCTTTCGCGCCGCTCGGATTCGACAGCATCAATTGACGCGTGATCACGGGCAGCGGCAGGTCGTGACCGTAGTGTAACGCCAGTACCCGCGCCTCCATCGGCGTAAGCCTGCGCTCAATCAGCCGCCCCAGAGAATGAAAGGCCTCTTCCCGCTCCAGCCGCCGGTGAATCTCGATCCCGCTCTCACCCCACAAGGCGGCATCGAGAACGGCTCCCGACGAAGGCTCGTCTTCCGCGCGCCTCAACGCCGTGAAACAAGTATTGCGCGCGATCGTGTAAAGCCAGGTCGAAAGCCTCGCGTCCCCGCGAAACGATCGCCGGTAACGATGCGCCCGCAAAAAGACCTCCTGCGTCAAATCGTCCACCTTTTCGCGATCGCGCGCAACGCGCAGGCACCACGCGGATACCCGAATCCGGTAGCGCGCATAGAGCTCGGTGAACAGGCGGTTCGCCTGGTCCCGATCCTCCGACGCCCCGAAGAGGAACATCAGTCCGTCATCGCTGAGTTCGCCCAAGCGTTCGGAAGCGACGGCGCAGACGCCGGCCCGCACATCCCATGTCTTGAGATCGAAGGGCGCGGGCATATCCGATCATAGGCTTTTATCCGCCCCTCAGGTCTTTCCGAGGTTGTAAACAAATTGTGAAATTGGCTCGCTGGACCCTCGCGACCAGAACCGCGCCAGCGTGTCGAGGAATCGCCGCTCAAACTGAGCCTCCGAAAACTCCGCCGCCCGCGTCTGCAGCGCGCCGGGCTCAATCAGAAGTTCGACCTCGTCCAGCCGCCGCAGCGCCGCCTCGAGAGATTCCTCGGTTGGTTCGGCGTAAAGAAGTCCACATCCATTCTGTACGATTTCCAGCGAACCCCCGCGCGCCAGCGCAACCACGGGCTTACCGCTCGCCAGCGCCTCCACCGTGGCAATGCCGAAATCCTCTTCGCCCGGAACGACAAACGCGCGGCATCGCGCGTAAAGATTACGTAAGTCCGTGTCCGCCAGGCGCCCGAGAAACTTCACGCTCGGTCCCGCCAGCGCCTTCAGTGATTTGTACTCTGGTCCGTCACCGACGACATTCAGCCTTCGCCCCGTCCGCGAAAAGCACCGCACCGCGTAGTCCAGCCGCTTGTACGCAACCATCTCCGCCACCATTAGGGCGTAATCTTCCGAGGGTTGCCACCGAAAAGACTGCGTCGCGACCGGCGGATACACCACTCGTGATTTTCTCCGGTACGTTTTCCAGATCCGTCGCTTCACGTTGCGGCTGTTCGCAATGAACCCGTCGACCCGCGCCGCCGTGCTGAAATCCCACGTCCGCAGATAACTCGCCGACGCGCTGAAAATTGCTTTCTTCAGAGGATTGTTCCGGAATTCACTCAGATGCGCCGGAAACAGCTCCCAAAGATAACGCATCGGCGTGTGGCAGTAGCAGTAGTGCCTCGTCGTTGAAGACGTGAGCACGCCCTTCGCCGGACCCGATTCACTGCTGATCACCAGATCGTAATTCCGCAGGTCGAAGCTCTCGAGCGCCATCGGCATCAACGGCAGCAGGGACCGGTAAAACCTTCGCAGCGGATTGAGAAACGATGCCTGGACGCTCATCTCGCGAATCGTCGGCGACACGGCGGAAGGCTCGTAAAACAGTGTATAAATATCTGCCTTCGGGAAGATCCGGCACAGCGCCTCGAGCACCCTCTCGCCGCCCCGGTGGTTCACGAGCCAATAATGAACCAGCGCAACCCGCATTTAATCGCTCCCTCGCGGTCGTGGCTCGGAATTTCTGAACCGCGCGCGCAAGCAAGCGGTTTCGAAATGACTGAATCGATCCACTAGTAAGCGTCCTCGCCCGCCAGCAGCTTCGGCACAGATCGCACCAGAATCGCGAAGTACATCCCGGCCGACATGCGCCGCGCCAGCAGCAGATCGAGCCTGCGCCGCTGGGCGTAACTCAACCGGCTGCGCCCCATCGATTGCCACAGGCCTGTAAGCCCCGGTCGCAGCGACAGCACTTCGGGCATCGCCGATCCGTAGTGCTCCCGCAGTTCGTTTATCGTTAGCGGACGCGGTCCAACCAGCGACATCTCACCGCGCGCCACATGCCACAATTGCGGCAACTCATCCACCGAATAGCGCCGGCAAAATGCGGCGAAACGGCTTGTCACTCTCGGATCGGACATCGTCTTCGCTCCGCCCTGAAGACCGCCGACATTCTCGATCGAAAAGAACGGCGAATGCGCCGGTCCGCCGGCCCACATCGTCCGGAATTTCAGCATTGCAAACGGCGTCCCGCGCCACCCGACCCGGTTGTGCGCCACCAGCGGACCGCGCTGCGAAAGCAGGAATACCGCCACCGCGACGGCAAGCATCACAGGACTCAGCAGAACCAGCAGCAGAACCGCTGCGGGCCTTTCGAAAAGATAGAGCGTGCGCACCCGCTCCGCCGTGCGGGCGCCGCCGGTATCGTACGCGCGGGCGGGAAAAGTCGGGGTCACGTCTGCCGTAATAGTCTACGACCCTCTGCGGGGCCACCCGGGAACGCGAAAGTGCGTTCCCGAAAGGCCTTTCACACGGTCATAATTGATATCAGATCATTTCGAGCCGAAATCGCAAAAAAAACATGATTCCTCAAAAAAAACCGGCCCGTAAAATTGTTTTCTTTTTCCCGGCTTTTTCCAGCACGGAAGCCACGGCCCCTCTCGGCATTCTCGCCGTTTCGACGCCGTTGCTTCGCGCGGGCTATCAGGTTCGAATCATCGATTCCACCATCACCCCGAATTTCCGCAAACGTGCCCTCGAAGAACTGAGCGACGCCCTCTGCCTCTGCGTCTCCCTCGTCACCGGTCCCATGATCAAAGAGACCGTTCAACTGGCCCGCGCCGCCAAGGCGATGTATCCGGAAAAGCCCGTGATCCTCGGTGGATGGCACCCTTCCCTCCTGCCCGACCAAACGCTCGCCGCCGAATACGTCGATGCCATTTGCATCGGCCAGGGCGAGGAAGCCATGCTCGAAATGGCGCAGCGCATCGAAGCGGGCGAATCGTTCGAAGGCATCGAAGGCGTCGGCTATAAAGTCGACGGCAAACTCCGCTTCAACAAACCGCGCGCCCTCAAACCAATCCGCGAAATGCCACCCAAGGCCTATCACCTCGCCGACTTCGATGCTTATGAACGGGTCTGCGGCCGCCGTTGGGCCATGTACACCTCGAGCCTGGCCTGCCCTTACAACTGCGCCTATTGCACGAACGAGGGCGTCTATGGACGCAAGTGGAACGCGCTCGACCCCGAGCAGGTCGTGGAAGAGACCACCGACCTCGTCAGCCGCTACAACCTCCAACTCCTTTGGATTGTCGACGACAACTTCCTCGTCGACCGCGAACGGGCCATCGGAATCGCCGAAGGACTGGTCGAGCGCGGCATCAAATTTGACTGGAGCATTCAGGCCTCCACCAATCTCGTCAACCGGTTCACCATCGAAGAACTGAAACTCCTGAAGCGCTCGGGGCTCTCTCAGATCTCCCAGGGCGCCGACAGCGGCTCTCCGAAAATCATGAAGCTAATGCAAAAGGATTTTCAGAAGATTGAAACCATTTATATCGCTGCTGACAAACTCACACAGGCGGGCATTCGCCCGTCGTTCAACATGATCTTCGGATTTCCCGGCGAAGGCCCCGCTGAGCGCCGCGAATCGGTCGAGATGATGATGGACATCTGCCGCCGCTTTCCCAAAGCCGAGTTCTGGACCAACATCTTCACGCCTTACCCCGGCTCCCCGATCATGAAGCGTGCCTTCGAACTCGGAATCGAAGTTCCCAATACGCTCGAAGGTTGGGTCGATTTCTTCCCCCGCTACACCACGCTCCCCTGGCTCAAGGGCAAGGCGCACCGCGAGCTCCAGAATATGCGCGAGTATCTGCGTCTTGCATTCGAGCGCGTGCCGATCGGCGTCAAAAAACGCACCGCGCTGCAGCGCGTCGCGCACGGCATGATCGGCGTTCCGTCGCGGTGGCGCCTCGATCACGACTTCTACGGCTTTCCCTTTGAACTCGCCCTCAAGTCCTGGGCGGACCGCCTCGCCGCGCCTCCGAAACCTAAGGTGGATGCTCATCGCCTGGAATCCGAGGCGGTGGCTTGCTAAGGGGTGATTTGCAACAGGAGCGCATTCGCGTTCTGGTCCTCAACGCTCACGGCGTTTGCAACTGCCGCTGCGCGATGTGCGACATCTGGAAACGCAAGACTATCGAAGAAATCGGGGCTGCGGAATTTGACCGCCAGCTTGACGACATCGAAAGACTCGGCGTCGAATGGGTCGTCTTCTCCGGCGGCGAACCTCTGCTTCACGCCGACCTGTTCCGCAAATCCCGCGAACTCCGCGCTCG
>Ga0206900_1012_pt1 | contig 21667 bp, 20 predicted proteins | sample Alteio_BWOrgHeat_46_FD_153235 | JGI IMG/M metagenome (GOLD analysis project Ga0206900, IMG submission 153235) | Enriched cells from forest soil in Barre Woods Harvard Forest LTER site, Petersham, Massachusetts, United States -... | ecosystem: Environmental > Terrestrial > Soil > Temperate forest >... | reverse complement strand
TCCGGTTAAAAGATAAGTCGTGAATCGAGCAATTTTATCCGCCCAGCGGGCCGGGGAAATTTTAGCCGCCGCCGCCAAAACCCGCGTCCTCGTCGTCGGCGACGTCATGCTGGACCAGTTTATCTGGGGCCACGTCGCGCGGATTTCGCCGGAAGCGCCCGTACCGGTGGTGGATTTCGAGCGGGAAAGCTTCATGCCCGGCGGCGCGTCCAATGTGGCGCGCAATCTAACGGCTTTGCACGTTGCCACGGAAATTTTCGGCGTGATTGGCGATGACCCGGCCGCGAAGCAGTTGAAAACACTATTGGCGGAGCAAAAAGTCGGTTGCGAAGGGCTGGTCGGAAATCCCTCCCGGCATACCAGCGTCAAGACGCGGATCGTGGCGCACAAGCAGCAGGTCGTGCGCATTGACCGCGAGACGCGCGGCGGCCTGGACGCGAAATTAACCGGCCAATTGCTGGACGTTATCAAATCCAAATTGGACGGGGCAGACGCCGTCATCATTGGCGATTACGGCAAAGGCGTGGTCACGCAATCGTTGCTCAACGAAATGAAACCCCTTTGCCATGATCGCGGCATTTGGTTGAGCCTCGATCCCAAGCCGGTGCATGATTTGAACCTGAGCAGCCTTTCGCTCATCACCCCCAACCGCAAAGAAGCCTTCGAACTGGCGAAGTTGCCGGATGACACGCGTAATCACAATCCGCTCGCGGACAAAAATCTCATGCAAACCGCGGAACGGCTTTTGAACGAGCTGCGCCCTGCCGTTTTACTCATTACGCTGGGAGAACTCGGCATGCTGCTGTGCCAGCGCGGAAAAAAACCATTTCATATCCCCACCGTCGCCCAGGAAGTGTTCGACGTTTCCGGCGCGGGCGATACGGTGATTGCGACCTTCTCCCTTGCCATCGCCGCAGGCGCTTCACCGGTGGAAGCCGCGATTCTATCCAACCACGCCGCAGGCATTGTCGTCGGCAAAATCGGCACGGCTACGACATCGCCGGAGGAATTACTAAAAAGTTTTAGCTAATGAAATGGGGAGCGCCAATCATCGTTCTTTTTTCCTGCCTGTTGCTGGTTTCATGCAGCAAAAGTAGTTTGCCAAAAATCAATGACCCTGAAGTACTTCACAAAGATTGCGCAAGCCTTTGCCAGCAATTTGATGATATACACACCAATCTTCCGGGTTTTGGGTTAATTGTAATGGAACGTACTGTCCCGGAAGAGAAATGGACACGTGCGATAAAGGCTTTAAACCCATTGGAGGTAGAAAGAGGCAAATGGGGAATCAGTATTTGGTTCGGAGGAAAAGCCGCTGGATACTATGTTTTTTTAGATCCGACAATTCCCATGCCTACAAAACCTGTTTCCAGCAAGGAAGAGGCTATGCACTCATTCGAAGACACGTATTCTTTTAAGAGAACGAATATGAGTGGGATTTACGAAGTTCAACTGACGGTAACCGCAATTGATTGAATGACTGGCACGAAAATTACCCCCGAAACCATTCGCGCCATGAAAGCGCGCGGTGAGCGCGTCGCCGCCCTCACGGCTTACGATTATCCCATGACCAAGTTGCTCGATGAAGCAGGCATTCCTTTCATACATGTCGGCGATTCTTTAGGCATGGTCGTCCTCGGTTATCCCGATACGACGCATGTGACTATGGCCGAAACCGAACACCACCTTCGTGCCGCCGCCCGGGCCAAGCCGAATGGCTTGCTCGGCGCCGACTTGCCCTACAAAAGCTACGAAACGGTGGAAGATGCCCTGGCCAATGCAAAGCGATTGGCGGCCGTCGGCGCGGAATATGTTAAGCTCGAAGGTGGCCGGGAAAAGCTGCCGCAAATCAAAGCTATCCTGGCTGCCGGCATTCCCACCTGTGGACATTTGGGGATGCTTCCGCAAAGCGTCCGCGAGGAAGGCGGCTACCACATCAAGGGCAAGAAAGAAGACGAACACCAGAAATTAATCGAGGACGCATGCCTTCTGGCACAGGTCGGCGCCTTCGCCATCGTTTTGGAACTGGTCACGCCGCCGGTGGCCCGGGAAATTTCCGGGAAAATCCCCATTCCCACCATCGGCATCGGCAGCGGCGATGGCTGTGACGGCCAGATTTTGGTGACGCACGATTTGGTGGGCCTGTTTCCTTGGTTTCGCCCGCGTTTCGTGCACCCGCTGGCCGATTGTGCCGCGGAAATAAAATCCGCCGTGACCGCCTGGAAAAAAAACGTGGAAACCCCATCGAAAAAAGACTAAAAACGTTTTGGATATGCCGCTGTCAAATTTTCCAATGAGAATTTATTTGGGAATCCTGATGCTGGTGCTCGCTGCTGCGGGTTGTGTGACTAAATCCCAGGCGGAAGCGCAGGCACGTGCCGCGTACATGGCCGGACAACAAGCCGCCTACCAAAGCATCCAGGGTGGGATGACGGATATTACGTTTCTCGGCAGCGTCAAGAACCACCATGTGCCGTGGACGACAGGATTGACCCTCGCTCAGGCGCTGGCCACCGCCAGCTACACCGGCGCGCAAGATCCGCAGGAAATTATTTTGAAACGCAACAGCGTGGAAACGCTCGTCGACCCAAAACAGTTGCTTAACGGGCGGGATGTCTCGCTGCAACCGGGCGATGTCATTTCGGTAATCGGACAATAAGCGTTCGGGTTGCAAAAACCGGAGTGGAATTTGAAAAATTCCACCGCAAAAAGCGTGAAACCATTTCAGGTCTGCCATGTTATAATTCGCATGAAGGCACGACGCGCATTTACACTCATCGAATTACTCGTCGTCATCGCCATCATTGCCATCCTAGCGGCGATTCTCTTGCCAGTTATGTCCGCAGCCAAAAAACGGGCCCAAACGGCCACCTGCCTCAATAACACGAAGCAAATCATGACCGCGGCGAAGCTGTACCTCGACGACAACCATGGCGCGATGATTCCGCTGTGGATTCAACAGGGCGTTTCGGGTTGGATTGCTCCCACGCCGAACTTCCTCATCTCAAACTCGTCCTTCTTCTGGTGGCAGGACAACCTCAGGCAAAACGGTTTCATGGCCTCGGCCCAAACGTTTGATTGTCCCGCCCTGAACCTTCCGGCTACCTCGGCGAACGGTGGCTCTGGCAGCACGAATAACACCCTCGGTATTGGCATGAATTATCCCGAATATGCCTGGATTGATACCCTGCCGGACTTCCCATATCCCGTGTACAATCCGGCCCATGAAAATGAGGTGCATTCACCCAGCCAATCCATCGTCTTTGCGGATGCTGCCGCGGTTTCAAATCCCGATGAGGACAACGCGGATGCCTGGGAAGAAGTCCCGGCCACGGGCTGCTCTTATTTTCGGGTGCCAAGCGATGCCGCTTCCTATCCGGGGGGTGATTCCCGTTCCGTTCCGCGGCATGGCGGACGCGTGGACGCCGCCTTTTTCGACGGGCATGTTCTTCAATTACGCAACAGCGCCATCCATTATGACCTGCCCCGGACGAACGACGCCATCCTGTGGGCCAAAAACAATAACAGTGATACTCCTTGATTAAACATGCACGCGCAACATTCTGACAAAAAACCAGCGCAAGGCGAAAATCGCCGGGCCTTCACGCTGATTGAGTTGTTAGTGGTCATTGCTATTATCGCTATTCTGGCGGCGATTTTGTTGCCGACATTTGCCGCAGCTAAACGCCGGGCGCAGGAGACCCAATGCAAAAACAACGTCAAGCAACTCGCCACGGCGGCCTACCTGTATATCAGCCAGGACGGTCCTATCGGTTATCCGTCCCTGCATTCAGTCTGGTTGCCGTCCATCATGGAAAACCTGTCCTGGAAGAGAGACGTGCTGCTTTGCCCTGCGGCGGCGACACCGGCGGAATCGAGACCGAATGATTTTGTCAGCGGTTCGGCCATCAATGCCTGGTCCTGGTTTAGTTCAGCCAACGTGCAAACCAATGGCAGTTATGCCTTGAACGCATGGTTGTATTCTACTGTGGTCATGACTCAATTCGGATACGGAATCGGAGAGGACACCATCACCAATTTTTTCCCAAATGATGCGGCCATTCATCATCCAGCTACCACGCCGGTTTTTGTCGATGGTGTCTGGCCGGACGCATGGCCGATGCCCACGGATCAGGCGACGTCTGATTTATTTCAATTAAATCCCACGCAAAACCAAAGCGGGGGTATGAATGTCGTAACCATCGCGCGTCACGGCATCGCTCCCAATAGTGCAGACAGCGACGTGAATACGGACAATCCGTTGCCGGGTTCCGTCAATGTTGGTTTATTTGACGGCCACGTGGAATCTTCCAAACTGGACAACCTCTGGCTCTATACCTGGAACGCCAACTATTCCATCCCCGCTAAACGTCCAGGACTATAGTGCGCAATTGGAGTTATTGACGCGTTCCACGGGAACGTGATGCGCGCCAACGACCAAAGGCGAGAACCAGCGCGCCGAGTCCAAACATCAAATACTGCGTTGGTTCTGGCACTGGAACAAAGGAAGTGAATGATGGACTGCTGTCCGAAGTCGGAGCCGCAGCAGCCACGTCGGCGCTAAATCGTAAGGTCGGGATCTTTTGGTTGCACTGGGAATCAGTATTCAGTTCCAAATATTGGGCAGGGGCGGTGATCGCGGCTGCGGCAAGCGCTGTAATAAGCGCGGTTTTCTTCATATAAATCGCTAATTTCTTTCGTGAATTGGGTAATACCCAAAATCGATTGAAGTTAAGCGATTCTTATGCCAAGCCTCAAAATCCTCTCTCCCAAAATCCTGAATCTACACAAACCGTTTTATTTAGGCTCAAGCCCTGTGCCCTGCACATTTGTATAGTTGATCAAGTTGCCTTTGTATCCGGTTACATTAATACCACTGAGGCCCGCATTTGTAATATTGGCCAGGGAAATGGCCTTGGTGCATGTCCCGGTGATATTGGATAGCATTAAGCCATCCAGCGGCCGTTCCGGGGAAATTTTACTGGCTTCGCACAACTCCGTGGCGTTGGACAAACGGACGTTGGAGAAGCTGTAGTTTCGGCCTTGTGGATAGCCGTCCATCCCCGCTACCGGATCATCTACCGTGTTCAAATTGCCCGAGCTAATCAGATTAATGCGCACAAAGCCGCCGCCCAGAACGTCGATGTCATCAGCCGAAATATTTTCAATACTGCCGCCGCGGCCAATTCGGGTCTTGATATAAATGCCATCCGAACGCGAGGTGAACCGGCAATGACTAATGCGCACATTGTAAATGCCGCCGGAAGTTTCGCTGCCAATGCCGATGCTGGCAAAGCGATGGTCCACGAGGGTGCAGTTCGTGATCACAACGCCGTCCGTGGGAATGCCGGCGAGCACCGCCTGCTTGCCGCGCCCGGATTTGAGGCTGATAGAATCGTCGCTGGTGTCGATATTGCATCCGTCAATGAGAACATTCTTGCACGAATCCACATCAATGCCATCGCGCCGGCCCGTAATCGTGAGGTTACGAATGATTACGTTGGTGCAGTAAGTGGGATGCGTCGCCCAGTTGCCGCCTTGCGTCACAGTAAAGCCCTCCCAGCGTACGCCGTTGCATGCGACTGCTTCCAGCACCACCGACCCGCGTGGATTTTGCGGCGCCGCCATTTTGGGATTTCCCTCGATGCGGCCAGGGCCGACAATGGCGATGTCATCGGCATTGGTCGCATAAATGAGAGCGCAACGTCCCGTTTCCCATCGGCCTTCCCAGCGCACGGGAACCATCGGATAATCATTCGTATCACCGATACCGATGATGACGCTGCCCGGTTGAAGTTGCAGCGTCGTATGCGAGGGTATGGTCACGCTACCGATGAGATAATTGCCCGGCGGTACGACCACAATGCCGCCGCCGAGAGCTTCGCAGATATCAAATGACTTTTGAAAAGCAACCGTATCGTCGTTGGTGCCATCGCCGATGGCGTTGCCATTACGGACGTTGAGAATGGGACGTTGCGCTCCGCTATAGCTTTTGCATCCGGCGACAACCAGCGCGACCAGGGTGATTGATAAAATAAGCCGTTTCATTTGGAGGTAACGCTATTGGTGGAAACTTCGTCAGCAGGAAATTGGTCGAATGTGCGGTGATGGTCAATCCCGCGCAGTTGCTGGTCGGCGAAATCCATCGCATCGTTCCAATCCTCCGGCGTGAGCCCGTGCCGGTGCTTCTCATAACTCACGCCGACGCGATCCGGGCTGACCCCGAGAAATTCATAGACCGGTTTCGCCGCCATGACGGTCTGTTTCACCGCGTTCGGCACGCAATTCTGGTCTTCTGTGCCTTCGACGGAAATCCACGGGCGAGGCGCAGTCAGCGCCACATACCAGTGCGCATCAAACGGCAGCTTGTAGATCTGATTGGTGAATCCCCTTAACTCAGGCACAAAATAGTAATCAAACTTTCGCACCATGTCCTCAATGCCTTCCTTGCCACCGCGGCCCGGCCCGCAAAAGCGATACGCGCCTGTGCCCGCGCCGCTGGAACCGGCCGGTGCGCCCAGGGAAATGCGATCGTCAAACGCCGTGGCCACCATCGTCAACTTACCGAGACGCGAATGGCCCAGCGCGATGATTTTGTCTTTGTCCACGAACTTTTGCGTTTCCAAATAATCCACCACCCGCGAAAGTCCCCATGCCCAGCCAAGCAATACACCCCAGTCGTAATCCGGATAGGCCGGATAAAATGAGTTCGTGCGATAATTCGGGTTGTCCTCGCCGCATTGCGTATAGCGATAGGTCACGATGGCGTAACCTCGCGCGAGCTGGTTCGAGAATGTCATCGCCGCGCGCGCCGGATCCATCGGCATCGAGAACATGCGCAGCAGGCTCATGCGATTGGTCGTGGCCGGCACACGTGGCGCGGCGCCGTTGGTGAAGTTCACGCCGGGGGTCATGAAGAACGAGGGATTGATAATCGTAGGGAACGGTCCTTTGCCTGCCGGCGTAAAGATGGCGATGTCCATGCCCAAGGCGCGGTGCGGTCCGAAGCTCAGGTGCACGAGCCGGTAGTGGACTGTGCCGTCCAGGTAATCATGCGACTGGAGGTCTTTGCCGCGGACATTGCCCGGCGGCGGCGGCGCGTGGCCAAGTTCGTAATGTTCCAGAATCTCCTTCATCTCCGCCCGCCGTGCCTGCCATTGCGCGGGCGTGGTCACGCGCGTGCCGTCGGCCATCGTCATGACGTCCGGCAGGTTGGTCTGCACCGGCAGGTCGTTCGGTTCGGGAAACGTCAGGCTTGCGGCGTGAATTGAAGAAACAAACGCGGCGAGGATAAAGGCCAGGAAGAATACGCGATACGTTTTCATAGAAATGGCTAAGTGAGTGAAGGCTCGTGTCTTAGCGGGTTAAAGTAAATAAAAAATGGGTGAGCAAATATCAGTGACCATTTGATTTTTGTGCATTGCCGGACTGCTTTGAAGGGTGGAAGCCGGGATGATATGAAATGATATATTCGCGGGAAAGGCTTAACATCCTTAACATTGTTGATTCTGAGGCACTTAAGGCTTAACGCTATCCTTAACAAATTGGAGAGCATCCTTAACAATGTTGGTGGCCAAGGACTTAAGGCTTAACATTAACGATAAGGGAGGCCGTGCCTCCCGAAAAATGCCGAGATGAGTTCTCTTATTTCTTGGTCACATTCTGTTTTATACCCCGTAAATAATCCGTAGCTGGCTGACGGAAAAGAAAACAAACGGCTGGCACAAATAAAATGCAAGGTATCCAAAAATGACTTGGCACAATCATGGCATCAGCGATGGTGGCTTCGACGAACCAGACAAAAAGAAGCCAACGTGCCCAATTGAAACCAAGGAGCATGAAAATACCACAAATGATAGCAAGAACTGCGGCGAAATGAGTAAAAGCGAAATAGAAAGGGTGTACCGAGATAAACATGCTCATATTCTGTCCAGTGTTCGGGTTTGTGAGTCCCCGGTACATGGCGTGAAAAGATATGGTACCAGCCAGAATAAATACCCAACTAATGATTGTGACAGAAAGAGGGCGCTTCATCGGACGTTTTGCCCCAACAAGCTGTGCCTCGGCGCAGAAAAGGGCAAGGGGATAAATAATTATTGGCTCTCTGCGCTCTTCGGCCATGTCATTTTTTCTGCACTTTGGTCGGGGTCAACGTCGGCTCAACGACAGTGCCGTCCATCAGCACGTACACATACATAAAGCCTCCATCAAAAGCTCCCGTACGATACAGAAATGTATCGCCGTTGATCTGCCCACTAGCGCAGTTGTTGCCAGCAATCAACCGGCGCAATGCACCACGCACACTTTCAGAATCTTTGTTCGTGTGAATTTGGAACATCGCGCGACCTGAAGAGAAAAACTGCGCCACGGCACGGAAAATCACAAGCGGTAAAATAATGAATTTATTCAATTTCTCCCAATTTCCGGCCCCAATTGCCCCAAAAAACATTTTCACTTTCTTTTTCGCTTGGACAGCCATTGTCTAACCCCCCCTGTCATGTTGTCACGCAGAAAGGTTAATATTATGACAACGACCAATGATCGAAATGAACAAATGGAACTGGGATTCAACGGCGCCAAACTGTGCGTCAAGGCCACCGGCCGCAAAGGCCGCATCGCCCGCGCGGGCTGGTGGTTCACCCAGATGCGCGACATCGTCAATCGCGCCGCGGACCACGCCGAGCCCCGCCCGGAACAAATCTGGATTCCCGGCGCCGCGCGCGAAGTGAAGGTTTGAGCGTTATCATTTTCCTCACCGCAACAAGGCGCCAGGGAGGTGTCCAGGCGGCGTGCTGCGCCCCACAACGCAGCGCGCTGTCCCTGCCGATTTCAGCGTCAGCATGGCCGCGGTATTGGTCTAAATCCTGCTGATTTGGCGGAGAAATTCAGACCATGACAACGCGACTGGCATTAAGGCTCGTGTTTGCGGCCCTCGGCTTGACCTTTTGGGCCTTCGTCCATTTTTATGCGCGGCCCGGCCAAAGCGCTGCGTCCCAAACCGACGCGGCACGACTCAATCCCGGCCCCGCCTTCGAGGGAGATATGTTTGCCACGATGCCCCGGGACTGGACGCGACCTTCGACAGTTGCCGAGGATCAGGAGCGGGCCAAAGGTGCGGTGACCTGGGTGCGCGTGATTTTTGAGACGAACAGCCAGCCCCAGTTTGCCGCCCTGGTGAAATCAGCCCTGCAAAGAGAATGGAACACCAACCTGGGTTATCAATTGGTCTTTGGCGAAAGCCGGGGACCGCTCGAAGCTGCCGCCACGGCGGTAACCTACCGGATTTCGGTGCAGCCAAGCGCCCGATCGTACGTTTCAACCCTCGAACCCAATCGACAATTGCTTTTTTGTTCCGTTAATTTGACGGTCCAATCGTCCCTGAGCGCGAAGATCCAAAACTGGTTTCCACGGCATGTGGGCTATGCGTGGAGTAATCCGGTTCCCACCAGTTGGGACGGCCTGGGGTTCTCGTGCGACGCCCCGCCGCTGCCGCGAGATTTTTCGTATCGCCCGGAAGACGTCGATGGGCTCAACCGCCGGCAATTGTACAGCCTCTACCATGATTTTGGGTTAAAGCTGCACCAAATCCCGGCCTTTTGCTTTTTCCCCAACCCGGAGCTTGCCCGTATTCGCGATTTGTATACCTGGCCAAACCAGAATGGAACAAATCCGCCGGTAGATCCGCGCGAGTTTGACGAGGTCGCCAGGGGACTACTCGGCAACTATAAATTTGCGCCGTGCATTGACGCCATCTGTATTCATTTGCTGGATAGTGGCGCCACGAATTATCTCGCCGGCATCACTACCGTCGTGGGTTCATGGTCGCCAGGCATGTCCGCTGAGCATCGGCAGGTGTTAACCACTTATGAATCATTCGCGAATTACCGGCTGATGAAGACCCTCCTGGGCCGGCAAAACAGCTTTGTGTTCATCGATGATATGCCGGAAGTCTGGAACGATCCGGTTTTAGGGTATTGGTTACGAGGCTATATCCGCAGAAATGCGGACTCGCCCCAATTGAGCTGGATGGCCAGCCACTATGCCGACAAACTAAAAACGGTCCCGGTATTCAGCCGTCCGCAAGCCGTTGACAACCGGCCGAAGCCCAAACCCGTGATCATCATCGGCTCGCCGCCCTCTGCCTTCTCGCGTACCAATCACATCGCGTCGCTCAATTGATTTGGTCAGCATAACACGATCACTTCCCCAACCGATCCAGCGCGTAGTTCAGCGTTAGCACGTTGACGCGCGGTTCGCCAAAGACGCCCAGGTCGCGGTCGCTGGTATTTTCCTTCACCAACTCGCGCACTTTGTCCTCGCTCAGGCCGCGTTGTTTCGCGACGCGCGGGATTTGCAACTCCGCATTCGCCACACTGATGTGCGGGTCCAGGCCGCTGCCGGATTCCGTCACGGCATCGGCAGGAACAGGCGCATTCGTTGCCAGGTTATTATCGGAACGGTATGCCGCCACGTTATTCATGATGTTCGTGTATAGCGTGCCCGAGGTCGGCCCCAGGTTACTGCCGCCGGAAGACGTCGGATCATAGCCATTGCCGCCCGCCGCAGAGGGGCGCGGATGGAAATATTTTTCTCCAGTAAAATTTTGAGCGAGCAATTCCGAGCCGACCACGTTGCCTTTTTTGTCCATCAGCAGGCTGCCATTGGCCTGGTGCGGGAACAGAGTCCGGCCCACTCCGTACACAACGAGCGGATAGATGCCGCAACAGATCACGGCGAAAAAAATGGTCGCCACAATCGAACGGCAAAATTCAGAAATAATGGTTTTCATAAAATTTCAGTTAAATCACATGCAAAGCGACAATAATCAGGTCAATGAGCTTGATGCCGATGAACGGCAGGATGATGCCCCAGACGCCGTAAATCAGCAGGTTGCGCCGCAGGATAGATGCGGCGCCTTCCGCCCGGAATTTCACGCCGCGCAACGCCAGCGGAATCAGCGCGATGATGATGAGCGCGTTGAAAATGACCGCGCTCAGGATCGCGCTGTTGGGACTGTGCAACCGCATGATGTTCAGCGGCGCGATGGCCGGAAAAGTGACCATCAGCATCGCCGGGATAATGGCAAAATACTTCGCCACATCGTTGGCGATGCTGAAGGTTGTGAGCGAACCGCGCGTGATGAGCAGTTGCTTCCCGATTTCTATGATTTCCAGCAGCTTGGTGGGGTTGGAATCCAAATCCACCATGTTGCCGGCCTCCTTGGCGGCTTGTGTTCCTGTGTTCATCGCCACGCCGACGTCCGCCTGCGCGAGCGCGGGCGCGTCATTCGTGCCGTCGCCGATCATCGCGATCATCCGGCCACCTTCCTGTTCCTTGCGGATGAGCGCGAGTTTGTCTTCCGGCTTGGCCTCGGCGAGAAAATCGTCCACGTCCGCCTCGCGCGCGATGGCGGCGGCGGTCAGTTTGTTGTCGCCGGTAATCATCACCGTGCGAATACCCATGGCACGAAAGCGTTTGAAGCGGTCGGCCAACCCGCCTTTGACAATGTCCTTCAAATGCACGACGCCGAGCACGGCTTTTTGGGTGGCCACTACCAGTGGCGTGCCGCCGGACATGGAAATGCTTTCGACTGCCTGCTCGATTTCGGGCGGAAGCGTGCCGCCGGAAAATTGCTTGATGGAACTCGCCGCGCCTTTGCGAATGTGTTCGCCGTCCCAATTCACACCGCTCATGCGCGTCTGCGCCGTGAACGGAACAAATTCCGCATGGGGCAGGTCGTGAATGGACCGCGCGCGAATGCCAAATTGTTTCGCCAGCACGACAATGCTCCGGCCCTCGGGCGTTTCATCGGCAAGCGATGCCAATTGCGCCGCCGCCGCCAGTTCCTGTTCCGTCACCCCCGGCGCGGGCACGAAGGCCGTAGCCTGGCGATTGCCCATGGTAATCGTGCCGGTTTTGTCGAGCAGCAATACGTCCACGTCGCCCGCGGCCTCAACCGCGCGGCCGCTCAATGCCAGGACATTTTTCTGGAGCAAGCGGTCCATGCCGGCAATACCAATCGCACTCAGCAGCCCGCCGATCGTAGTAGGAATCAGACAAACCAGCAGCGCCACGAGCACGGCATTGGTAAAGCTCACGCCGGCATAACTGCCGTACGGTTTCAACGTCACCACGGCCAGCAAAAAGACCACGGTCAGCGCGGACAGCAAAATCGTCAGCGCGATTTCGTTCGGCGTTTTTTGGCGTTTCGCGCCTTCCACCAGCGAAATCATACGGTCGAGAAATCCTTCGCCCGGGTTGGCCGTGATGCGGATTTTAATTTCATCGGACAGCACCCGTGTGCCACCCGTCACGGCACTGCGGTCACCACCGGCTTCGCGGATGACCGGCGCCGATTCGCCGGTGATGGCTGATTCGTCCACCGTGGCCGCGCCGGAAAGGATTTCGCCGTCGGCGGGAACGATTTCCGTCGCGCGAACCACTACCACGTCGTCCTTGCGGAGCGAATCCGCGTCCACGACCTCGATGCGCTCGCCGGAAACTTTGTTCGCGCTCGAGTGCGTGCGCGTGGCGCGGAGGGCCTTCGCCTGCGCCTTGCCGCGACCTTCGGCGACGGCTTCCGCGAAATTGGCGAACAACACCGTAAACCACAGCCAGAGGGCGATTTGGATGACAAAACCGACCTGGTCCGGCGGCGAACGGAAGATGTCCACCGTGGTGATGGCCGCGCCGACCATCGTCACAAACATGACAGGGTTTTTAATCATCAGGCGCGGGTTCAGTTTGACGAACGAGTCGCCAATGGCGGGCCAGATAATTTTCGGATCAAAAATAGAAACAGATTTAGAGGCCATAAAATTAAAAGAGATGTCCTTGCAGCATCAGGAAATGTTCAACGATGGGGCCCAGCGCAAGTGCGGGCAGAAAGGTCAGCGCGCCGACCAGCAGCACCGTGCCAATGAGCAAAAGCGTAAAGGTTTTTCCGCTTACCGGAAATGTGCCGACACTGGCGGGAACGATTTTCTTCCTGGCCAGCGAACCGGCCAGCGCCATCAGCGGCACAATCATCCCAAATCGCCCGAGCAACATATCGAAGCCCAGCGTCGTGTCGTACTGGGGCGTGTTGGCGTTCAAGCCGGCGAACGCACTGCCGTTGTTGCCCGCCCCGGAGGTAAAGGCATAAAGCATTTCGCTAAAGCCGTGCGGACCCTGGTTGTTCAGCCCCGCCTTGCCCCAATCGCTCACGCTGGCCCACGCGGTGAAGCCCAAAATGATGAACGCCAGGATGACGAAGGCCAGCAGCGTAACCTTGACATCGTACGGCTCGATTTTTTTGCCAAGATATTCCGGCGTGCGCCCAACCATCAGCCCGGCGATGAACACGGCGATGATGACGAAAATCAACATGCCATACAGGCCAGCGCCCACGCCGCCAAAAATCACTTCGCCCGTCTGGATATTGAACAGCGGCACCAGCCCGCCGAGCGGCGTAAAGGAATCGTGCATGGCATTGACCGCGCCGCACGAGGCGTCGGTCGTCACCGTTGCAAACAACGAGGATTCAAAAATGCCGAAGCGCACTTCTTTGCCTTCCATGTTGCCGTCAGCCGCGGCCACGCCGAGTTGGTGGTGCATCGGGTTCCCATTCGACTCCGCCCACCAGCAAACCATTACCCCCGCCAAAAACATAATGAACATGGCCGTCCAAACCGACCACCCGTGCTTTTGATTTTTGGTTTCGCGCCCGAGGTGATACGTCAGCGCGCTGCCAATGGCAAAGATTGAAAGCATCTGGAGGAAGTCCGAGAGCGGCGTGGGATTTTCAAACGGATGCGCCGCGTTGGCGTTCACATAACCGCCGCCGTTCGTGCCGAGCATCTTGATGGCAATCTGCGACGCCACCGGCCCCTGCACGATGGTTTGGGTTGAGATCACCTGGTTGGTCATCACGACGCCAGCGCTGTTGGTGACGGCGTTTCCGTTCGCGTCGGTCATCGGGACAGAAACCGTTTGCGGCTCGATGACTGTGGCCGTGGTGTACGGCTTAAAATTATCAATCACGCCCTGCGAAATCAAAAACACCGCGTAGAGGACGCAAATCGGCAGCAGCAAATAATAGGTGATGCGCGTCAGGTCCACCCAGAAGTTGCCGATGGTTTCCGACGTATGCCGCGCGATGCCGCGTACCAGCGCAGCAGCCACGGCGATGCCCGCGGCGGCGCTCAGGAAATTGTGAAACACCAGCGCGACCATTTGCGAGAAATAGGACATCGTGGATTCGCCACCGTAGCTCTGCCAGTTCGTGTTCGTGACAAAGCTGATGGCCGTGTTGAACGCCAGGTGCGGCGACAATGCGGGGAAGCCCTGCGGGTTCAGCGGCAAATGATTCTGCAGCCGCAGGATGGCATACGTGAAAAGGCAGGTGACGGCGCTGAAGACCAGCAGCGCAAAGGTGTATTGCTTCCAGGTTTGTTCCTTCGCCGGGTCAACCCGCAGCACGAAGTAGGTCAAACGTTCCAGCGGACGCAAAATGGGATCGAGCCACGTGCGTCCGTTTGGATTCAACACCCGGTTGATGTAAAGGCCAAGCGGTTTGGTGATAACGACGAGCGCGCCAATAAAGAGCGCGAGCTCCAGCCATTGATGGGCGTTCATAGATTTAGATTAAAATTTCTCCGGCCGCACCATCGCGAAAATGAGATACGCGCACAGCGCCACGGAAATAATGCCAAGAATGATATTTTCAGTGCCCATAGAAGATTAGAGTTTTTCGCAGGCCACCGCGTAAAGCATCAGAGCCATCACGCCGCCAACAATTAACCCGACAAAGATTACGTCCAACATAATTTAACCACGGCGCTCACGCTGTTCGCATGGCGCCACACTTAATTTTAATATTGGGTGAACATGGTGATCGCGGACTTCGCGATCCAGAGGCTCGCCCTCCCAAACGCCTGCGAGATTAGCTGTCGGGCTTGGCCTTGAAAGTGGCCTTGAAACCGGTTACCCGGCCTCGTGCGCCCCGTCCTCATTTCTGAGGAATTTGGTTCTCCCGCACCCGGCTTCAGGAAGGAAACCGGATCTCGGCTGCAACGGAAAGGAATAAATCATAAACGCGCCTGCTTGTCAAGAGGGGGCAAAATGGCAGGGTTTAACGTTGAAGTTAGCTACCATTGAATATTTGAATCGAAGTCCGAATCATCCGACCAGATTTTTGCCTTACTCTCAGGTGTTAACAATTTGGTCGGCTCATGGTTTGGTCGATCAAGATATTGTATCCAAATTGGCTGAAATTTCTCATCAAGCTGAAACCCTCCTCCGCTCCAAAGAAAAAACCGATGAACCCAAAAGCTGTGGTCCCGACCATCGAGTCCCTTACCTTGGCGGAATGATGTATGGATGAAGCGGAAAGTTTTGGTTGCCGGATCAATCACCAGACTCTCGGGACCCAGCCCCCACGAATAAACCCTGGTAAATCGATAGTCCTTGCCTTCAGAAAATGCGAAGACACCGATATAATACCAACCTCCGATGCCATTCATCGCGGTCGGTTTTATCATGAGAAAATCCGGGACACCATCGTTATTGAAATCACCGGAATACACGGCAGACAAATAGGGACCGAGCACGAAATTATTATAAGTCTTGAAAGTTCGCCCATCTGGAAATTTAAGTACGACAGTAGTGAAATCATCATCTTCATCTTGCAAGCACTCTGTAATGGAAGGAGAAATCTTCGAATTTGTCGGATTAACCCAAACATTTGATTTCGTTTCGACGTATGAAACAAATGGTATGCGCGGCCACTCATGGCCATTTAAGAATGGAGCGTACACCCAGTCATTTGTTTCCACTGGAGCAGCGCGGATGACGCCTACAACTAAAATAAAAATCGCAATACTGAAAACGCGAATCATACTACAAATGGGCAGCGGTACAGTTTGAAATCATTTCGCCGATAGCTCCAGCGCTGTTTTAAGCGGCTGCGTGAATCGCACAGCAACTAACCGCCGAATACCCCACCACAAAAAGAAAGTGTCCAGGCCCAACAACACGAGGCAGAAAACCCAGGTAATAGGATGCGCCCCTGTAACTGGATATGGAGCATAAATGTGGCGTATTTCATTCCCAACACATGGGTCAATAAACATCCAAAACCCCGTCATCTCATCTTGTACAGCCAACGGAATGGAATCATAAAGCTCCCATGTGAACGGCCACGAAAGCTGCGACCTGGCAACGATACTCCATGCACAAAAATAGCTCGTGAGGTAAAGAAGGGCTACCGTAATCAATATCAAAGCAGCTCTCCGCAGCCATCCAACTGAAAAGATGTCTCGCATTCGCGTATGCCCAACCAGCCAAAACTGCGCCACGAGACGAAAAACGGCAAGCGGGAAATCAAGCCATCAAACTTTCCAACTAACTACGGCAATCGAATCCGGAAAAATTCCTGCGCCGCACCGGCCAGAACTGAATTTGTAATCGAGCAGTTGCCGGAGGTATCAAATTTATTGGTCGCGACGGATGTCCATTGCGCGAGCGGCAGCGTAAGATCGTCGCTGGCGACTAAATAATAAGTTCCGCCGGCGGCACCACCAGCGCCGTTCAAAACGGAATTTGTCCCGGCCTGCGACATCGCCAGCGTCGGCGGCGGTTGCGAACCGTATTCAAACGCGCCCAAATCCGGCGCGCTGCCGGCCCAGGCAAATCCGGCGTTCGTGCCCGCGTCCACCAAATCGCTGTTATGGACGAGCTGCGCGTAGGCGATATACGGCAGACTGCCGTCCGCCTGCCGCGGCAGGGTGAGCAGCGTTTCGTCGAGCGACACAAAATCATTCGAGGTGACCGTGACCGGCAGCGTGAAAAAATTATACGCCACATCGCACGCGCCGGTATTCAGCCAGGAGATGCTGTTGGTATCCGTGCGGACCAGGCCGATGTTGTTGCGCATGAAATGATCGAAACCCGGCACCTGGTCAGCGCGGGCGGTATTGGTGGGAGCCACGCAAACCATGTTGAAATCCGCGTTGGCGCCGGGGTCGGGCGCGGCCGCATTTCGAATGGCTGTGTTATTGATAAAATTCAGCCCGTCGGGATGGAAATTTGCATAGAAGCCATTCGCTGCGTTGCCTACGGAGAGACAAAAGCGCGCGGTATGGCGCGGGGGTGGAATCGGATACGAATTGCCGGCCACGCCATAGCCGCCGCACTTAAATCCGTTGCCATTACCACCGGTGCCGGTGCCGTTGGTGAAAAAACCGTTGTAAAACGACCAGCAGTGGTCAAAGATCGCGACGGCTTTGCAGTTGATCAGGTCGTAGCCGTCATCGCTGTTGTACCAGGCGCGGCAGCCGTAGAACATATTGCCCGTGTCCTTCGTACTCGTGACATGGCAGCCAAAGCCGTCGATGTTTCCCTGCGAAAATTTGTCCACGCCCGTGTTGTTCCAGGCGTCGCAATTACGCACCAGGTTGCTGATGCCGTCCGTGATATACAGCCCAATGCCGTGGCCATCGTGCATCCGCAACCGGTCAAACAGGCAGTTATATCCAAAATTCACGCGAATACATTCGGATTGCGGCGGCATACTCGTGTTCGTGTAGATGATCGGAACGCCCGCGATATCAAAGCCCCGAAAAATACAATTCGTCGCATTAATCAGGAAGCCCGTCACGCGATTCGTCGGCGGCGTAAAATAAACCTTGGAAAAATCGAAGACGGGCAGCTCGTTCGAGTAAGCCACGTAACTGATGCCGTTGTTGGTCATGTAATTGATGACGTTCCACGGCACGCCTTTCGAATTGAAGAGCGAAATATTGGTCGGAAAATAAGTGCCGCCGCGCAGCCAGACGATGTCGTTGGAATGCGCCACCGTTTGCGCCTTCATGATGGTGGCAAACGGCGCTGCGATGCTGCCGCTGTTGGCGTCGGAACCATTCGGCGCGATATACCAGGTTGCAGAAAAAGCCCAGGCCGGTGAAAACCACAAAACTATCGTTAAAAGCCGCAGGCAAAAAAGCGTTTGGCGCGGAGTCATGAGATGAACCCCAAACTAGCATAAAATCGGCCTCCTACAACACCGGAAGGGGTCGGATAAACATCCTACCTGCTGCCGAGACGTTGTCCGCGCGCGAAAAAACTTTGTCCCCGGCCATTTCTCTCTAAATTACTCCCGTCATCGATGAAACTCGGAATTTTCCTGGCCCTGATTTTCTTCGCGCCCGCGCTGCTTCTGTGCGCGGCCGATGTTTATCAGCCGGCAACCATTGTTCCGCCCGCGCCACCGCGCGAATTTCGCGGCGCATGGATTGCCACCGTGGCGAACGAAGATTGGCCGTCTGCACCGGGTTTGAGCGTCGCGCAACAAAAAGCGGAATTGATTTCATTGCTCGATACTGCGGTGCGCTTGAAACTTAATGCCGTCATTTTCCAGGTGCGCCCAACGAGCGATGCCGTGTACGCCTCGTCCATCGAACCGTGGTCGTATTATCTTACGGGCGTTCCCGGCGCAGCGCCGCAACCGTATTACGATCCGCTGGCGTTCGCCATTGAGGAGGCGCACCGCCGCGGGCTCGAATTGCACGCGTGGTTCAATCCCTTTCGCGCGCGGCTGACTCCGTCCGAACCCTTGGCGGCGAACCACGTTGCGCGCACGCATCCCGAATGGGTCTGCCGCTACGGCGACCAGCTTTGGCTCGACCCGGGCAACCCGGCGGTGCGAGATTATGTTTTGCGCGTCATTATGGACGTCGTTCGCCGATACGACATCGATGGCGTGCAGTTTGACGATTATTTTTATCCCTACCCCGTCAAAAACAGCAGCGGCGTCAACATGGTGTTTCCCGACAACGCGAGCTGGCGAGCGTACGGCGTGCACAGCGGCCTGGGCCGCGACGATTGGCGCCGGCAAAATATCAACGAGTTTATCCAAAGCGTTTACCAGAACATCAAGGCCGCGAAATCATGGGTGAAATTCGGCGTCAGTCCCTTTGGCATCTGGCGTCCCGGCTATCCGCCGTCCATCAAAGGCTCTGACGCCTACGCGGAATTGTACGCCGACTCGCGCCTGTGGCTGGCGAACGGCTGGGTGGATTATCTCGCGCCGCAACTCTATTGGCCGATTGATTCACCCCAGCACAGTTTCTCCGTGCTGCTGAACTGGTGGGCGCAGCAAAATGTGCGGCAACGAAATCTTTGGCCCGGCCTGGCGGCTTACCAGGCCGGTACACTATTCCCGCCCGCCGAAATCGCGCGGCAAATCCAAGTCACCCGTGCGCAACCGGGCGCGGGCGGAGTCATTTTTTTCCATCTGAAAAGTTTCCAGGAAAATCCCGTGCTCGCGAGCATCGTCGCCGCCCAATACGCGCAACCGGCCATGGTCCCGCCCTCGCCCTGGCTGGACAATATGCCGCCGGCCAAACCGCAGCTCGCCGCGCACGAAAACGGCGCGGCGTGGACGTTCCAATGGGCTTCGCCCGGCGGCAATCCCGTAGCGAGATGGATGCTGCAATTTTACGCGCCGGATACCGCGTGGAAAACGGTGTTCCTGCCCGCCAACCAATGGCAAGAGTCCTTCAGTTTCTCGCCGGACGTCGTCTCTGTTCGCCCGATTGATCGCGCGGGCAATCTCGGCCCGGCTACCGTGGTGAGAAAAACGGGTGCGACCGCCATCGCCGGCACGACCACGACAACAACTGCCATTCCCGCTCAGCAACCCCAGCAACCCTCCAAAAGTTTTTGGGGCAACTACAAGTATAAGCGGTAGAGCGTTTGAGGAATACTGTAGCCGTGCCTGTCGCGCCGAAGCTTTAGCGAAGGCGGAAGCGAAGTCCAAAACCCAAAAGGACCGCTGCTACATAGAAAGGAGACGGTTTTGGAAGGGGTATAAGCCGAATCCTGTACCGCTTTTTAACGGTGAGAATCATTTGTCTGCGCAGCCGATACCCGAAACCCGTTCGCTTTCGCGAAACTGGAGCGGGCCGCTCCGGGGTTTCCTATTTGGCCTTGCACCCGATGGGGTTTTCCGTGCCGCGTCGCTTACGCTTCGCGCGGTGCGCTCTTACCGCACCTTTTCACCATCACCGCCAGTTCGCGCCGGCGGCTGTCTATTTTCTGTGGCACTGTCCGTCGAGAGTTTTATCTCCCTCCCGCGTGTATCGCCCCGGGGATTAAGCCGGGAGGTTACGCGGCATCGCGCCCTCTGGTGTTCGGACTTTCCTCTTTTGACTCGCGCCAAAAGCGATTCTCCGCCCTTCCAAAACCACGGGCACCATAACGCTTTGGCTTTGAATAATCAAGAAGAAACCGGCCCTGGCCACGGTTATGCCTGCAGTTGATAAGGAATTTCTCTATAAAAAAATCGGCCCCGATTACGGGGCCGATTCGAAACTAAATAAGCTGTTTGCTTACGCCGTCGTCGCCATTTCCGGCTCGGGCGTATCGAGGAAGCCCTGCAGATGGCGCACCCGTGTCGGGTGACGCAGCTTGCGCAACGCTTTCGCCTCAATCTGGCGGATGCGCTCGCGTGTGACGTTGTACATCTTGCCGATTTCCTCGAGCGTGCGCTCGTAACCGTCGAGCAGCCCGAAACGCATTTCGAGAATCTTGCGCTCGCGCTCGGTCAGCGTCGTCAACACGTCGCTCAATTTTTCACGCAGCAAACTGTAGCTCGTCACATCGGACGGATTTTCCGCCGATTTATCTTCGATGAAATCGCCAACGCTCACGTCACCGTCATCGCCCACGGGGGCGTGCAAGGACACCGGCTGCTGCGCCATTTTCAGGAGCGCATGGATGCGGGCGACGGGCATGTGCATTTCGTCCGCCAATTCTTCCGGGGTCGGCTCGCGGCCCATTTCCTGGGTCAACTGCTTTTGCGCGCGCCAGAGCTTGTTCATGATTTCGATCATGTGCACCGGGATACGGATGGTGCGCGCCTGGTCGGCAATCGAGCGCGTAATCGCCTGGCGAATCCACCAGATGGCGTACGTGGAAAACTTATAGCCGCGGCGATATTCAAATTTCTCGACGCCTTTCATCAAACCGATGTTGCCTTCCTGGATCAAACCCAGGAACGACTGGCCACGGTTCGTGTACTTCTTGGCCACGGAGACAACGAGGCGCAAATTGGCCTCAGCCATGTGTGTTTTGGCCTTAAGCCCACGTTCGGCGGCGGCTTTCAAATCGGAAAATGCCTTGTAGAAATCCTCGCGCGACATGCGGACGAACTGCTCCAGCGTCTGGAGCTTGGCGCGTTCGGATTCGAGCATCGCGCGGCGTTCACCGGTGACGCGCTGCGATTCCAATTCATTCACATGGCGCAAGCTGGCCTGGAATTTTTCGTAGACGTTACCGGCCACGACAATCATTTCCTCGACCACTTTCTGCTTGTAGTAAAACTTCGGGAACATGTCCTGGAGTTTGGCGCTGGCTTTCTTCAGCTCGCGAACCAGCTTTTCCTTGCGGCCCTTTTGCTGGGCCTTCTGCCAGTTGAAATATTTCTCATCCACCTTCTCATCGAGGGCGTGGATTTTTTTGATGAGCTTGCGCAATTCGCGCAAATGGCCTTCGCGATTGGCGACTTTCTTGTCCACAATCACGCGGTCAAAGCGTTCCTTGGGCGGCTCAGACAAAAGCTTCTCGGCGATCGCGATATGTTCCTTGGCGGTGAAACCCAAGCCATAGACGATCGTCTTCATCGAGA
>Ga0206900_1107_pt1 | contig 21723 bp, 21 predicted proteins | sample Alteio_BWOrgHeat_46_FD_153235 | JGI IMG/M metagenome (GOLD analysis project Ga0206900, IMG submission 153235) | Enriched cells from forest soil in Barre Woods Harvard Forest LTER site, Petersham, Massachusetts, United States -... | ecosystem: Environmental > Terrestrial > Soil > Temperate forest >... | reverse complement strand
AAACAGGGGATTTCCCGGTATTAGCGAACTCATAGAAGGCAGAAACTGCGGTCCCCTTGGTCACCTTGCCTAGGTCAATCGTGGTTACTTTCCAGCTTATGGTCTTTAGTGCTTCTACTTTAGACACCTGTTTCGTGGTATCCTTCTGGCCATATACAAATGCGGCCGTGAAAGAGCTAAAAAACAACAGAAATAGGGCTTTTTTCATCACCGGAATCATTTAGTAAGTGTCGTTGCTGAAAAAGATAACGTCAAGCGGTAAAATTTATTTTTGATCTGGGTTATTTGCCACCACTTCGCCCGTGATCACCAAAATGTCTATTTCTCCCTCGTTGGTGGTCACTGCGATGCTTTTGTTGAACTTGCCCACCGTGGCTGCATTGTAGGTGGCCAGCACATAGCCCGTTTGGCCCGGAGGCACGGGGTTCTTGGTCCAGTCAGGTGCCGTGCAAGAGCAGGTAGGGTGCACATCGGTAAGGATAATGGGGGAATGCCCCGTATTCACGAACGTGAATTTCACAACAGAGGGCACGCCCTGGTGTATGGCGCCTAAATCCTTGGCCGTAGTATCCCATTTCAAAATCCTGGGGGCATTGCCATTAATGACAGGATATTTGTGCGGATTGCCCGGAGGTTTGGTCTGGGCCTCGGCGCAAAGACAGGACAGGACAAATATGGAAAGTAGTATCGTTATCTTTTTCATAATAGGTGATGCACGTTTTTGGGAGTGAACCAAAACAAAGATACCTTTTATATGACAAAAAGCTGTTAACGGAAATTCAAAAATTGTTAATGAGTTGTTAATGATGGGGACTGGTTCTGGGTAAGTGGCAAGATTGCCGACCTTCTATCCCTATTATCCATGCTCATTTAACGATTGAATTCATGGTCCCCGAAAAATCATCGAGAGAGAAACTCCTCAAATTTGTGGGCAAACTCCTCAAAGTATTGGCAGTTCAGCCGCAGTTTGTCAAAATCCAACTTTTTGAAAATTTCTGGGCAATGAGATTCTTCGTATGGCTTCTTACTGCTTGATGTGGCTTGTTTGAGCTTTTCTTTCGGATCTAAAACCTTCATTGGGTTACCTGCAAACCTCAGGTCAACCTTATAGTAGCTATTGAAAGCTGCGACATCGGCCAAGATCAGGGCTTCGATTTGGTAAACGTGCAGGAGGAAAAAGACAGTAACAGGTAATCCATGAAATGCCCCGAATTCTTTTGCACGGGATTCTCTGTTTCTTTCTGAATCCAAATCCCGGGTGTATAAGCATAAGTCATATTTGCCTGTTTTCAGCTCGAACTCGATTTGTCGGATATATTTTTGGCTTTTGAGCTGATCACCCTTTGCCCTTGGAACCAATGGCAGATAATGTGCCTTGTGCTTGCTTTGCAACAGGTGCTTTATGGCAAGGGTATCGTTTTGGCTTTCGCCGATAAGGCCGACTCTTTTCATTTTTCGAGATCAGAATATAACCAGTAGTCGCTCAGATATCCTACTTCCGTTGCATAAGCGATGGCTTTTTTCTTTTGTGCAGCGCTTAGGTGACGCATAGTGGTTCCCTTTTTAGGAGAATACTCAGTAATGATTACCCTATCCAATTCATCATGCCCCAATATGTTCAAAGCCTCTGGTGCGTGCGTGGCAATGATGATCTGCTTGTTTGCGGATTCTTCTTTTAGAAAAGCCATTATTTGCTGGAATTGATGAGGGTGTACGCCAAGTTCTGGTTCGTCAATGAGTACAATGGCACGTTCAAATTGGCAAACCGAATAAATCAGATAAAAAAGCCTCTTTGTGCCATCGGAGAGATAACTCCAAGGGACCCAATTATTTGATATTTTGAACTCGGGATACAAATTTTCTATGCTTGTAGTTCTACCGTCACTATGGATGTTTAAATTGCTACTGAATCGAATATCGGTAATGGGTGAATAACGGCACAATGATTCTTTAAGAGGAGTTTTAAAATACAAATTTTTCAATACAATTTCCCTATCTATATTTTCTTGACCCCTTATCAAAATTAATAGGTTTTCCATTTCCGTCCAAAGAAAATTATTCGGTTGACCATAATCTAATCTGTTGACGACAACTCTATATGTTAAATTACCACTTAATTCTTTCGGCAATTGAAATCCAATCTTTTGAACTGGCTTATACTTGATCCCTAATTTCTCAAAGAATAGAATTGTGTTATCCCATTGTGTTTCATTTGGTGGAAATGATTGTTGATTTGAAATTAATTTATTACTTACACTAAGTGAGACAGTTGCATTAAGATTCAGTGAGTCGTTTGTGATGGTTGATTTGTTTTCATATTCCCAAAGAATCGGGGTTCCTCTATGTGTTTCGATAAAAACACCTATTTTTCTCGGCCCTGTTTTAAAAGATTTTGAAAAAGAGCTATGCACCACATCCAAAAAATTACTCTTACCGCTTCCATTCTCACCAATCAGAATGTTCAATCCCTTCAAGAGGTCAATATCCAAGTTGTCGATGGATTTATACCCCTCAATATGCACATGATTGATGTGTGATATACGGTCTGATTCTTCTGTCATTGTAAAGCAAAGCTACAAATTATACCCTTATTGACGTGACCGTTTCATTTCTTGGCCTTTCACATCACCAATCCATGCGGAATGTTGGGGCTTTCTGGGTTCACATCCACCTTTTGCAAAAAAGGATGGATGATGAGGTCCATGTCTTCCATGGCAATGGCACCCATTAGTGGGATTTGGCCCATGATCAAAGCACCTGAATAGGAATTGCGGTTCTTAAAGCCGATCTTGAGCGGACCAACATAGCTCACCGATTTCTTTGACCCATCTGCCAAAGTCACTTCTCGTTTTTCCAGTTCTTTGAGCTGCAATTGGATAGCAACATGCTCCGGGATGCAGAAATATACCGAACCTGTATCAACCAAAACCGTCAGCTCCATCTTCTCTAACGAAGGGATTACTGGATTTGAAACTTCGACTTTAGTATAAATAATGCCCATGACTATTCAAATATACCGTTTTTTTACTTCCCTCTCACTTCCAAAACTCATACACATACCGTATCTTCCGGCTAATGCCCCCTTCTTTGGTGGTAGCCTCTATCAAATGCCCATAATTATCATAGACATTGTCCGTCACCGACTGCACCTGGCCATCTTTGAAGGTGGAGGATTGGGTGATCTCCCCAAACTCGTTGAAGACATTCATCACCCGGGTATTGGGCTTCAGTTTGCCCATAGAATCCCGCTCATAGTGTATCTCCAGAATCTTGTTATGGAGCGAATCATATTGATCTTCAATGATTTCCAGGGGGATGTTCTTGGCGGCGCCGTATAGGATAAAACTTCCTGTTTGCAGGCCCGTGGCACTGTCATAGGTATAGGTTTCGTGGCCTTCTATCACGGTATCATGACCGTTGCGGATGTCTTCATCTATGTTCTCCACGATATGGTCGTCTTTATCGTAGGTGATCAAGGTGATCTTTTTGGCCACCAGCCTCCCTTTTTCATACCAATCCCATTGCACGATTTTTCCGTTTTTGTCAAACTTATATTCATGGGTGCCATAGTTGCCATCACCGGTGGTAAAATCGGTTTTTATTTTATGGTTATCCTTATCGTATTGGTTTGTCTCCGTGTTTTCTACATGGCCAGCGGTGTATATGGTATGGGTTTTTATGGCATTGCCGTTTTTGTCCACTTCGGTGGTGGTCACGTATTCCACCGCACCACTATCGCCTACGTATTGGGTATGCTTGATCTTAAAACCCTTATCGTTGTAATCGTCTGCCTGCGTGAGGGTTTCCTTGGGTTTCAGGTGCGCACTGTCTGATACGGAAAGATAGGTTTTGACGGATTTGATGGCAGGGGATGCCGGCCGCTTTTTATGCAAAGTATCTTCCTTGTCTTTTTTGCTTTTGCAACCGCCCACCAAAAGCAGGCAAGACGTGCAGACAACCATGATTATATTCAAAAACTTCATACTATTGGATTTCAATTGTTATTCCCATTTAAAGGTTTTGGCGGCCACGATATATATGCCTATGCCCCAGAGCACCATGATCAATATCTGGTGCCAAACGTCAAACAGGCTGGCCCCCTCGAAAGCCACTTTTCTCAGGGCATCGTTGAGATAGGTGAGCGGCAAGGCCCTGCTGATGGGCTGCAACCAGGCGGGGAAGGCATTGATAGAGAAAAAGGTGCCAGACAACAAGAACTGAGGCAGGGTAACAATATTGGCCAATGGCGGGATGGTATTGTCATTGCGGGCAACCCCTGAAATGATGAAACCAAAACCCATAAATACAATAAGGCCAATGGCTGACAGCGCCAGCATATTGAGCACCGTGAGCAACCCATGGATCAGGGTAAAATGGAACGCGAAATACCCGATGGTAATAATAAAGAGCGCGCCAATCAATGCAAAAACGAGCCTACTAAGCCCTTCTCCCAAAACGATATACATCCTTTTGACAGGCGTGGCAAAAAAGCGCTTCAATACCAAGGTTTGCCGCAGCCCAAAGAACACAAACGCCGTACCAAATACCCCAGTGCTGAGGATGGCAAAGCCGAGTTGGCCCGGCAATATAAAATCTATGGTGCTGTATTTGCGGCCCGTGATCTCCGTGGCCTTGATCACTGCCATGGATTTTTCTTCGGGTTGTCCGGCAAGGTTCATGTTGGCCACGGCATCATCCAATATCAATTTGAACATCCTGCCCTTATCTGCCGATGCGGCACTGGTTTTCAGATAGATCATATAATGGGGCCTTCCCTGCAGCGAGGTATTCACAATATTCAGCCAAGCATCTATTTTCCCTTTTTCAAGGCCGGATTGTATTTCCGATTCTGATTCCCCTTCCAGGATATTGACACTATGCGCGGATGTAATGCCCTTATAGAGTGGGCTTCCTTTATCCAAATGGGAATCTATGGCCACATCCATACTGAACCCGCCCCCTCCGATAAAACCAAACACCACAATGAATATCAAAGGGAACACCAACGTAAATACCACCGCTGACGGACTGCGCATGGTAGAGGTAAAGCTCGCCTTTGCCAAAGCCATCATGGCGCGGAATTGGCTGTACTTTCTAGTATTGCGTCCGGCGTATTGTGTATTGCGATTTTGCGGGCTATCGTTGTTCATCACTTGATATTATTCTCATTATCTAAATCTTAAATCTATTTGCACTCCGTTCTTGCTACGCATATCGCAATACTCAAATCGCCTTCTAGTATTGCGACCGGCGTATTGCGTATCTCGATTTTGCGGGCTATCCTTGATATTATTGTCATTGTCTAAAAATCATCTCAGTTTCATTTTAATACTCACTATCTATCTCTCAAATCGCAATACTCACATCGCATTACGCTTCTCGCTTTACTCCCTATACTCATGCCCGGTCAGGCTCAGGAACACGTCTTCCAGGTTGGCTTGTTTTACTTCGGTTTTTCGTTCGAAGCCTTTGCTGATCAGGTCGTCTATCAATTTGGCTGGGGAATCGAGCGCGATGATCTCGCCCAGTTCCACGATGGCCACCCTGTCACAAAGCACTTCAGCCTCATCCATATAATGGGTGGTGATGACGATGGTGGTGCCGCGGTCGCGAATTTCCTTGATCAGGTCCCAAAGGTTGCGCCGGGCTTGTGGGTCCAGCCCCGTGGTAGGCTCATCCAGGAATACGATTTTTGGTTTGTTGATAAGGGTAGTGGCTATGGAAAACCTTTGTTTTTGCCCGCCCGATAGGCCGCTGTACTTGGCTTTGGCCTTGTCCTGCAGCCCAACCGATTCCAAAGAGGCCATCTTGTCTATCTTCATGTTGTACAAGCCGGCAAACAGCTCAAGCAGCTCCATCAAGGTAAGGGAGGGATAGTAGCCCGAGGCCTGCAACTGCACCCCAATGATGTTTTTTATGGATGCCGGGTCTTTATCTATGGAGTAGCCATCTATGGTCACTTCGCCGCTGGTCTTGGGCCTGAGGGTTTCCATAATTTCCAGGGTGGTGGTTTTACCGGCACCGTTGGGCCCGAGCAGCCCGAATATTTCCCCTTCCCGCACTTCAAAACTGATGCCTTTTACGGCGACCAGCTTATCGTATTGTTTTACAAGGTCTTTTACGGTTATGATATTGGGGGCATCAGCATTCATTCAAAAGTATTTATTTACAAAATTAGCCGAATTTTCTTATCTCTTGGTTATTTCCCTGCACCCGACCTATCCCCCAGGATCACATGCTTAGCAGCAGGGGCTTGTATTCTTCCAGGCCTTTCATGAACAGGTCTACGGCTCCTTGCAGCGTGCCTTTGTGGCTTCCGCCAGCGGCATTGTGGTGGCCACCACCCTCAAAATATTTCCCCGCAAATTCATTGGCCGGGAAACTGCCTTTCGACCGGATGGATAGCTTGATGATATGCTCCCGGTCTATGATCAATGCTGCCAGGCTCACGTCAGCCAACATCAGCGGATAGTTCACCAGTCCTTCGGTATCCCCGGTCTTTATCTCGTATTCTTTTATTTCTTCGCGGGTCACACTGATGCAGGCGGCCCGGTATTCGGGGAATATCACCAGTTTGTTCTTCATGCAGAGCCCAAAAAAACGAAGCCTTTTCTCGGTAAACGTATCAAAAACATGGGTATGTACCGAGGAATGCTCTAATCCTGCATCCATAAGCGAAGCCACGATGCGGTGCACGTTGGCGGTGACGTTCGGGTAGCGGAACGAGCCAGAATCAGTGACCAGCCCGGTATAAATACAGGTGGCGATGTCTTTATCCATTAAATCCAGATCGCCCATCATGTCCATGAACTTATAGATGAGTTCGGCGGTGGCGCAGGCGTCTGGGTTCCACATCCGCCAGGCATCAAACCCTTCCGGTTCCAGGTGATGGTCGATCATCACTTTTGGGGCAGTGGCTTTTCTCAGCGCATCGGCCAAGTGCTCGGTACGTTGGTAGTTGTTGAAGTCGAGGCAAAAGATCAGGTCCGTTTCCGCCAATAGCTTCATGATCTTTTCCCGGCTTTCGGGCAGGCAAAGGATGCTTGGGCTGCCCGGCATCCAGTGCAGGTACATCCCATAATCAGATGAGCTGACCACTGTGGGCTCATGCCCTTTTTTTAGCAAATAGTGGTACAATGCCAGGCTGGAGCCCAGCGCATCACCATCGGGTTTGGCATGGGTGGTGATGAATATCTTGCGGGGGGTGCTTAAAAATTCCTTAAGTTCTTCTGTCTGCATCGTTCGTCCTCAAAGGGTTTGAAGGCGCAAGTTAAGGAATTTGGGAATGGGGTTGATTGCATTGCCGTGTGAAGGATGGGGTTATTAGGTTGATTAGGTTAAATGGGGGGCTGGCGCGAGATTGGAGGGATATTTGGATGTTTGGTTAACTAGGTTAATTGGGGGGCTGACGCAAGATTGAATAAAACATATTCCCTCACCCCTTCAAAGTCCCCTTTGCTTTTATGGCATCTGCCTTATCCGTCACGACATCCACTTTTTTTTCGAAATGGTTGGCGGTTTCGGCGGGTTTTTGTTCCACTTCCACACTTGTGACACGAACCGCATAGTCAGATGGTTCTATCGGTTTTCCATAATCCGTTGCCCATACCTTGGTAAACTCTGCACCCAGGAACAATATCTGGGCGATATAATTGACCCATAACAGGATAAGCACCACAAACCCAGCCGCCCCATAGGTGGTTCCGATATGGCTCTTTGACAGATAAAACCCGATCAGGTATTTGCTGATGATGAACATGCTGGCCGTGAATATTGCACCTACCCAAACATCGCCCCAACTCACATCGGCATCGGGCAGGAACTTGTAAATCATGGCAAACAACAGCGAAATGATGACCAAGGAAAGAAGAATATCCATAATGGCCAGGACCACCACCGAACCCTGGGAAAAATGCGCTGCCAAATAGTGGCTGAGGCCAGCAATGGCGGCACTGAGCACAAAGGAAACCAGCAACAAAAAACCCAAGACTATGATCAAACCGAAAGACAGCACCCTATCGCGAAGGTATTTCAGATATCCCTTTTTGGGCTTGGGCTTCACCTGCCAAATCTTGTTGAGAGAGGTCTGGAGCTGGTTGAATACCGATGTGGCACCAAAGATCAACAGGACAACTGCAATGATGGTGGCTATGATGTTCTTGCCTGGCTGGTATACGCTTTTCAGCAGGTTTTGGAGTTGGCTAGCCCCATCAGCCCCGATAAAGGATTTCAGTTGCCCGAATATCTGCCCCTGTACGGCATCCCTGCCAAAAATGAACCCGCCCAAGGCAATAACAATCACCAAGATGGGTGCCAAGGAAAACAAGGTATTATATGATAAAGCCGAGGCCAGGGTACTGGTATCGTCATCAGAAAATGCTTTGACTGTTTCTTTGATCAGCCGCCAAGCTCTTTTCATGCAAGCAAAGGATTATGGGTTATCAGAAAACAAGGATGGTTCGGCATAAGTTGATTACGGTCAAGTCTCAAAGCAATGACTTTTGTACGTAAACACATCAACCAAGCGAATGTTTGCTTATCCACATAACAAACTGTACATCAACCAATACCCATATCGGTGAGCAGATCCTGGATGCTCCTGTCGCCGGGCTTGTGCATGGCGGGCATGCCGGCTTTTTCTGCAGATAGGATATTGTCTTGGTTATCGTCAATAAATACCGTGGTTTGGGGGTTCAGGCCATTTTCCCGCATCACTTTTTCATAGATCTCGGCATCGGGCTTGCGCATGTTCATTTCAAAGGAGTACCAAGCTTTGTCAACCAAGCTGGCCAGGGAAGGGATACCATATTTTTGCCTAACCTCCTGGTTGATGGCCTCCATGTGGAAGGCATTGGTATTGCTGAGAAGATATATTTGATACCCTTTTTGTTTCAAGTCATGCAGGAGTTCCACGCTCTGGGCAGGCAAGCCAATGAGCAGGGCATTCCAGGCATTTCGAACCTGATCGGTTGAAAACTCCCTGCCAATGAGCTGGTTTACCCCTTCGGTAAAGGCTTCTTGGTTGAGTTGGCCCTTTTCGAACCTGTCAATCAATCCGGTCTGGTTTTGCAGGGTATAGTATTGGTTGAAACCGGGTACGCCCAGCGCGGCGAAGGCATCCACGGTGCGGGTCACATCTATATCGTACAGCACACCACCCAGGTCAAAGATGATGGCTTCATATTTTTTAGGCATAGGGAGCGAAAATTTGCACAAAAGTAGTACTTTTGCGCTTCTATTTTTTGGGCCTATAGCTCAGCTGGTTAGAGCACCTGACTCATAATCAGGTGGTCCCTGGTTCAAGCCCAGGTGGGCCCACCACATTATCAAAGACTTGCAGATTCAATCCCTGCAGGTCTTTTTTATTTGCACGCCATTTGCATTTTCTATCGCCTTCAGCGTATGTCTGCCGGAGAATTCTTGCCACAAAAGGGTTTCCCGCAGAAACGCGCAAATTTCGCAGAGAAATACTTGATTAATTTTTGCGCCTTTTGCAGATCTCAGCGCGAGGATTCTTCAGATAATGGCGTTTTGCATCGCGTGTCCACCTTTTTACGCAGGGCCTGTTCTTCGGCTTTCAGTTTTTGCATGATCTTGAAGGTGGCCTGGCTTCTTTTGGTAAAGATCACCAACCCAATTTCCTTTTCTATTTCCAATTGCAAGGTCCTCAGGTCATGCCATTCCCCCAACAGTTCTGAAAAGGGCAGCAACCATGCTTCGAGCTCCTTTTTGGGCGGAGTGGGGTCTGCGTATTCATACAGCATGGCCCGGTTATAGTACATTTCCTTTAGTTTTTTCCGCAGCTTGTGCAGTTCGGCATAGCGCTTGGTTTTGGGTTCGGCCAATATTTTTATGATCTTGCCATTCAACCGTTCATAATATTGGTCCATTTGCTTTTTTGCTTTCACCCCGTGCAAAGCCTTTCCCGCCTTTTTTTTCAAGTCTTTGACCTGCCCACCCGAAAACAGGGTTTCATACGCCGCCACATCGGGTACGGCAACCGTTGCCTTTACGATCCGGGTTTGTTGGGTCGGGCTCAGGTATTTATCCATCGCCATAGAAATCATAGCAGCATCACGATACGGTGCAATGGCCTTGTACAGTTTTTTGAAGGGTTTATAGGCATGCTTGGCATCAAAGCCATCGGCAATAGACCCCACCAGATCAAAGCAACATTTGGTTTGTTTGATACTGAGCCTCAGTTCATGTACCGCATTTTGGTCGCCCGGCTTGGCAATGGCCATATCCAGTTTTTCACCAAATCGCCTAAGCTTTTTGGACAAGAAACGATATAGGGGTTTATGGCTCACGGTTCTTTTAGGAAGATAACAAGGGAAGGGGAGGTTTGTTATTGGGTAGGGTGTTTAGGGTATTGTATCACCAGCCAACTATAAAAAATAATGTGACATAGCCGCATGTGCAAAAGTTCATTAACTTTGATACATGTCAAAATAAAGCAAATCATGGTATAGCACTCGGTTACATGATTGGAGTACAATGAAAAACAAAATACGCGCAATAACAGCATTGGTTATTTTAGCAGTTTTCTCATCAAAATGTGAGGAAAGTGAAAGGAAAGTTGTAAAAGAATATTATCCAAGTGGTGAAATTAAGATTGAAAAACAAGTCATTAAGGATACTACAAGTGATGGTTACATAAAGGCATTTTATCAGAATGGGAGGTTAAAAATGCGGGGTGAAAACAAAAATGGCAAGTGGGATGGATTGTTCACATTTTATGACTTATCAGGCAAAATTACTGAGGAGGCAAATTACATAAATAATCAAAAAAATGGTGTTGTAAAAATATACTACGCTAATGGACATATAGAATCTAATTTGTCATATACTGACGATAGGAAAAACGGGAAATCAATCTTTTATGACACCTTGGACCGGGAAAAAGAAATAGATTTTTATGAAAAGGGAGCCCTTTTAAGAGCCACCTCATTCTATCCGGATGGGAAAGTGAACAGGGATAAGTGGACCACCCAAATCAAGACAAAGCTAGATTCAATTAAAGTAGGAAGTCTGTTTACCGCTGTTGTTAATTTGAATAATCAAGCAAACTTTAAAAATTTGAGATTTAAAGGGGCTTGCATCCCGAATAATATTTTAGATAAAGCACAACCAATGCCAAGCTATAAACCAGGAGCACATTATTTAGATGTGCCATTTTACCAAAATTTTAGTTTTGAAGAAAAGATGACAAGTCCTGGTGAATACTATTTTAGTGGAACAATTACTTTTAACGATAGCGCAGGAATGTATAATTGGTCAGAATTCACTCATCGATTTGTTGTGTATCCATAATACCATTTATCAAATTCTGTTCACGAGTCTCTGTCTCAGCAGTTATCGAAATATCCTAACTAACAAACTTATTCCTATCAGAGTCTCCCAACGTGAAATAACGCAGCTTGCAATTTTGGTGGCAGACTGTTACCATGAGAACTACCCTTGCAGATATTTCTTAGTGACTCTGATGCGAATAGGGAAATCTTTCATGTCAGCGGAGCTTGTTGTAGTCGGGCGGTATAACACCAACAGCGGCACAAATTCGAAACATAGACCAATCTATAACCCCGGATCTATATATTTATAAGGCACCCTTATGGCTTTGGGGCGGTATATGTCCGGGTCCATTCTGCCATTGGTATATGGGGGCAGGCAGGGCGCATAGGTATTGATGCAATAAGTGATCAACAGTTCCTGCTTACCGTTATCGTATTCAGGGTGCGGGTTGGCCAGGTAAAAGAACGGTAAATGCCCGTGAAGATAATCATCCAGTTCCCATATGGAATGCTGGTTTGAAAAAGGCCCTTCCGGTCTATCGCTTACAGCCACGTATATGTTTTTGCCCTGGTCGCATCCCACGCTAAACTCAGTGGTAATGAGTACATATTTGTTTTTGATTTTGCAGACATTAAACGAAGCCGTAAACTCATTGTGGATCGGTCGGATGTTGTTTACACTTTTCTCCCAACTGTTGCCATCAAAATATTCCCAGCTTTTATAAAAATCATGGGCCGGGAAACGCATGACAAACAGATCATTGCCATAGCCGTTTTTGCGAATGCCATATACATAACAATAGTCAGACTCTCTCACGATGGCACTGGCGACGGAAATGCCATTCAATGCAGGGATAGGAGCAAAACCACGCAATGAATAATCTTTCAACAGGATTTTGGCAATAAAAAATGAATCAGGGTGCAGCCCGTTCCATAATTTGGATACGAAAACGAAAGCAGTATCACCATCCTGATAACCAGCGCCCGGCCACATGGTATAGCCCGGTTCATTGCCGTGCACAAAATAATTTTTACCTCCCTGGTTGCCGGGCAGGGTAAGTTGGTTTCCTGGGTTTTGCAGGCCCATAAGCAGTGCGGCATTGTGAACCTGAAACAACCAGGGCACTGTTTTGGTCGCGGAATCATAGCTGTCTATATAACTGTCACCAAAAAGCCACAATGATTGCCCATTGCTCAGCCCGACGGAATAAGCACCGTCACCGGCCACCCAGCCAGTGGTCCTCTTAAAATAATTGGTAAATACCGTGTCTTTATATCCCATCCGTTTAAAAACCGGAGGGTCTTTATGGCAACTGGTAAAAACTGTAAGCAACAGCAAAAGAACAAAATTTAGACAGGCTCTAATACTCCGGCACATATTTTTGTGTTTTATTCAAACCCCGGCCATTATTTGCCGGCCGCAAACCATGTACTGCAAAGTTATATAACAATAACATACTTTTTAGCGCAGTAACATCGGGCTCTCCCCCAGTTCGCGCGAGTGTTACCCATTCCCATCCCATCTGCCTTAGGATTAGTCAATACACTGCCATCTGTCCCTACACCTCCAACAAAAACCATTCATATACTTCCCCGTTCAACCGCAACGTTTTCATGACCTCGCTGAGCATTTTTGGGCTGTTCTCGGTGGGTTTGAAACCAAATTTGCGGGGCAACTTGGTATATAGGGAAATGGGGGGTTGATAGCCGTTTCTTAGCTTTTTCAATGCATTGCCTGTCTCCCAAGTATGGTAGAATATTCTGTTGATGCCTAGCTCATTGCGTAAAAAACTGACGGCAGCATGCATCATGGCTTCATCCCAAATGGGACGATAGGGGGCCAATACTTGGGTATAATAAGCGGACAATTTTGAAAATGAAGCATTGCTTTGCTTAAAAAACACAAAATTGCTTCGTTCTTTTTCCCTTTTTACGCATTGCTCAGCCACTGTCTTGTACACCCTATCTGCTATGCGTATCCAGTCATTTTGGATTTCTTCTATCAAAGCCTCCCCATTATCCATGTCAATATCTATCCTCGCCCAAGCCAAAGTTTTGGCACATGGGTTGATGGGATGGCATGAACGTTCAAATATCTCTGCTTCAGGCACTGCCGGCATGATAAGCCTTTGGTATTCACGGTCATGTTTCTTCCCAAAATCAAGGCGCAACACGAGATTGATCCCCGAGCGGGAGGTTTGCCTGAAATTGTCACGCCGCGTTTTCCACTTTCCCACCCATTTCCCGATGGACAATCTAAATCCAAAAATTTCAACAGGCCAATAGTTATCGAACAATGCTGCCCTTATTTGGCCATTTCCCGCATGCTTGGTTATATTCTTCACCGCTGGCTTTTCCAATAGGCCGGCGACATGGGATTTTTTGATTTCAGCCATTGTTTTTCCATGCCCCACATGCCATTTTAGGATATCGAGCGCAAATTTGTCCCGGAAATAGTAGAATACCTTCCCTTCCAGATCTACGCATGTATCTATAAAATCAAATTCTGAAGTTTCCATTATTATTATCCTTTACACATTTTTACGATACGGGGCGTAAAAACCCCGATGGTTTCAACCAATTGTTCTTGATGTTTCATGACTTGCTTGATGTCTTTATAGGCCATTGGGGCTTCATCAAGGCCGCCCCCCAGCAATTCCACTTTGTGCCGTTTCAGTGTTTCAGCCAAGCTCTTTTTGTCAATGGCCAGTTTGGCTTTGTTGCGAGACATCTTCCGGCCCGCTCCGTGAGAAGCGGAATTGAGGGAATCTGCAGCCCCTTTGCCCCTCACTATATATCCCGGTGCCGTCATGGAACCTGGAATGATACCCAATACGCCTTTGCCTGCCGGGGTGGCACCCTTGCGATGCACAATGGCCTCTGCCCCATTGGCCAGCTTTTCCTTCCAGGCAAAATTGTGGTGGTTTTCCACCTTTAATACTGGCACCATTCCCAGTGCTTTTGCAATCCTATAATGGATTTGATCATGACAAGCCTCAGCATAATCGCCAGCTAAGTTCATGGCGGCCCAATATTCTTGTCCCGCTTCGCTGTCCATGTCTAGCCAGGCCAGGTTTTGAAGGGATGATGGCAACAAACAAGTTTCCCGGGCCACATGGGTATAATGGTTAGCAATGCCAGCGCCTAATCCGCGAGAACCCGAATGGGACAACAGAGATAAATACTTGCCTGGAACCAATCCCTCAAAACCTGCGGAATCCATTATTTCCACGATCCCAAATTCCACAAAATGGTTACCCGAACCGGAACTTCCTATCTGCCTGTATGCCTTGTCCTTCAAGTCCTTCAAGATTTTTATTTCCTTGAATTCGCTTCGCGAAAAAATGGCATCATCCATGGGCTTGTCAAACCCGGCACTGCCACCGAATACCGTGTTATCAGCCAATATCGTTTTCAGCTTGTGCCGATCATGATCAATGATACTGGGAGATAATTCAAATACCGATAGGCACATCCGGCATCCGATATCAAGCCCCACCGCATAGGGAATTATGGCATTGTTGGCGGCCAATACCCCACCTATGGGCAATCCAAAACCTTGATGGGCATCGGGCATCAATGCCCCGGCAATAGCCACCGGTAGTTTCATTGCATTGTACATTTGATGAATGGCTCCAGGCTCAATTTGCTGTTCCCCATATATTTTAAAAGGCACGTGATCCACCTTTGCCATTATTTCCTTGCGTTCGGGTTTTATATAAGAAAGTGCCTGCGCGACAGTGCCCAACGCCTCATCATTAATAAAAGCAGCGGGGTCTTTGCAAAAGGCATTCAATATTTCCAATTGCTTGGCACGTGTTTCTCTTTTATAATGCTTGGACATGATGGCCATTAATGCGCTGATGATCCTGTTGTCAATAAACCCTATTTCTTTGAGGTGCTTTCCCCTCAGTTTTCCTTGTTTCATCTTTGAAAAATAATTTTTATACTATCAATATTAAGAATACAGTATTCTCCCCTGCGGATTTTTCACCACTTTTTTCGAGAAGATTCCGTACGACCATGGACAAAAAAAAAGCCCCTTAACGGGGCTTTTCTATAGGACAGTCGGTTAACGGTCACCTACATATAAAAGCCCCGAAGCCTACACGGCCCACAGTACTGTTGTTATATGTATTAATGCGTTGCATGACTTTATGCTTGTTTTTTGTGCAAATATAAAGAAGTTTTCAAACAATGCAAATTTTTTATTTTTTTTATTGTCTATAGCTCCCGGGACTGCTCATCCGGAACACGTCCATCTACTTCACCAAAAACAAATATCTTAGCCGCAGGGTATCTCTCAAATACCTGTCACAATCACGCTCCGCAAATAGAAAATGACACTTGCTGTTTCATGCATCCGCGAACATATTGCGGGTATCAGCGTTGCCTGTATATTGATTGGGGCAAGCCTCCTTTGAGCGCCATGGGACATGGGTTAGAAAGGGGTTCTTGGCTTAAGAAAGAGAAGGGGGGTATTGTATGCCTTTTAAAAGGTTGGACATCTTGTTGCAAAACACCATATTGATTTAAACGCTACAAATGATTTACGTATGAAAGATACGATTCGCTATTCTCTTATCGGGTTTGGCTTTTCATTGGTATTGCTGATTTTCAGCGCAACGGCCTCACTCATAAGCATCCAAAGACTTATTGAAAGTACAGACCTTGTAAACAAGACCAATAGCACCTATATAGCTTCAGAAAATATCATCTCTAATATGAAGGATGCTGAAACCGGGGTGAGGGGCTATCTGGTGACCCATGATCCCAAGTTCCTTGAGCCTTATAACGGCTCTTATGAAAGAACCATGCAAAGTTATGGTACCCTCGTGGGGCTTACCCAGGCCAGGCCTGATGTGCAGGCCAGGTTAAGTGATTTAAAGCAAATCATAGATGCCCGTTTTAGTAAATTCAATGACTTGGTAGCTGCTGACAAAAATACGGATTACAGCCCCATGCTCAGAGATGGTAAACGAGAAATGGATAAAGCCAGATCCATCATTACCGGGCTGGAGAATGATGACAAACGAAAACTTGAAGAGCAGACCAATACCTTGCATCGTTATACCGCCAATACCCCCACCATTGTTATCATTAGTGCTGCACTTGCAATTTTGGTTACCATTATCGCTTTTTTAAGAATCAGGACAGATATCAAAAAGAGGAATGAACTGCAGGTACAACTTGAAGAAGCAGCTGTGGCCACCCGGCAACGTATTTCAGTAATAACCGATATCGCCAAAAAAATATCCATTGGCAGTTATGATGCCCGGATCAGTGAAAAAGAAACCGGGGAGCTGGGCACACTGGCCACAGCGCTGAACCAGATGGCATCAGAGCTTGAAACCAATTTCAACAAGCTGGAGGAGCAGGCCGGTTTGCAAAGAGGTATTGTAAAAGTAAACGATGCGTTGAAAGGCGAGAAAAACATTGAAAAACTAGCCAATGATACCTTGGTTGAAATAGTACAATATCTCAACAGTAATGTGGGCATCATGTACGTGGCAGAAGAAGGCAACTACCTGAAAGCACAGGCATCTTATGCAGCCGGTACCGGTACACAAACCCATTTTCATTTTGGAGAAGGGATGGTAGGCCAGGTAGCATTGGATAAAAAGCCACTGGTAATTAACGACGTATCGTATAACATGTTGCGCGTCAATTCCGGATTTATGGATGGCCAGCCTGCATCCGTTATTTTATACCCGGTTATATATAATGAAGCCTTGGAAGGTGTTATTGAAATAGGCACCATTTCTGATTTCCCCCACGTAGCCCTGCAATACCTGGAGAGTATTGCCCCAAATATTGCGATAGCCATCAATACCTCCCGAAGCCGCTCTGTAATGGAAGCGCTGCTGCAGGAAACCCAGGTACAAGCGGAGGAACTGCAGGTGCAGCAGGAAGACTTGCAGCATAGCAATACAGAACTCGAATCTCAAACCCAGAAGCTACAGGCATCAGAAGAAGAACTGCGGGTGCAGCAAGAAGAACTGATGAACTCTAACGTGGCCCTTGAAGAAAAAGCACAGCTCCTTGAAGAACAGAACCAGTTTATTGAGCAAAAACGCATTGAGGCTTTAGAATTTAACAGCATCGTCGAAGAAAAAAACAAACAACTTGAACAGGCCAGCAGGTATAAATCAGAGTTTTTGGCCAATATGAGCCACGAGCTGCGCACCCCGCTCAACTCCATATTACTGCTGGCAAAAGTATTGTCCGATAAAAAATATGACGGCCTGGGAGAAGAACGGTATGAATATGCCAAGGTCATCCACAACTCCGGCATGAGCCTGCTTGAGCTTATCAATGAAATACTGGATCATTCCAAGATAGAGGCCGGCCAGATGCAGATCCAGTTCGAGGATATTTCTTTCAAAACCATCAAGGATGACATGCACTCCCTGTTTGCCCCGGTTGCCAATGACAAAAAACTGGAATTCACCATTGATATAGATACTCAAATTCCGCCAGTAATACAGACTGATATACAACGGCTTGAGCAGATCCTAAAAAACCTGATTTCCAATGCCATTAAATTTACTGATAAGGGCGCGGTAAGCCTGACCATAGAACCCTCCATGATACATAATGCAATTGGCGATAGCGTACAGGGCGTATTGTTCGTGGTAAAAGATTCAGGCATCGGCATTCCATCGGAGCATCTGGGCGGCATTTTTGAAGCCTTTAAACAAATTGATGGTTCTACCAAGCGAAAATATGGTGGCACGGGCCTGGGCTTGTCTATCAGCAGGGAATTATCCAAATTATTGGGTGGGTATATAAAGGTGGATAGCACGCCGGAGACAGGCAGCACATTTACGTTGGTATTACCTCTTACGCCACAGGAAGCCCACCCGGTTGCAGAGCCAACGCTATCCATTGAAAGTGCGACTGTAACGGAAAACAAAAAAGTTGCTCTAAATGCCAGCCCTGATTATGTACCGGTAAACTTCCCCGATGACCGCGAAAACCTGAAACGTTTTGATAAGCCGATACTTATTGTTGAAGACGACCTGGCTTTTGTGAAAACACTGAAGATGTTCGTTAAAACGAAGGGGTACAAAACCATAGTAGCTACCAATGGAGAAGATGCCGTGAAACTGGCCAAACAATACCTGCCCATGGGGATACTGCTGGATGTAATGCTGCCTGTAATGGATGGATGGTCGGTAATTGAAGAGCTGAAGAAAGACGAAAGCACCCGACATATACCCGTGCATATAATGTCAGCCGTGGAGGCCCGTAAAAAAAGCCTTGATCTTGGGGCCGTAGAGTTTATTGATAAACCGATGGCTGAAGAAAAAATCGAGATGGCGCTTCGTAAAATAGAAGAGATATCCCAGAAAAAGCATCGCAAAATACTGATTGTAGAAAAAGATAAAAAGCACGCCGAGGCACTGGCAGGCTATTTCAAACAGTCGGCACTGCAAGTGGTGGTTACCGGAATCGTGGATGAAGCCATGAGTATCCTTGAAAAAGGGGATATTGACTGTGTGGTGCTCGACATATCAGTAGAAGAAGATATCGCTTTCTGGATAATGAAAAACCTGAAAGATAATCCACGGTTCGAGTTGCTGCCGGTTATCATCTATACCGGCCCCAACATTACCAGTGAAGAAGAAAAACTGATAAGCAGATACGCTACAAGTGTAATCATCAAAAAAGCAGACTCTTACGAGAAAATATTGAATGAGGTAAGCATATTTCTGCATATTATGGGCACATCAGAAAACCATAACAAAGGCAGGCTTACAGAAAGTACACTTATCAATAAAAAAATCCTGATTGCCGATGATGACCCCCGCAATGTCTTTGCCCTCACCAAAGCGCTTGAGCAAGAAAAAGTAGATATTACCTCCCTTACCAACGGCAAGGAAGTACTTAGCTATGTAGAAAAAAAACCAAAGCTCGATGCCATATTGATGGATATAATGATGCCGGAAATGGATGGCTATGAAACCATAGCTGCACTACGCAAAATGCCTGAATACAAAACCATTCCTATTATAGCCATTACCGCCAAAGCCATGCATTCTGACAGGGAAAAATGCATAGAAGCCGGAGCATCCGATTACATCTCAAAACCTGTTGATTTGGATCAGCTTGTTTCACTGCTGAGTGTATGGTTATATTAATTTACAACTATCAACATATACATGCCCGATAAAAAAATACTTATCATTGACGACGACAGCATCAATATTTTTGCGCTTTCAGCATTCCTGGTGCCCATGGGGTATAAATGTACCGCAGCACTCAGCGGTGTGCAATGCCTTAAAATATTGTCGGGCCGGCCCCATTTTGATTATATATTAATGGATATAATGATGCCAGAAATGGATGGGATAGAAACCATTAAACAAATCCGCAAAATAGTTACCTACAAAAACACTAAAATAGTGGTGATAACTGCGGACGATTCATCCATTACTCGCTTAAAGAGCATCACTGCAGGTGCCAATGCCGTTTTAAACAAGCCTGTAGATACTGAAAAACTTGAAAAATTCTTAAACTGATACCCGGCAATGAAAGGTAAACTGATACTGATAGTGGATGATGATACCCGTAACATTTTCGCGTTGAAAACAGTGCTGCTTCTTAATAATTATGAAGTAACAACAGCCTGCGACGCAGAGCAATGCATGGAGATCATCAAAGGCTCTAAAAACCTTGACCTGGTACTGATGGACATTATGATGCCGGGCAAAGACGGGTACGATACCATAGCAGAGATCCGGGACCATGAAGAATATGCAGGGTTACCCATTATAGCAGTAACGGCACGGGCCATGACAGGCGACCGGGAAAAATGCCTGGAAGCCGGGGCGACTGATTATATATCGAAGCCGATAGATATTGAAATGCTTTTGACCATGCTTCTGAAATACCTTCCTGAATAAATGCTTGAGGGGCACGCCATAGTAAATGATAAAGAGCTTGATACATTATTGCAAGCCATAAACAGGATTTACCGGTTCGATTTTTCTGGATATTCCAAAGAATCCATAAAACGGCGGATAAAGCGGTTTATGGAGAATGACCGTTTCACTGATATGGCCGCGCTTGAACATGCCGTCATCAGCCAGCCAGCTTATTTCGAGCGCTTTGTGGAAGAAATTACGGTAAATGTCACCGACATGTTCCGCAATCCTACATTTTTCAAAAGCCTGAAGGATGAGGTTTTCCCTGTTTTGAAAAAATTGCCCTTCATAAGAATATGGCATGCCGGTTGCGCCACAGGGGAAGAAGTATATTCTATGGCCATATTACTCATGGAAGCGGGTTTGCTTGAAAAATCATTGCTTTATGGCACCGACCTCAATGCTAAAGTGTTGGACACAGCTAAAAATGGGATCTATCCTTTAAACCATATTAAAACCTATTCTGAAAACTATATACACTGCGGCGGCACTCAAAGCCTTTCCAATTACTTTACCTTAAAATATAATCAGGTCATATTTAATGAAGACCTGCGGCAAAGGATGGTGTATTCGGTGCACAACCTGGTTACCGACCAATCTTTCAATGAGTTTCACCTCATACTTTGTCGCAATGTACTCATCTATTTTCAGCAGGATTTGCAAACCAAGGTTATTGATTTGTTTTCCCGAAGCTTGTCTCCTGGAGGTATCTTGGGGTTAGGGGCAAAAGAATCGATCTACAATTATCCACGCAAAGATGATTTTATTTATTTGAACAAACCCGAGCGAATCATGGTAAAAACGGCAAAATAATGCAAGAGTGATGGAGCACGGGTACGATTTGGTATTGATTGGTGGCTCTGCGGGCAGTGTTGAGGGGGTACTGAAAATTATACCTGCACTAAACAATGATTTTTCCATCCCCATTGTCCTGGTATTGCACCGAAGCGCGTATGATAGTTCTGGCGGATTTCTGGAAAAAATATTGCAAAACAAAACCAAGCTCGGGATAAAAGAAGCAGATGAAAAGGAGATGATCCTTCCTCATACTGTCTATGTAGCCCCGGCTGATTACCATTTGCTTATTGAGCATGACCATAGCATTAGCCTTGATGCATCAGAAAAAATACATTTCAGCAGGCCGAGTATTGACGTTACCTTTGAGTGTGCAGCCGGTATCTATGGCCAACGGTTGATCGGGATATTGCTCTCCGGAGCCAGCACCGATGGCACCGGGGGTATTGAAGAAATCTACAACGCCGGCGGCCAAACCATCGCCCAAAAACCAGAAACCGCTTCATCTTCCCTCATGCCAAAATCCGCAATCAACAGCGGTAAAGTTGTAATGGTGATGACAATAGAGCAAATGGTGGAATGGTTGAATGGTTTGGCCATGAAATAGGGTTGAAGGGTATAACCCTTCCCATCAGAGTCCCCAATAAACATTGGCATCTGTAGTTCTCATATAAACAGCCTGCCATCAAGATCGCCCTACCTTA